>Ga0193726_1000141_pt1 | contig 101033 bp, 80 predicted proteins | sample H2c1metaG_FD_144928 | JGI IMG/M metagenome (GOLD analysis project Ga0193726, IMG submission 144928) | Soil microbial communities from a riparian zone of the East river system, Colorado, United States - H2c1 | ecosystem: Environmental > Terrestrial > Soil > Riparian zone | place: USA: East...
TGCAGCAGCGGTGGAACCATCACGCTCGGGAGCGGCGGAACTGTCGCTCTCGGCAGCAGTGGCGGGACAGTGACCCTGGGCAGCGGCGGTACGGTCACGTTAGGCAGTGGCGGGACCGTGACCCTGGGCAGCGGCGGGACCGTGACCCTGGGCAGCGGTGGAACGGTGACACTGGGCAGCGGCGGCATTGTTGCGCTCGGCAGCGGTGGCACTGTCGCACTCGGCAGTGGCGGGACAGTCGCACTTGGCAGCGGCGGCACGATCGCACTCGGCAGCGGCGGCATTGTCGCCCTGGGCAGTGGCGGGACCGTGACGCTGGGCAGCGGCGGCTCCCTCGCCACCGAGTTGACCTACGAAACCGCCAACTCGATTGTTCGTCCGCCGTCCAACCCCACGGAGACGTCCACGCAGGCAGGTGTCAGGATCGACTGGACCGCGCCGGATTTTGGCGTCGTTGCCAGCTACACGATCTATCGCAGCTCTGATGGCGCCCTGCCCGTCGCGATTGGCACCGTCAGCGGTGCGAATGGGAATCCGCCACCGACGGAATTTCTTGACATACATCCGGACACAAAGGCTACGACCGTGGTGTACACGATTGCGACCAACCTCGCGTCGGTACCTATAGATCCGACGCCACGCCAGAGTGCGCCGTCTACCCCGGCAGTGCTTAAGAATGATCAGACCATCACCCTGGGCGCCTTGCCGGCTTCTGCCCTCGTTTCAACGCAAGCCACGGTCACTGCGACTGCAATGTCAAATGGCGTTGCGAATGGGCTGCAGGTGAACTTCAGCACGACGGGACCCTGCTCCATTGCCAACCAGTCGATCGCAAACGGTGTGTCCTTGGCGACCGTGGCTCTCACCAGCACGGGAAGCTGTACCATCGTCGCGTCGCAACCGGGCGCTACTACCTTCAACGCGGCCACGTCCGTGTCGGGAGCGTTCCCGATCCTGGGGCAGTCGCAAACACAGACAATTTCATTTACCAAGGCTCCTCCGGCAAGCGCACCCTTCAACAGCAGCTTCACGGTTGCGGCCACGGGCGGCGCCAGCGGAAACCCGGTGACTTTCACCAGCTCCGGCGTGTGTACCGTTTCTGGCGCAACCTACACCATGACGAACAGCACGGGAACATGTACCGTGATCGCGAACCAGGCAGGCGATGCGAACTTCGTAGCGGCGACCCCGCTAACGCAGAACGTGACCGCGACTGGACCGGTGGTCACCGTGTCTCCGTCCAATATCAACTTCGGCACGGTGAATTTGGGGAGCATCACTACGAAGAACATCACGGTGAGCAACACCGGAACGGGGCCCGTCACTATCAACCAACCCATCCTTTCGATCGTGCATGGAGGGACCTCCAACGAATTTGTCGCAGTGAATCTCTGCCCGACGCCACTAGCCGCTGGGAAGAGCTGCACAATCACGATTGCTTTCATCGCGGGACCGTTCTACACACCGCAATCCGCGACCTTGGAGATTATGGACAATGCTCCAGGCAGTCCGCAGCCGGTTACGCTGAGCGCGCTGGTTCTGATTCCGCAGTCGATCACCTTCACCACGAGCCCTCCAGCGAGCGCTGCAAACAAGAGCAAATTTACGGTGGTGGCGACGGGCGGAGCGAGCGGAAATCCGGTGACATTCACGAGTGCCGGAGCCTGCAGTCTCACTGGGACAACACCGGGCACGGCAACCTACATGATGAACAGCGGCACGGGAACATGCTCAGTGATTGCCAACCAGGCAGGCAATTCTACCTACGCGCCAGCGGCGCAGGTTACGAAGACCGTAACTGCGACTCTGACTGCGCAGACAATCACGTTCACCACCAATCCTCCGGCAAGCGCCGCCTACAAGACTAGCTTCACGGTGGCGGCCACCGGCGGCCCCAGCGGGAACCCGGTGAAATTTACCAGTTCCGGGGCGTGCAGCAATTCAGGCGCAACCTACACGATGACCAGCGGCACGGGAACGTGCTCGGTGATTGCCAACGAGGCGGGCAACTCGAGCTACGCGGCAGCACCGCAAGTTACCAAGACGGTGAACGCAACTCAGCTCGCACAGACAATCACATTCACCACGAATCCTCCGGCAAGCGCCGCCTTCAAGACCACCTTCACGGTGGCGGCCACGGGAGGCGCCAGCGGAAACGCGGTGAGCTTCACGAGTTCCGGAGCGTGCAGCAATTCAGGCGCAACCTACACGATGACCAGCGGCACGGGAACATGTTCGGTGATTGCCAACCAGGCAGGCAATTCTAACTATGCCGCTGCAACGCAGGTCACGAAGGCCGTAACGGCGACTTACTCTCAGGCAAACCTCAATCCAACGAGCCTGAATTTCGGGACGGTTAGTTCCGGAAAGAGCAGCTCACCCAAAACCGTAACTCTCAGCAACACGGGAACGACGCCATTGATCATCAGCAGCATCGGCTTCACGGGTACGAATCCGAGCAACTTTGTGCAGACCAACACTTGCCCGAGCCCGTCGAGTTCGCTCGCCGCGGGCAAGAGCTGCACAATCTCGGTGACGTTCAAGTCCGGCGGCAGGGCAGCCTCCGCCAACCTGGCGGTTACTGACAACACTCAGGCCGGCACGCAGACTGTTTCGCTATTGGGGGACTAGCTGTATCCACTGGCAGACAGTAGACGCGCATGCAGACGAGGCTCAAAGGCTGAGAACGACGGGTGCCGGTAAACGCCGGCACTCTTTCTTGTTGCCTCGTTGTCGGCTTTTTCGGGTCTGCTTCCAGTTGGTGGATTATTCGTATCCGTGGTTTATTGACCGATACGGTGTCGGATTTCGGGAACCAGCGGATCTTCCGTAGATTTCCCTCGGATGCTGAGATAGGTCTTATAAAATTCCGCGAACCCCTCGCTCTTCATCCCTTCTCGCACGCGCCCCTGATCGTAATACACAGGCGGAAAATAGGCGTAGGTCGGAACGTTATCCATAAACAGTTCGATCGCTTCGCCTCGCCGCTTCACACATTGATCAAACTCTGAGTCAGCCTCTGTGAACGCTCCCGCATCCAGATAGGCCCGTCCCAGTTCGAAGCGGCCGATCCAGGTATCCAGCAGGTTGTTTGCGGCTGTGATTTGTTTCACTGCTTCATTCGGATCTTTTCGCTTCAGTGCGATCATCCCCTCGATGATTTTCCCGTAAGCCTGCGACTCGCTTGTCAGTGCGGAGGAAAGGCTCGCCGCGAGCTTTTGCGCTTTGGCGAGATCTCCCGCATCGATATAGATGCTCGCCGCCAGGAACTCAATCTGGGTAGACTGGCTGCTTGCCAACGCGTTGCCAATGTCAGCGAGCGCTGCCGCATGGTGTCCTTGCAATTCATCCATGTTTGCAAGCGCCGCATACTTTCTTGCAGCGTTGTCGGCCATCTTCGCCGCTACATCGGCGGTGGCTCCTTGTGTGAGCATGAGCGCCGCCTCTTCATACTTTCCCTGATAGGCATCAAGATCGGCTAGTCCAGCGGTCGCGGTAGACACACCCAGCGGGCCAAACTTCTCAAGCTGATGGTAGGCTTCGGCCGCTTTCTCGATCTGGCCCTGCCCGAGTTCCGCTTCGGCGAGCACCAGGTAGCCCTGCGCGGCCGACGGACTGATCTCCAGCGCCGCGCGCGCCTCTTTTTCACTCGCCGCAAAATCGCCGGCAAAGGCACTGATGAATGCCAGGTTCAGCCGCGGCCCCACTCCCTTGGGGACAATCTGAACGGCGTGTTGCGCCGCTTCAAGCGCCTTCGGCGCGTTGCGCAACTGCACATAGCAACTGGCAAGGTTGTTCTGACCGACGCGATCGGCGGGATAGCGCGTGACCAACTGAGAATATTCTTGAACACATTTTTGCCAGTCGCCCGTGGTGAGGTAGTACAGTCCGCGGTTGCGATAGCGTTCCCGCTCGGTCATGCGGTCCACGTGTTCCATCGCCATCTTCATGTACTTCACTGCGTCCCCGGGCCTCCCCAGATTCTGGGCCATGGCTGCCATCCCCGTGTACGCCCGCGCAAACTTTGGATCCAACTCCGCGGCCTTCTGGAACGAATCGAATGCCTCCTGGAACTTACCCGCGAACTGTTCATCCACACCGAGAGCATCCTGGTGAACGGCCTCCAGCGATGCGGCCGTAAACCCTCCGCTGACTTCACCGAACTGAACCGAGGCGGGCGTAGTGTCGCCGAGAGCCTGGCGAAGTGGCGCAGCCAGCTTGGGAAGGTCGCTCAGGATCTCCTGCTTGTTGGCAACGGTGACATCCGCTTTACCGAGCACCTTGCCGCTTACGGCATCCAGTGCGATCGCCGAAATATCATATTGGTCGCCTCGCAAGCTGATGTCGCCGGTAATGACCGTGTTGACGCCTTGGTTCACGGCCACAAGCCGCGCCGATTGCTCGTCGAGCTTGTCTGAGGGATTGGGAAGTTTGCTCGCCAGCTTACGCGCATCTCCGCGACTGTAGGCGTTGATAAAGCTCGCGCCTTCCAGGGCCACACCCAGCATCTGCTCCAGCGTGTTATCCAATACCGGATCGCCGGTATGGTTCGCAAAGTCGCCAACCAGCACCGAAACCGGGGAATGTGCCACTGTTGTTGCGGACTGGTGCCTCCCGATAACGTACCAGGCAATTCCGGCAGCGATCGCCACAATTAGACCGCCCGCGATCGCGAGGCGAGGCCAGGGAAGCTCTCGAATGCGGTTCAAGCGCAACTGCGCCGAAGATGCGGAGACCTTCTTTCCTTCGCCTCTGCCTTGCCAGGCGCGGAGATCCGCATCCAGGGCTTCAGCATTTTGGTAGCGGTTTGCAGGGTCCTTCTCGAGACACTTGCTGACGATGTTGCTCAGCTTTCCAGGGATGTGCTTGTCGATATCCGCCAACGGAACGGCGCGTTGTTGCGTGCGCTTCAGTAAGCTTGCGATCGCGCTTTCGGCATAGAATGGCGTGACTCCGGCAAGCAACTCATACAGAATCAGGCCGAAGGTGAAGATATCCGAGCTGGCCTTCACATCGATGCCCTGCGCCTGTTCGGGAGACATATATTCGATCGTTCCCAACATTGCGCCGGCCCGCGTCATTCCATCGCCAGAGAATGTCCGCGCCAACCCGAAGTCCATGACCACCACGCGGCCGCTTTTGTCGCGCATGATATTGCCCGGCTTCAGATCTCGATGGATGATTCCTTCCCGGTGAGCGGCGGCCAACCCGCAGGCCACCTGTTCCATGATGCCGACCGCTTCCGCGATGTCCAGCTTGCCCCGTTGACTGAGGATCTGATTGAGGTTTTCACCCTCCAGATACTCCATCGTGATGAACTTTGTCTTTCCCGCTTCTCCGATATCGAAAATACGGATGACATTCCGGTCCGTGACCTGGCGCGCAAGGATCAGCTCTTGTTTGAAGCGCTGCAGAATCTCGGGATGATCCGCCATCTCCGGCCGGATTACTTTGAGCGCGACCTCCCGCTCCAGTTCAAGGTCGCGAGCTTTGTAGACGGCGCCCATGCCGCCTTCCCCGAGCAGTTGTAGAAGTTCGTAGCGTCCGCCCAGCAGTTCGCCAATCCTGGATTCGGCAGCACTGGCTTGAGGATTGGCAATCGTGCCGGGAGGAGTGGGCGCTCGCGGGGGAGGGGAAGGTCGAACCAAAGTTCCCGGCGGAATGGTGTCGTTGGGATCTACCACCTTGGCTTGGAAATCAAGAATGGTGGCGTCGGCGTCCACCGGCTTCGCGGTGGGATCAAATCGGGAGGAAGTGTCGATGATCGTAGCGTTGGGATCGAATTGTGGTCGCTTCTCCGAGAGATTTGGGATGTTTCCGGAGGAACTCTCACCGGCAAACGGAGTTCCGATGCCCGGAGGGCCGGGCTTTCTGGGGAAAGGCTTGTTATCGGGCCGCTTGGAGTCACTCATGTTGAGTTTTCAGAAACTGCCTGGAGCTAGAGGAAGAGACAACCCTGCCGGACGGGTCGTAGAAACGACCAAATGTTGACATCCCCTTAAAATCATATACCTTTTGCACTTAAACGAGGCTGTCCCGTACATGTGACCGCTATAGATGTCGATCTTCCATCAATGCCGGATCAGTCACTTCCGACAGTCCACCAGCGCATGGTTCGAGCGGACTGATAATTCTGAGGCGTCGCTCCTAGTTGGGATTGCCGATTACCACCGCACCCCAGGTGTTCGTATTACTCGATCCAGCGGTAATGGTGGTCGTCGCCCCGTCGACCTTGCATCCTGCCGGAATGGCTTGGTCGCTTTGAACTGTGGCGATACAGATTGGGGTTCCTGCAAAGGGCGAAGCGAGACGAAAACTACAGAAACGGGTGCCATTCATTGTGCACGTTCCGGCAAATCTTCCGCTTCCGGCTTGGTCGAGATGCCTGGCAGCCGTCAACTCCTGAGTCAGCACTCCCGGATGAACGCCAAAGAGCCAAGCAAAATCACACCGCAATGCCAACTCTTCCGACGGCATGAAACGCTGTGACTATCTTGCGCGACTGTTCTGCATCTCGCAAGATTGCAGGCGGAAACAGCACCAATTCCTGAGTATTACCGGGAAGGCGAAATGCGCGTGTATCATTTAGGTATCCAGGAACAGCAATGAGAATCCTGGTTCACGACATAGGTTTTTTGGACACGGTGGGGATGACTAATCGCGGTCTAGCGCCATCCGGTTATTACGACGAGTATTATTCTTCAAGGGATTGGCGATGGTACCGGGGACTCTTGGCATTTGCCATCCAGCACTCTGAGCCCGGCCCTATCTTGGACGTCGGCGCAGGTGTCGCCCAACTTCTCGAAGCGGCACATCGATGGAATCTGGAATGTCTTGGGCTCGAAGGATCTGCTGAAGCGATTGCCATTGCGCGGGGCCGCTGTCCATCTTTGAATCTAAAGCAGCATTTTCTCAGTGACCCATTCCCTTTGGGCGATTGCACATTTCAGACAATTTACCTGAACCAGGTTATAGAACATCTTGAGCCTGCCGTCGCCGAAGCCTGTGTATCTGAATGTTACCGGGTGCTGCGGCCAGGCGGATTGTTTATTGTGATGTCCCCGAGCAAATTCAACAAGCATGAACGCGATGCCGACCCTTCACACATCTGCTTATACTCCCCTAGTTCTCTTAAGAGTCTTCTCGCGTCGAGAGGATTTACAGACATAAGTCAGCTTGACACCCCGTTGGATATCATGGGGAAAAACGCTATAGGCAGGCTGATTATGAAGGTGATTTTTAGAGTAACCAAATGGGAGCGCCTGAGTTGCAGCGCAAATTGCATGGCGTGGAAGCCCGGTACGTCTCGGTGAAGACAACTATACGAGAATTCTTACGCTATAGCTTCATCGCCTCTCCGCGACTCCACGTGGTCCTGCATTGCGCTAAGATTCGCTGAGCGGCGTGGCCGTCCCAGAATGGAATCGGTTTCCGCTCACGTCTCTCGCCGCCAGCGATCAGTTGCAACACACCAGCGCGAAACTTCTTCCAGTCACCAGCGATGAGTGTGTTTGTGCCGCGTGTTAGTGTGATTGGCCGCTCTGTATTATCGCGCAAAGTAAAACAGGGAACGCCCAGGGCCGACGTTTCTTCCTGTAGACCTCCGCTATCCGTGACCACGCAGCGGGCATGGGCCAGCAGGCAAAGAGAATCGAGGTATCCGAGAGGATCGACGAGCCGAACCGATGCGGGGAAAGAAGCCTCTCCGGGGAGGTCTTCCAGTCTTGCACGCGTTCGCGGATGGACGGCAAATACTACGGGCAGACGCTCCGCCAGCCACTTGAGCTGGTCGCAGATCTCCGCCAGCGCTTGCGGGTCGTCGACGTTCGAAGGCCGGTGCAGGGTAACAAAGGCGTAAGCTCCCGGCAGCAGGCCGAAAGTCGACCAGGATCGCAATTCAAGGGCGCGCGGCAGCATGCGGAAGAGCGTATCGATCATCACATTGCCCACCAAATGAATCGCTTCTCTCTGGCGTCCCTCGCGCAGAAGATTCTCGACGCCGGATTCCTCGGTAACAAAGAGCAAATCTGCGATTGCGTCGGTGACGATGCGATTGATTTCCTCCGGCATAGTGCGATCAAATGAACGCAAACCAGCTTCGACGTGCGCTACCGGTATATGTTCCTTGGCTGCCACCAGTGCGCATGCCACGGTCGAATTTACGTCTCCCACGACCATGCACATGTCAGGGCGGTTGCTCTCAATCCAGGTGCCGTATCGTTCCATCACCAGCGCCGTTTGGGCAGCATGGGTGCCGGAACCGCTGCCGAGGTGAGTAATAGGCGTCGGCAGTCCAAGTTCCTTGAAAAAAACCTCAGACATGGCCTCATCGTAGTGTTGGCCCGTGTGCACAAGGCGGAGCAGGAGCTCGGGGAACTCGGATGCTACAGCACAAAGCGCCGCGACCTTCATAAAATTTGGGCGCGCCCCAGCGATAAGGTCAACCTTGATCAATTAGCTCTCCTTCTGACTCGAAACGCCATAGGTTCTACGGTAAGATTCTTCAGCTGCTTCGCGGCCGAGTCTGAGCGCCGCTCTCCGGCAAAGGTCTTCTCGATCTCCAGCGGACAAGGGCGCTAGGAATTCTGGCAGAGATCCAAGTTCAGTCACTAGAGCATTGCCCAGTTCGCGACCGATTTGTACAGATTGCTCGACCGCATCAGTCATGATAACGGGCAGACCTGCGAGACAGTATTCGGCGAACTTGACCGGCGAGGCAACACGGTTGATGGCATCTCTGCGGCGAAGTAGAATACCGAAATCGGCGGCATTCAAAAATCCATTTACATCCGCAATGGTTGCGGAAAGCACGCGCAGGTTTTGTTTGGGGATCCCATCCAGAGCATGATGAGCCGCCTCGCTGTTCGGCGTAACGATAAGAAAGACCGCGCCAGGATCGCTCGCCAGGACTCTTCGAAAAAGTGCAACCGACTCGTCAAAACACTGGAAGAACGAAATCGAACCTGAATAGATCAATACCTTGCTTCCGGGCGCAATTTCGAGTTTGTTGCGGACGGAATTGCGCAACTCCGACGAAAAATGGAAAAGCCGGGACGACGCCACACAGGGAATGATCTCGAATGGCATCCCGGAGGATGCGCCAACGCTGACTGAACGCAAAGCATCACTGACAAAGATAGCCCTCGTGCAGAGTTTTCGTACCGCTGTTCGCTGTACCCGCATGACCATGCACCGGAGGGTTACAAGAACACGTCTGAGCAGACTGGGATTGCTAAGGGAGAGACGATGCTCAGCGACGGTATCCCCGCGACAATCCCAAATCAGCTCAAATCCGAAAAACGGGCGTACCAAACCGCAGATAAAGGCTGAGTAATCCGTGCGCGCGTGGATGAAGCCAGGAGGAAATGAAGCCTTGCGCAATGCTCGCCATAAACGCCAGGTGTTGGCAGCGTCGGACAAAATCAGGCCAAAGCGGGAAGCACGAAAGACGCGGATCCCCACCCCATGCCGAGCAGCAAGAATTGGTGCACGTTCACAGGAGAGCTCATAGTCTTTCTGCGTTAGGGCAAATACCCAGACTTCCATCTCTACGCCAATCGCGCGCATGTCATGAACGTGAACCACGATCTGTGATTCAAAGATCGTTGGCGCAATTTCGTGGAAGACGACAAATAGGCCGCGATGCGTACATTGAACCACGGAGTTACTCTGTGGAGAGTCAGCGATTTGGGCATCAGGCTGCGTCATAACTCGGTCGAAACTCTCCAAATGACGGTTGGTTTAGGCACTCATGCCTTGCGCATGGCCAGATGCAGGGCATCAAGCAGTTGGCGGCGGTTGAATAGCCAACTGACCGCCGTGTAAAGTAGAACTCCCGTGAGCACCAGAAAGCCCAACAGAAGAGCGCGCGAATTAAGATGAAGGACTTTGTCGAGCAATAGAACCACCGCTGCCATGACCAGACTGGCAAAGAGCGGACCTGCCAAAGGCCTAAACAGTTCCCGCAGTCGCATCTTGAGAAGGCGAAGAGAAATGAGCAGGAAGGGAAGGGTCAGCAGGATTGAGGCGATGGCATACGCCGTGGTCACTCCCAAAAGTCCCCAGCGCAGACCTACAACGAAAGCAAAAAGAACAATCACGCCGCTAAACACGCCCCACTTAAACATGACGTCGGTGCGTCCCTTGGTTTGGAGAATGGCGCCGCAGGTGGCTGCCACGGACTCCACCATGCCTATAGGCGCCAGGATACGGATCAAGGGAATAACGCCCGCCCAGTGGGGGCCGAAGACAACAAGGATGAAGGGCTCCGCTAAGACACAGACGCCCGTCATCAGCGGAAACGTAACCAGTGCAATCAGGCCTCCGGTGCGCGCGAACGCAGCCCGGAATCGAGCGTCGTCGTCCTGCATGCATGAGTAAACGGGATACATTACCCGGCTAATTACGGTGGTGACACTCTGCAGTGGATAGAGCATGATGCGATAGGCCAAAGCGTAAATGCCGAGAGGAAAGGGACCCAGGAATCGTCCGATCAGCAGATTGTCCGCGTTACGTATGACGTAATTGAATACATTAAAGCCGGTAAGATTCAGGCTGAAGCTGGTAAGACCAGAGAGCGCGCGCCACGAAAAGGTCATGCTGGGCTTGAATTCCTCAAAAATCCACAGCAGCACCGTCATGAAAGTCGTGCTGGTCAATAGCTGGGCGACCAGAGCCCAAACTCCGAAGCCGGACTTAGCAGTGCTAATGCCGGCAACTGCCCCCGCGAGCACGCTCGTCAATTCCACGCCCGCCAGTATGCGAAACGCGAGCTTCCGCTCCAGAAGCGCCTTGTGAAGATTGCTTAAGCCGGAAATGAAAAAGCCAAGAGCCAGAGCGCGCATGATGCCCGTGAGGGTGGGCTCGCGATAAAAAGCTGCAACTGCGGGGGCAGTGAACACCAGGAGCAATGTACCAAGCATGCCCATGGCAACATTGGCCCAGAAAACGGTGGGGAGCAGCTCCGGGTCAAAAGCACGACTGCGTATCACGGCTGCGGCAGTTCCCAGGTCTTTGAAGATAGTGATGAAGCCGAGAATAACGGCAGCCATTCCCAGGAGCCCGAAGTCGCTGGGAGGCAGCAGACGAGCCAGTACCACCATCGTCAGCAACTGGGCGACCTGCTGTCCGCCTTGGGAGACAAAGTTCCACTTGATTCCCGAGCTGGCAGAAATTCCCAGATTGGATGAAACGGGTATCTCGGAAAGCGGGGGAGCCGGAGGGCTCATCGGGATCTCGGGCAGGTTGGGACGAGAGGTCATTTCTTTACCTGCGCGATCGACGATGCAGCACGCGTCGGAGATCCTGTCCGGTTCGATACGACCTGCGCATAAATCTGCGCCAGTCTCTGTCCCTGTATGCGTGCGTTGAAGTTTTCTTCTATATGCTGTCTGGCTTTTGCCAACTCAGCTTCCCAGTAGCCGGCGCTGTTCACCAGCCTGCGCAACTCGCTGACCAGACCCTCTACATCGTGCTCCGCAGCAAGACGGGTATCTTCAGGGAGAAGATTTGGGATATCGCAGTGGCGCGTAGCGACAATCGGCATACCGCTTGCAGCCATATGGAGGATGCTGACAGGAGCGCCGCCCTCGGTATCGCCATCATCTGCAGTTACACTGGAAGCCATAAAAACGTGATGGCTATATGCTTCCCGCATCAGCTCCGCATAGCTGAGATAGCCAGGCAGACGGGTCCGGGAACGCAACCCGTTCCGATCGAGTGCCTCAAAGATCCACCTCTTTTCATTCTGACTGTTTTCTTCGTGCGTAGCGTCGCCGACCAGGGTCAGATCCACGGCTATTTCGCGGTTTAACACACCAAGTGCGTCGATGGCATCGGGGATACCCTTCTTTTCGCGGAAGGTCGACGCGATCAGAACCGACAGCGGTTCTGCCCGTTTCCAAAGGCGTGGCCGATAAGCAATCTCTTGCACGCGTACGCCCAGGTGATGCACCTGCACTTTTTCTTCAGGGCAACCCAGAGCCGTAATGCAGCCAGCCATGTGCGGTCCCTCGCAGAGAATCCGATCTACGCTTGCGAACAGGTCTAGATAGCGCGTCTTCCAGCTAGGATCTACGGTGGGCAGGTGATTGACATCCAGTCCGTAAAACGTGGTGACGTGACGCACTCCCAGCTTCCTAGCCAATTTCCGATCAACCCAGCCAGTGTTGCCAAAGTGGGAGTGCAATACCTCCACTCCCGTCATTCTGCATATGGATTCTGCATAACCGTGATAGCGTCGTAATCGCATTTTACGTAACACGTCGTCCCAGGATCGGCGCAGTCCGCGAACTTGTTCGAAGCTGTGCAAATGCCCCTCGGGCAGCGGGAATTGATCCAGGTTGGAGACGATTTCACAAAAAACATGGCTGACAATCTCATCGGGCAGCAGGCTGACTTGATCGTAGAGCCAATTCTCGGTCTGAGGCAGCCAGCATGTCACAGATTGCCCAACCGTAAGGTTCGTCATCTCAACCGCGTTTTGCACTGATGTTTATTCTATGTGCTTAAACCGCCCTGCAGCTCGGCCGTCGGAAGTTGGAGATTTCGACTTGCTGCATTCTGTGTCTGGCTCTGTTCGCACGCACGAAAGGCGGTAAATGTAGCGATATGCCCCCCGATCGAGGATCTGAGGGCGTGAAAAGTGCTTCATGCTGAATCGCCTGGACATGAGGACAGCATTGATGCACTGTTGCCAACAGTCAAATGTGATCGAAACATCGTGTTCCGAAATGCATTGGCTGCATGGGTGCAACGTACTGATAGAATTACAAGATGGTGCGGCGACGGTTGGCCTCCGCCGTCCTGAGCGGCGCCTGTGAGGCTGCTACCTAGTATCCTCTAGCCAGCAGCCATCAACTTCCAACCATAGAATGGTCCATCCTCACCACGGAGGAGCTGACGAGATTTGATAATCGGAGAAGGCAATACAACGGCTGTAACATCGCCAGGTCTTTCCAGTGATTGCGATACGGGGCATCAGGAAGACCGCATATCCGTCCTCGATCTGCTCATTTTGTTCTTTGAGCGAAAGCTGGCCATTTTCTGTATAACAGCAGGATTTGCTGTTGTTGCAGTAGTTCTCTCGCTTGTGTGGCCGAAGAGCTACACCGCTACAGTGACCCTGCTTCCTCCGGATCAGAACTCTTCCCTGGAAACCATGATGGCCGCACAGATGGGCGGTGCAATTGGCAGCCTGGCCAGTATGGCCGGCAGCAGTCTTGGGCTCAAGAATCCCAATGACATGTACGTTTCGCTGTTGAGGGGGCAGACTGTGGAAGATGCGATGGTGCAACGCTATGGCCTCATGCAGGAGTTCCATCAAAAATACGTTTCTTCCGCGCGCAAGGTGCTTGATGGCCGAACGACAATCGACAGTGGTGCGAAGGACGGTCTCATCCGTATCTCGGTCGAAGATGCGGATCCGCACCGTTCTGCCGAACTCGCCAATGGCTTTGTCGAGCAGTTCCGCAACCTGTCGGAACATCTAGCCATCACCGCGGCGGCGCGACGCCGCCTTTTTTTCGAACAGCAACTTGGACAGGCCCAGGAGAAGATGACTGCCGCTGAGGAAGCGCTGAAGGAGATGCAGCAAAAATCGGGTCTGATTGAAATCAACAGCCAGTCCAGAGCCCTGATCGAATCAGCGGCTGCGCTCCAGGCCCAAGTCTCCGCGAAAGAAGTAGAGATACAGTCAATGGAAACTTTTGCGACGGGTCAAAATGCACAGTTGATCCAAGCGAAAGAAGAATTGGCAAGTTTGCAAGCGCAGCTGGAGAAGCTGGGGGGGACGGCGGCTGATCCTGATTCGCTGATTATTCCCAAAGGCGCAGTAAGCAAAGACAACCTCGAGTATGTTCGCAAGTTGCGTAATGTCAAATTTGGCGAAGAGGTCTACATGATCATTGACCGTCAGTATGAGCTCGCCAAGCTGGATGAAGCCAAGGAAGGACCGCTCGTCCAGGTGGTCGATCCTGCTCTGCCGCCGGATCTGCGCTCCTCGCCAAAGCGGGGCCTTATGGTTGTCGTGATGACGTTTTTCGGATTTTGGTCTGCCCTCTTCTTCGTGTATGGGCAGTACAGTTGGCAGCGCTGGAAGCTCGATCCGCGTTTTGCGTCCAAGATCGATCGCCTGCGTGCAGCAATTCCATCGAAACGACGCACCGCTTAGCCCGTCTGCCGCTATGAAGGAACATCAGGCTCCCGAAATCGCAATGCCCACCATGGCGGTTTCCTCATGCCTGGCCCCTCCGCACGCGAGAGTTGCGGCGGTCGTCGTTACTTATTTTCCGCAGGAACGCCTCTTGTACCGCCTGGTGAGCAGTATTGCCGATCAGGTAGACGTGATCCTGTTGATCGATAACACCCCGGGGTCTCAGGCACAAGATCCGCGCTCAGCACTGCCGTCATGCAGGGATTTGCGCTATCTCCCCCAGGGCAGAAACCTGGGCGTTGCGTCTGCTTTCAACGTGGGCATCGAAGTGGTCCTCAAGGCAGACTACACACACATCATGATGTTTGATCAGGACAGCATGCTGCCTGCGGGCGGGGTCAAAAACTTACTCCATGCCGAGCAATGTCTTCTCGATCAGGGGCGGCGGGTGGCTGCCGTTGCGCCGCTTTATGTCGACGAAAAGAGCGGTAAGCGCGTTACGCGGGTCTTCTGCAAAGGATTTAAGGTGCATCGGATTCCCATCGCCAGCACGGAAGAGAATCCCGTCGAAACAGATTCAGTCATTTCATCGGGGGCTTTGATCAAAACGAGTATCCTGCGCCAGGTCGGGCCCATGCTCGATCTGCTCTTCATCGATTTTGTGGATACCGAATGGGCGTACCGCGCCAGCGCTCTGGGCCTGTGCTGTTACATCGTCCCGCAGGTCATCATGACACACAGCATTGGAGATCATGCGAAAACCTTGATGGGGAAGACGTTTTATCTGCACAGCGCAACAAGGGACTATTACATCGTCCGCAATACTATCTACCTGCTTAGAGGAAACCGGATGAGCCGGGATTGGCGCCTGGCAAACCTGGTAGCTCTTCCCAAGTACATCATTTCTCGTCTCCTTCTCGCGCCCGGCAAGATGAAACGCTTCTTCTTAATGCTGCGCGCCTTCTATCAGGGTACAGCTGGGTCGATGAGGAACTTAATGTAAGATGACCCCCTACCTCGATCTGTACTTTGTCGTGCTCTGCGGAGTACCCATTGCCTGGATGGGCGACACAGCAACTCGGCGCGGACTTCAGAAGCTTTACTTTGTATTTCTATGGATCGTACTTTCTGTATTTGCAGGGAGCCGGTCGTTATCTGTGGATCGCGACCTGCAAACGTATTTCGAGTGGTTTCAGGCCATCGCCACCAACCAGGCCACTGCTGCGGAATGGCTGCGCGACCCCTCCTTTGGCGTCATCTCGTATTCTCTTTTTCATCTTGGCCTCGGCTTTCGAGCGGTCGTTCTGACGTATGATCTGCTGGCAGTTGGCGCGCTGATGGCGGTAGCGGTCTTCGGCGTCGCGGAACGCTGGAGTACGTTGGCCTTCTATCTCCTGTTCTGCCAGTATTATGCAGTTGCAGAAATGACCGAACTTCGGTCAGCTGTGGCCATCCCTCTCATGACGTTGAGCATCCTCGCAGCCTGCCGGAAGCGATGGCGACTCTCTGCAGTTCTTCTGCTGGTAGCAATTTTCTTTCATTTCTCTGCGATATTGGCCCTGCCGGTCTGCATATTTCTCTTGGCCGGGATACAGTTTCGCTCTCGCCTGTACATTGTGTTCCTGGTCGGCGCGGCTATCGTCGCATATATTGAGCTATCCCCTCTTCTTGCTCTTCTCTCGAATCTCTATCGGCTCTCGGAGTACCTGAATGGGGGCGAAGAGCAAAATGACCTGAAGGCCATCTCCTGGTATGCCTTGCTACATCTGATACCAATTGCAATCGCGGTCTATTCATGGAAAAAGCTGTCTCTGCAGATTCGTGTGGCGGCGCTACTGAGCAGCTTCGCCATGGCCTGTTTCTTTATGCTCAGTTGGAATACTGGCCTCGCCACCCGGCTGCTGTATTTATTCGACCTCTTTTGGATAGTATTGTGGGTCTATGATCTGGACAGGATTGAAGGGGCGCGCACTTATCTCTATACGTTCTTGATGATCGCACTCGGCTTGGCTCTGTACGTCAAATCCCTACAATATCTTTCTCCGTATTCGATCATTCAAATATGACCGTATCCGGGTGGCGGAGATGCGAGTAGCAGAGATGGTAGAACAGACCGATACGAGTCGGAGGCAGGGCATTACGATCGCGGCGGTCGTGGTCTTGTACTATCCCCACGAGGCGATCATTCGCAGGTTGTTGGGGAGCCTCGCTGACCAGGTAGATGTCCTCTATGCCATCGATAACACACCGGGATCAGAGGGGCTATGGCCTTTCGGGCCCGGGCAGAAAGCTTTCTCTGTCACCTATGTTCCCTTGGGGAAGAATCGGGGCCTTGCCGAAGCTCAGAACATCGGAATTGAGATGTGTTTAAGCGGTGGTTATTCTCACGTGCTGTTGCTTGATCAGGATAGCGCCTTGTCTCCTGACATGGTGAACAAGGTATTGGCTGCGGAGCAGACTCTTCGGAAAGCAAACCCAAAAATAGCCGCAGTCGTGCCGCAGATTCTGGATGGAAGAACGGGCCGGCGCCCATGTGCCTATAGATATGGATGGCTTGGCGCACGAAAGCTGTATCGTGATGTGGATTCGAGCACTCCAGTTCAAACGGATTTCTTTATTGCGTCTGGTGCCCTCATCAGGACGGCTGTTTTCCGAGAACTCGGCATGATGCGAAGTGACCTTCTGATCGATCATGTCGATACCGAATGGGCATTGCGTGCACATACTGCCGGATACCGGAGCTATTGTGTTCCCAACGCTACGCTGATCCACAGCCTTGGGGATGGATCCAAGAGGATACTGGGGAAAGATGTATACCTGTACTCGGAGATCCGCTATTACTACCGGCTTCGCAACGAAGTATATTTATCGAAACTCCCAACCATGGGATGGAACTGGAGAGTCTACATTGTTCCGATGATCCCGTACCACTTCGTTCTGTATTCGCTGCTATCGAAGAATCGTCTTCGAGTTGCCCGTCTCTTGATGAAGGCAATATGGGATGGCGTGAATGACAAATTAGGACCTTCACCTGGTTTCTAAATTTAGAAGAGGTACAGAGCCTTTGAATTCGTAAGACGCCAATTTCCGTATGTGCACCGAAGAGGGTTCTGTTGGAGCAGTTTTCCGAACTTGATGGGCCGCCAACCAAAATGAGCGGCGACCACGTGAGCAACAAGATGAAGATCGCGATTCTCGGAACGCGCGGTATCCCGGCTCGCTATGGCGGATTTGAAACTTTCGCTGAAAAGCTATCGATTGGACTGGTGGAACGCGGGTTTGACGTGACCGTGTTTTGCGAATCGGGCGACACTTCAGCACCTGCTACTCTTCACGGCGTGAATCTTCGATATGTGGTGGCTCCTGCGATCGGCTCACTGCAGACGATCCTCTATGATGCGCGGTGCCTATGGGAGGCTCGCAACGGATATGACGTCGCTTATATGCTTGGCTACGGAGCAGCACCTTTATGTTTGATTCCGCGAATTTGGAACACAGAAGTATGGATCAATCCCGATGGACTTGAATGGGCACGCACCAAATGGGGATGGATGGCGCGTACCTATTTCCGAATGATGGAGTGGGCCTCTGTGCGAGTGGCCAATCGCATCATCGCAGATGCCGAGGCAATCGCGGCAAGCATTTCAAGCCGTCATGGGGAACTCAAAGCGTGCAGCGTGATTCCGTATGGCTGCGAGGTCATCGAAATGCCTCCTCCCGTGAAGCCGCTGTTGGAGTGGGACCTTGAACCAAACAGCTATTATTTGCTCGTTTGCCGGCTTGAGCCTGAGAACCATGTGCGGGAGATTCTCGAAGCATTTCAGCGTTCGCATAGTAAGAGGCAATTAATAGTTTTGGGCAATCATCTCTTACAGACCCGGTACGTTGAACAACTGCGCTCTATGCAGGACCCGCGAATCCGTTTGATTGGCGCTGTGTATGATTCTGCAAAACTGACCTGCCTGAGATACTACTGCTTTGCTTATCTGCACGGACATTCAGTGGGGGGAACGAATCCCTCGCTGCTCGAGGCGATGGGCTGTGCCAACCTGGTCTTTGCACACGACAATCCATTTAACCGCGAAACGTTGGGACAATGCGGATTCTATTTTAGGGATCCCCTGGAACTCGCCCAAGCCATCGACCACGCCGAGCACGAAGAGGATGATATTAATCGACTCCGAGAGGCAGCCAAATCGCGCGCGCACACCTACTATCAATGGAAGGACATTATTGACAGGTACGCGACGATGCTAGAACGACCGTCCGCAGAATCCGGCGAGAACCGACATCAGCAACCATAGACCAAAAAGCTCCTTCGTTAATCGATATTTACTAATCCTGGGTTATCGCGAATCCGTCAACTCGTCCACGCGTTGAACGAATTGGCAAGTGCTGAGGTGCATTTCAGGAAAAATCCGGCTGTACAATTCGTTGACGAACTCTTCTTTTTGATTCCACGTGAGACGCTTCGATGCCTTCTGAGAGGCCATAGCCATCTTGTACCGACGGTTCTCATCTAGCCCTATTGATTCGATCGCACGGGCAAAATCGCGGGTAACCTGATCAATCCTGTTAGGGGCGATTTTGATTGCGCAATCGTCATTGACGGCATCTCTGAATCCCATATGGTCAAGGCAAATGACGGGTAGTCCGTGTGCCAATGCTTCGACAATCACAGTCGACGTTGCGTCATATAGACTCGGCTGTACAAAACAATGGCCTGATCTCATGACAGAAAGCACCTCTGAACGCGGAAGCCTTCCGAGAAAGCTGCAGCGTTCGCTAATTCCCAGCCTGTGAGCAAGTGCCTTCCATTCGCCTTGAAGGGGACCATCGCCCACGGCGATCAGTCGCCAATCAAGATCCGAACCTTCGAGTTGGCCAAGCGCAAGCAGTACAAGGTTTAGCGCCTTTCCGGGCTCACAATTCCCGCTCCATACGATCTGTAATGGCTCCCCGCTGATTCTGTGAGCCGGTGCCGCATCTTCCAGTTCCGGCGTACTCACTTCGCATGAGACCGCAACCTCTCTGCCACATAACATATGGATTCTACTCGCCACGCTCGTCGTCGCCGCAAATATGGCCCGAGCTCTGGAGGCCGCAAGTCTCGGTCGTCTAGCCAAATACATGGACCATGCTACCGAAAGATTCTTCAGAATAAAGAAAGGGCGCGCCCTAAATGGCACGGCATTCAAAAGGCGCAGAGGAAAGAACGTTAGTCCGCCAACGGGCCCCCACACAAAGGGCTTACCAAGCTTCCAAAGGTATCCTGGTTCACGGAATCCGATGCAGTTAAGTTGGTGAACCAGATCAAAATCGATTTGCTCGTCCAAGGTCCGAGCGAGACGGTATGCTCTTCGCTGCCAATTCCTGTATATCGCGTAGCCTCGAATCGGATCGAAAAGGAATTCTAATGGCCTGCATTTCCACGGGACGTAGTGAAAACTCACATTTCGCATCACGTCGGGATGTTCACGGAAATATTCCTCCGTGGCCTCTCTGACAGCTTTTCCTTCTCGTTCCGGACCTTCTGTAATCAGCCACACTTTGTGCCGCGACGCGATTGCACGCACATAGTTCCACCCAACCGCAGATTCGGAGCCCTTGAGCGGGCTAAACGCATGCGCGGACACCAGGACTTTGAGTGGTCTCGACTGGGTCACTGATGATCTCCGAAGTGTTGACTCCGCCCGTCAACAATCGTGAAGCTACTCCGACTCAAACCGGTCGCCAAGCACTCGCACAGAATCGGTGGCAAGGTCCCCATTGGAATATCCCGGTTGTTTCGAGAGATGATATTCTTCACGACTTTAGGTGAATGTCTTGATTTTTGTTTTGCTCCGATGAGGTTGATCGAAACGCTTCAGTATAACAATCCTAACCATTCGCTGCTGGAAGCCATGGGGTGCGGCAATCTGATCGATGCCACGATAATCCCTTCAACCGCGAGATCTTGGGTGAATGCGGCGTGGGCTTCGATAATATTGTCAGTTTGACCGAGCCTTCTCTGAACAAGTCCGATACCGACTGCCAGCTCGCGTGGCCTGAAACTGGATCGTCAATCTCGAAAAATTCGTCGTAGAGTGTGAGGGCGGGCGCGCCAGCGTGGGACTATCCATTCTTGAGTTCTGCATCACGTGTTAGTTATCGCGAACAGCCAGCGCGTACAGATCTCTAGGGCTTTCGACCGCTTCCTTTACGCCCAATCCAACATGAGTCAGCATCCTCACCATCAACTCCAAACTAAAAATATGATGATGGAGCGCCCGGTTCTGATAGTTATCAATGCTGCGCGCCCTGAAATCGTCCAAGGTTCCTGCCTGTGGGTCTCTGGACAAATCGTGTAATGCAAAAATCTCGTCAAGGTGGGTCAGGTCGTCCTCAGCTGTACTGTTCTGAAGATCCTGCAGAAGATGCTCAAAAGCAGTGACAGGGCGTCGGTGATCAAAGTTGCTTTTGGGGTTGGGGAGGATAAGAACGATAGCCCCACCAATACGCACGACTCTTTTCCATTCCAGTAATGCCTTCAAGGGATTGGCGATATGCTCCAGGCAATTCGAGGACAGCAGGAAGTCATAGCTTGCCGGTGGTAGGGCGGATAAATCCGTAGTATCGGATATATATTGAATTCCCTTGCGATTGCAAAAATAGTTATAAGTCCTTCCCGCAAGGATTCGTCCTTCCCAGAGGGTGTGCTGGAAAACGTTGACCCCGTCCAGATCGGAAACATAGGGATAGAGAGGTAGGGTAGTCCGAAATTGCGAACTGGGCCCTCCTATCTCAATCCCTCTTTTTCCCTTTACGTAGGATAGGTAGAGTTTGTGTGCGGGCAGGCGCTTGCCGCTATGTTTGAACAAGACGAAAGTGTCCAACATAGACTTTGGGAGCATGTTCCTTATGCGAGCCCTTATCGAAGTATCCACCATGGCATGTGCTCCAAGTTTACCCGACCGCAATGACATCAAGATTGCTTGGAGCGGGTTCAAGATGAGCAAGACCCTGGAGGGATATGTGCTCGCAAGGGAAGTCAGCTATTAAAGTGATCTCTTTCTCCCCGCGAGAATCGAGATTTCTTCTCCGACATCGGTGTAGGTTGAGATTCGCTGCAGATCGATAGAAGGAAACAGCGACTGATAGTAACTTGATGTTCGAAAGAACCAATACTGCCCATCAGGTTTTTGCGCTGTGTTCTCGACGAGAAACAGTAGTCCCCCCGGCTTGAGCACCTCTTCAAGACGTCTAGTTGTAGTTGTCAGCGCCGGTTCCGTTATTCCTCCGAGGACCAAACAAGCCCATACTGCATCAAACTCGATCAAATCCTCCGGGATGATGCCGACAGGTATGACTCGAAAAGTAACATTGGAGGCTGGATGTGCAAGTTGAATAAGTTTCTCGGAAATATCAACTCCCACCGCCGAGCCGTGAACGGTATTCGCAAGATCCTCCGTGAAACGGCCGGGTCCACACCCGAAGTCAAGGACCGTCCGCTCCGATCCCAGCAGTTGCTCCGAGAAAAGCGGGAGGAGAGTCCTCTTTTGCGAGTCGGTAACCTTATCGAACTCAGTTTCGTGATACGCCAGGTTGAGGACGCCATGTCTTCCATGCTTTTTGGCACGCGCTTCCCAATACTTCTTTCCATCGAAGTGCTGGTTATGGCTTGACGCGGGGCGAATTCGCGCAAGAAGGCGCTTAACGATAGAGTACCCGTCTCGTCTCTCGAATAACGTCTTCAACATCGTCGTCAGTCAACTTAGCGGAGAGGGGAAGGCTTACCGTTTCTCTTCCGACGCGGGTCGCTTGGGGAAATTCTTCTGGCTTCCATCCCAGAGTGTGCTGGTAGAAAGGGTGTTCTGTCAAGCTCAGGTAGTGGACACCAACGCCAATATTTCGGGCAGTCATGGCACTAAGGAAGGCATCGCGATCTATTCCGGTTTTCGCTTTATCGACGAGGATAGTATAGAGGTGAAATGCATGGCGAGTGTCGGCTTCCGGATCAGTTGGTAACCCAATTGGAAGGCTCTCGAACGCCGCATTGTAGCGTTGCCAGATCTCTCGGCGCCGTTGCCAATATGCGTCGATTCGCTGCAACTGGTGGATTCCAATCGCCGCCTGCATATCCATCATGTTGTACTTGAAACCGCATTCCACGACCTGGTAGTGCTTATAACCGGAATCGCCAAATCTCTTCCATGCATCTTTAGTCATTCCATGCAAACCGAGGATTTTGATGCGGGCGGCATCTTCCTCCTTCTGTGCTAATACCATCCCGCCTTCGCCCGTCACAATGTTCTTTGTTACGTAAAAACTGAAGCAGCCAAAATCGCCGAACGTGCCACATTTGCGCCCTTTATACTCGGTTTCGATGGCATGGGCGCAATCCTCGATAAGCTTCAGGTTATGGTGCCGCGCAATATCGCAGAGTCGATCCATGTCGCAAGGACGACCGGCAAAATGAACAGGCAATATCGCCCGGGTACGCGCGGTGATCTTGCGCTCCACTTGCTCTGGATCGATATTGAGAGTATCCGGATCGATGTCTGCCAGAACCGGAATTCCGCCCGCATGCAGGATTGCGTTGGCCGTGGCGCAGAAGGTCATGGGAGTTGTAATAACCTCATCGCCAGGCTTGATCCCCGCTGCAAGAATGCTCAGATGCAGCGCGGCCGTGCAGGAATTGAGTGCTACTGCGTTCGACACCCCTTTGTATGCGGCAAAGTCGTGCTCAAACTGCGCCACGCGAGGGCCGGTTCCTAACCAGCCGGATTGCATGACCGAAACCACTTCATCAATTTCAGCTTGTTCAATTAGTGGAGAGCCAAAAATAAGGAATTTTTCTCTTTTGCCATTCGTATGCATAATCGTCCCTATCCTACCACCGCGCTGTGTCCCCCTCTGTCTCTCACATAGCCACGGAGGCCATGAACTCCCAAGCTCAAAACGGAGAAGTTTCTGGGTAATTGGGTCGCACTCAGGCACACGGTATTTTCAACTCCACGGCCACGTGACAACCGAAGTTCGGCGAGCTGCGGCGCAGATCCGCTGCCACGTTCAAACTCACACCGCCGGAGTCGCGCACCCGCTTCGCCTGCGGCTGGGATGACCTTGTAGTGCTTGCCGCGCACAACATGCGTCGCCGAGTAAGGGGTAGTTATTCTTGATGGCCTGCCGGCCGGCGGTTCGCCCAGGTCAGGATTTCGCCTCGGGCCGCGGGGGCAAGCGGGGTTCCCGCCCGCAGATCAATCTCCTGAAGCGAGCGATTCATCCCCGGAAATGCTCAGAACGCTGGAGGGCAAAACGATGGGAGCGGGCGCCTTGGTCTTCAGCCGGCTGCTGTGCATTTCGGCTGGATCAATCTCCAGCACGCTGCAGATCGTTTCGCTATCCCAGCGGCGCATAATTGTGTCGAGAATAAGTTTCAGGTCAGACGTGAACGTTGCACGCGTCATATACTCCCGATCGAGCCGAAACTTGGCCGGAAGAATGACCGTGTGATAGAAGCCGTCCAGACGATGGTTGGGCAGCTGCACGAGAATATGCTCTTCGCGAGCGAATGCAATGGTGGCCGCGCCTGTGATTCCCGGCCGGCATCTGAGTTCGCCCAACTGATGCTCCGGCAGCTTGGGCCTTGGGCCCACCAAGCTCATATTCCCGATCAGCACATTCAAGAGCTGAGGCAACTCATCCAGCTTCCAACGGCGAAGAAAAGGGCCGATCATCGTGAAGGACTGATTGCCCGAGGTCGTAACCTTGCAACGAGCGCCGTTTGCGCGATGCTCCATGGTCCGAAATTTCAAGATCGTGAAGGTGCGGCGGTTCATTCCAGTGCGCTTCTGTTTGAACAGAATCGGCCCCCTCGACGTAAGTCGGACTGCCAGTCCAAGGATCAGAAAGACCGGGAGCAGAAGGGGGAGCGCGAGGAGCACACAACCGATATCGAAAATCCGTTTCAAGCCTGACTGAGACCAACGGCTTGCGCGGTCTTCGACAAGGCACAACGACAAACGAGCGGCAGCTTCCGGCTTTCCGGCAAACAACGCCTTCTGCGTTGTCTTTTTGCCCTCTTGCAGATCGATGGAGCCAGGGGACAGGTTCTTCGAACCGTTCGAGGCAATCACTACATTGGTGCTCAATTAACCCTCCGCAGGTTGAAAGCAATCGATCCAATGCGCAGGACACGCCAAATTGAGCGTGCCGCAAATGAAGTCGTGGCTATGTCGTCAGTTTCCAGCAATCCCGGAACGGGCGTTCCTTGGCCGGGTTAATCACGTAAGATCGGACTTGCACAGCTTCCATGACTGCGGACATAAGGACAACAACTTCCAAAATCTCTGGGTGATTCTACCGAGAGAATAACATCATTGAAGGAAAGATCAGTTACCAGTTTGCGAATATTCGTCCCCGTGGTAACGAGAATCGTGATAACCATCACATTTCAAATACTGGAATGCGCTTGATCGGCTGTTTACTCGCAAAGTACCTTATGCCGGCATAATCCGTACTTATCCCATTTCATTAACGGGACCGTCACAATGCTAAAAACTGTTGACAACCTTGGGTTTGCTGCTGTTCTCGAAATCGCTATTGAAGTTCGACGCGTCCCGCCGAAAGAGCTCGCGATGTGGCTATGGAAGCGTGAACTTTCACGCTGCATGTGCCACTCTGGGTTCCACGGAATCCACAATAAGACTCAGCACGCTTTCGAGCGCGATTTGAATAGCAGGCACCCACGAAACTGGCATCAAACCTGCCTCCTCCGCTACCGCTGGTAACTGAATGCCATGTTAGACTCATGACTATGGTTCCCTCACATCCTGGTGAAAGAAATACCCGGGATTCCCGCGCGATAATGACCATTTTCCGGCCCTTTTTGAGACACAAGATGTCGAGATTCCTTATCGTTTTTCTTCTGGTTGTCTCGCTTGCCGCCTGCCTGAACGCGCAACAGCAGCCGACACAGAGCCCCTATGCCGACCCGACGCAAAACCCGAATCTGGGGGCGCAGGTTCCCGGCTCAGTTGACTGCACAGATCCTTCACAGATCGGTGCGCCCGAGTGTTCTTCGCAAACGCCGGGCGCGGTCCCAAACCAGAATCCTCAAGTGCGTTTCCCCCAAACCGATAGGTTCGGCAATCAGCCTGCGCGACCCAACGGGAACTACTCCGACACGGAACAACTGAACCGGCAACAATTCCAAAGGGGTCAAACCCAGGAGCAGCGTCAGCTGGCGCCCCTCACGGAATTCCAGAAGTTCGTCGCCTCGACTACCGGTCAGGTCCTTCCCATCTACGGGGCAAACCTGTTCCAACGGGTTCCTTCGACCTTTGCTCCCGTTGATTTGACCCCGGTGCCTCCTGATTTTGTGATAGGCCCAGGAGACGAGCTTCGCATTCGCGTCTGGGGGCAGCTGAGCTTTCAGGCAAATGTTCGCGTGGATCGTTCCGGAGATATCTATCTTCCCCAGGTTGGTCCGGTTCATGTTGCTTCCGTTCCATTCGCTGAACTCGACGGTCATCTGCGATCCGCGATTGGCCGCGTCTTTCATAACTTTGACCTAACGGTCGATCTCGGCCAGATCCGCTCGATCCAGATATACCTTGCCGGAGAGGCGTTTACTCCCGGCGTCTATACCGTCAGTTCGCTCAGCACTCTGGTGGACGCGCTCTTTGCCGGCGGCGGACCCAATTCGCAGGGTTCTCTCCGCAATATTGAGCTACGCCGAGGCAGCCAGATCGTTACTCACTTTGACCTGTATGATCTGCTGGTTCGCGGCTATAACACGACCGATGCCAAGCTCCTGTCGGGCGATGTTATCTATATTCCGCCGGTCGGCCCGCAGGTTGCCATCACGGGCAGCATCAAGAGTCCGGCAATCTACGAGCTGCTTCCTGGGGAGCCCCTCTCCGCGGCTCTCAATAATGCGGGGGGCGTTTCGACGGTAGCTTCCGCGGCTCGCATTTCTGTGGAACGGATCGAGGACCACAACGAACGCCAGGCCATGGAGATTGCATACGACAAGAGTGGACTTGAGACTCCACTCGCCGACGGCGACATCCTGCGCATTTTTTCAATCGTGCCGCGCTATGGCAAAACCGTTGTCCTCCGCGGTAACCTCGCGACCCCAGGAAGATTCGCATGGCATCCCGGAATGCGGCTCAGTGAACTCATACCGGATAAGGACTCGCTGGTGACACGGGACTACTGGTGGAAGCGGACGCAGCTTGGTTTGCCAGCTCCGGAGTTTGAGCCGACGCCTGGATTCCAGAATCTTAGACAGCCCTTCGATGGCAACGCCGTGTCACTCAAGCCGCCTGTGCAGGACGAACAAAGATCCCCGAATGACATTCAGGATTCGCAGCAGGATCGGTCGGGTTATTCGCAACAGGATCGGTCGGGTTATTCGCAGCAGGATCGGAACCTGGCTGCTCAGCAGCGGGGGTCGAGTTCCTCGCTGGGAGCGCAGCAGTCCTCAATGCAACAGCCCCGGCCCGCGCAGCGCACGACCGTCCGCCTTCTCGCTCCCGACATCGATTGGGACTATGCGACGGTAGAGCGTATCGATCCAGAGACACTGAAAACAACGCTGATCCCCTTTGATCTCGGTGGCCTTGTCCTCAAACACGACGCCACACAGGATCTCGAGTTGAAGAGTGGCGACATTGTCTCTATCTTCTCCGAGGCTGACATTCATGTACCTCTCGCGGAACAGACAAAGCTCGTTACCCTGGACGGCGAGTTCGTGCACTCCGGCGTATACAGTGTGCGGCCGGACGAAACCCTGAAGGAACTCGTGGAACGCGCCGGCGGCATTTCGCCCAAGGCCTATCTCTACGGTTCAGAGTTCACTCGCGAATCAGTCCGCGCCATTCAGCAAGCCCGTATCGATGAGTACGTGCAGACTCTGCAGATGCGCATCCAGCGGTCGAACCTCGCGCTGGCATCGTCCTCCACGTCCACTCCGCAGGACATCGCCAGTGGCACAGCCGCGCAGAGCAGCGAGCGCGATCTGCTTTCCGCGCTTCGCCAGATCCGCGCCACGGGCAGAATCGTTTTGACGCTCAAACCCGACAGCACCGGCACGGGCAGCCTTCCTGAAATGACCATGGAGAACGGCGACCGCTTTGTCATTCCGCCGGTTCCGGCAGTCGTGAGCGTCATTGGCGCGGTGTATAACCAGAATTCCTTTTTGTATGTGCAGGGGCGACGCGTTGGCGCATACCTGCTGCAGGCCGGCGGACCGAATCGGGAAGCGGACCGAAAACATGCGTTCATCATCCGCGCCAATGGCGACGTTATCAGCCGCGATGCGGGCAAGTCTATCTGGGTTGATGAATTCGCTAAATTGCGTCTCGACCCCGGAGATACGATCGTAGTTCCAGAAAAGACTTTCAGACCGTCAGCCCTGCGCGGTGTGCTCGACTGGACGCAGGTTTTCTCGCAATTAGCACTGGGTGCCGCGGCGATCAACGTAATTCACTAGGGTTGAATCGGGAACTCTCTCGGATGGCGCATGATTCTTCCGGGAAGAACCTTTTTCGCGCTTAGTCCCTTGGCGTGCCTAGCGGGTGCGAGATATCGAACGTCGAGAATTGCCGGTTCTGTCCGGTGATCTCGGAGCGCAGTTCGAGCCAGAGCTCATTCGGAATCTTGAGGTAGACCTCAACCACCGCAGGATCAAACTGCGTGCCCGAGCAGCGGATAATCTCTTCCCGTGCGGCGTCAAAGGTGCGCGCCTGGCGATACGGCCGGTCGCTGGTGATGGCATCGAGCGTGTCAGCCACCGCAAATATGCGCGCGCCCACAGGGATCGCCGAACCCTTCAGCGAACTCGGATAACCCGTCCCATCGTAGTGTTCCTGGTGTGTGAAGACGATCTCGGCGGCTTCGGCGAGAAAAGGAATCTTGCGCAGCATCTGGTAGCCGCGCGCGCAGTGTTCGCGCATGACCTCCTGCTCCTCGGGGCTGAGCTTGCCTGGCTTGCGCAGAATGTCGTCGGGAATCGCCATCTTGCCAATGTCGTGGAGAAAGGCGCCGCGTGCAATAACTTTGATCTCGGCCGGCGAGATGCCCATCGCTCGGGCCAGCGCGATCGTGTAAGCCGTAACGCGCTTGGAGTGGCCCTCCGTCTCGGAATCCTTCAGGTCGAGCGCATCGCCGAGTGCCTCGAGCGTCACATCGTAGGAGTGCTCCAGGTCTTCCATCGCCTGGCGCAGCATCTCGGTTCGTGCCCTTACCACTTGTTCCAGATTCTGCTGGTAGGTGCGGCTCTCCTGCAAAGCCTGCCGATGCTCGAGCGCGCGCTGTACCGTGGCCACCAGGTGTTCGCGTTCGAAAGGCTTCAGAAGATAGTCGTACGCGCCGCGACGCATTGAGTCGATTGCCACACTGATGTCGTGAATGGCCGTGACCATGATGACGGGCAGATTCGGATTCTGTGCGTGAATGCGCTCCAGAAGAGCCAGTCCGTTGCCTTCCTGCATCACGATGTCCGTCAGGATTAGCTCAAAACCGTCCTGGTCAATTGCTTCCAGGGCTTCGCGTCCACCCGACGCCACCAGGACCTCGTATCCCTGACGCTCAAGCGTAGCGGAGATCATCGAGCGAACGTGAGCCTCGTCATCCACCACGAGGATGCGTGCCGACTTGCGCGCCTTCAGGTTCGCGCGGGTGTCCGCATTTGCCACAAGCCACGCCGACGGCGATGCGTCCTGCCCTTGCAGCTGCGACGCCAACCCTGCTTCTGTCCCGGTTTCCCGCCAGTGCTCAGTCCATCTGCGGCGGGGCAATCCTCTTAATTTAGGTACTAGCATTTCTCACAATGGGAAGCTCTCTCTTCAGAGAGATACATCGTCGCAGATCGCACGATAAATAGGAGATTTCCGAAAAATTCACGACGGAATCCTCCCGCGGAGGGATTGGTATCGGCCTATCCCGTATTCATTTCAACGCATCAACCGATAAAACTCTGTGAACGTAACAAAAACTTACGCTTACCCAGCCAGTGGCGCAAGTCCTCCGTTGCAAAGTACCAAAGTACTAAAGTGTTATACATTTCTGTAGAATCTGTCCGCTACCGTACACAAAACTTTGGGCCGGATCACAGTGAAGGTCTACGGGTCTCGCCGTCTCGCCCCCGCAGGTCTACTTCTGCTCCTCCTCCTCCCTGCGCGCGCGTCGGGCCGCGGCCCATCCTTCCTTGGTCACCTGCCGGGAACGTCCCACAGCCAGCGCCCCCGACGGCACATTTCGCGTGATACACGAGCCGGCACCAATATACGCTCCGTCGCCGATCTCGATTGGCGCCACCAGTGTCGAATCGCTGCCGATGAACGAGCCTTGGCCGATGCGCGTGACGTGCTTATGCACCCCGTCGTAATTGCAGGTAATCACGCCCGCACCGATGTTTGTGCCAGCGCCCACTTCAGCGTCGCCTAGATAAGTGAGGTGATTGGCCTTCGCGCCTTTGCCCAGTTTCGCCTTCTTCGTCTCGACAAAGTTGCCCACATGCGCGTCCTGTCCGATCTCGCTCCCCGGACGCAGGTGTGCGAACGGCCCAATCCGTGCTCCATCGGCCACCGTGCTTTCACTCAGAACACATCCTTGCCGAACCAGGACATCGTTGCCCAAAGTGCAGTTCTCAATTACGGAATAGGAACGTATGCGGCAATCCGTACCGATTCGTGTTGAACCGAGCAATTGCACAAATGGCTCAATGATCGTGTCCGGTTCGACCTGCACTTCGGCGTCGATCACGCACGTCTCCGGCCGAAATATGGTGACCCCTGCAGCCATCAAGCGATTGGCAGTGGCCGCACGAATGCTTGCGTCAAGCGCGGCAAGTTCAGCAATCGTGTTGACGCCCAGCACCTCCGTCGCGTTGACAGCCTTCAGTGCCGCGACCTTCTCGCCGGCCGAATGTAGCAGTGCCACCATGTCAGTAAGGTAGAACTCGCCATGGGCGTTGTTGTTGGTAAGTTTATCCAGGTGCCTCAACAGAGGACCCACCTTGAATGCATAAATTCCCGAATTGATCTCGCGAACTGATTCCTGCTCCGGCTTCAGAGCCTTCTGCTCCACGATGGCATCGACCTCCGCCCGATCCGGCGAGTGGCGAATAATTCGGCCATAGCCCGCTGGATCCTCCTGCACGGCAGTCAGAATCGTCATCGACGCACCTTCCGCCAGGTGAAGCGTCATCAGGTGCTGCAGCGTATCTGCCTGGATGAGCGGCACGTCGCCGGAAAGAACAAGGATGTGCTCGTATCCTCCAATCGCTTCTCGAGCGCACTGGATGGCGTGCCCCGTTCCGCGTTGTTCCTTCTGTTCGATGAAGCGCACATCGGTTCCCGATACCGCTTCGCGCACGCGCTCTGCCTGGTGCCCGATGATCGCGAAGATATCCTCGGCTTCCGCCAGCTTGCCCGCGGTTGCGATCACATGGCTCAGCAGGGGCTTGCCGCCAACCTCGTGAAGCACTTTCGGCCGACGCGATCTCAGCCGCGTGCCTTTGCCGGCGGCCATGATTACGACCGCCAGCTTCGGTGTTGACCGTTTTGACTTGCCCGCTTCCTTGCTCACTCTTGTCCTTCCGCCCCGCCGCTCTTGTTGTTTGGTGCGCCGGGAATCGTGATGTCAATCTTGTGCAGCGGTCCCATTTTCAATTCATCCAGCCCCGGCTTGATCTCCGGACCGTTGCCAACCACCAGCACAGCGTACGTATCCGGATGAATGTACTTCTTCGCTGCCACATTCAGATCGGCGACCGTGACCTTTTCCAGCGCTGCCTTGTAAGTCTCGAGATAATCCGGCGGATATCCGTAAAACTCCAAACGCACCCGCTCCGCGAGCACCTTGTCCTTGGTGTCATAGCGGAACAGGAACGAATTCAGGATATTGTCCTTGGCGCGCTTCAGTTCCTCCTCGGTGAACGGCTGCGTGGTCAAACCGTCGAGCACCTTGTAGGTTTGCTGAATTGCCTCGACCGTCGTTGCGCTCTGCGTCAATACCACCGCCTGGAAAGTAGCCGGATGATCCCAGCCGAACGCCAGCCCTCCCCCAACTTCGTACGCAAGACCGAGCTGCGTGCGCACTTTCTGGAAGAGCCTGCTCGCAAAGCCGCCCGCGAACACATCATTCATCATCGCGATGCTGGGCACATCAGGATCGTGCCGGTCGATTCCCAGCCCCACGATCTCAACATTGGATTGATTCACATCTGCTTTATCGATGAAATAGACGCCTGGAGTCGGCCCATGAAACACTTCGTGCCGCGCCGGATTGGGCCGCGCCTGCGGCAGGCTCTCGAACGTCGCCCGCAGCCTGGCTTCCATCGCGGCAGAGTCAAAGTCGCCGCTCACACTAATGATGAGCTTTCCGCCGATGGAGTGGTCGTGCCATGCCTGCAGATCGGCCACCGAAACTTTCCCGATGGTCGACAACTCCGGTTGCCGCGCATACGGGCTGTCGGCTCCATACACCAGCCTGGCAGCTTCGCGCCCCGCAATTTGTCCCTCGTCATCGTTGCGCCGTACGATTCCCGTCGCAGTTTGTTGCTGCGCTAGTTGCAGCTTCTGTTCGTCAAACTTCGGATGGAAAAGCAGGTCCATCGCCAGGTCATAGACCTGGTTGGTATCCGCCTTCAGCGAATCCCAGGAGACCGCGGTTGAATCTTCATCTCCCCCGGTTTCGACGTGCGCTGCCTTCGACTCCAGCAGATCGTCCATCGCGTCGCCGCTCATCTTCCCCGTGCCGCTCGTCCGCCATGTCTGCCCGTAGAGATCGATCAGCCCGCACTTCGCCGCATCTTCGTCGCGCGAACCTCCGGGAATCAGGACCGATCCGGAAACAAATGGCAGTTCATGATCCTCTTGCAAAAAGAGCACGATGCCATTCTTCAACTCGATCCGCTTCGGCTGTTGCGGTTTGAAATCATGCAGGCGCGGAATGGGAATCTTCTCCCAGGGCTTGCTCTGCTGCGCGCCAGCAAGAGCCGGAACGAGCGGCAACAGAATTGTCACGCTAAGAAATGCAATTCTCCCAAAGGATATTTTGGATCGACGCGACTCTACTGGTGCGATATGCCGGGAGCCCAACTCTTCACTGTTCACTGTCGACTGTCCACTGTTGAGCCTCACTGTGCGCCTCCGTCGTTCTTCGCCGGCGCTGCCGGAGCCTGCGTCTCGATCTCGGCCGAGGTCCGGTTTGAGGCGACGAACACCTCGTTCGCAACGCGCCGGATATCCGCCTTCGTCACCTTGTCCACGCGATCAAGCTGCCGAAAGAGTTCGCGCCAGTCGCCGTAGCGGGTCTGAGACTCGGCAAGAGCATTCGCCAGGCCCTGGTTGTCCGCGAGTCCGCGCAGTAGATCCGCCCGCGTGCGTGTCTTGTACATCGCAAGCTCGGCATCGGTGACATCGGCCGTCTTCAGCTTTTCAATCTCCTTGTGAATTGCGCTCGCCATCTCCGCATCGGTGTGGCCGGGGAGCGGGAGTGCGCCGAATGTGAAGAGATTGGGGTATTTGTCGCCGGGATAATTACTGGATCCCGCTGCTGCTGCGGCAATCTGCTGGTCGCGTACAAGACTTCGATAGAGACGCGAGACCCGGCCGTTTGACAGGATGTCGCTGATCGCGTCATACACTGCATCGTCGGGGCTGCGATAGTCCGGACGATGATACGCCTCAAAATAAATGGGCTGGCTGGGATCCCTGATGATGACCGACTTTTCGGCAAACTGCTTCGGCTCGACCGTCGTCATCTCCAGCGGCTTCGGTCCAGCGGGAATCTTGCTGAAGTACTTCTCCAGGATGGGCATCGCCTCCGTAGCTTTTACATCGCCCACCACGGCAATCACGATGTTCGATCCCACGTAATACTTCTTGTGAAAAGCCATCGCCTCCGACGCTGTAATCTGGCTGACTTCGCTAGGCCAGCCGATCCCGGTCCGCCCGTAGTTGTGCGCGACATACGCAGTTGCAGCCAGCTGTTCGAGTAGCCGGCCCTGGGGGTTGGAGTCGATACTCATCCGCCGCTCTTCCAGCACTACCGATCTCTCCTTGTAGAACTCGCGCGGAACCGTGTCTGCCAACCGGCTGCTCTCCAGCCACGCCCACAGCTCAAGCCGATTCTCCGGCATCGACCAGTAGAACATCGTGTCGTCCAAACCCGTTTCGGCATTCAGCCCGTGTGCGCCGTTGCGCTCCGCTACATCGGTGAACTGGTTCGGGACGACGAATTTCTCCGCTGCCGCCTGTGCCTTGGTGAAGGCCGCTTCCAACTCTTTCAGTTTTTCGGGGTTGCTTCCCTTTGGATTGCGCTTTTCTGTTTCGACCGCGTCGTCCGCTGTTTCCACGTTCGCCAGGGCCGCCTTTTCCGCCGCATAATCCGTAGTCCCGATCTGGCTTGTGCCCTTGAACGCCAAGTGCTCAAACATGTGCGCCAGCCCGCTCTCGCCGAAGGGATCGTTCACATCACCCGCGTCCACAAAAGTGCTGTAACTGAAAACCGGCGCCTCCGGTCTCTCGCAGATCAAAATTGTGAGTCCATTCGGCAGCACTTTCGTCGTGATCCGCTGCTCGAAACTTTTCAGATCCTGCGCCGTACTGGCCAGGCAGGCCAAAAACAAGGCCGCAAAGACGGCTGCCACCGCGAGCCGTCCCGGCAAATTCCTTGACATCGTTACTCCTCCGGGTGGGGTGCGAACGCACTTACCCCTGCATCCAAGCTAGTTTGGCGCGCAGGTTGAGTCAAACCGCGATCCGCGTGAACCCGTCGTACGCGCGCCGCGTATCATCTCTCAACGGATGAGGTTTGCTTATGCGTCGGTGGCTGTTTCTTCTCTTTTCTGCGGTATTGATTGTCTTTGTCGTTGCCTGCGCCGCAATCTGGTTGATCGAGTTCTATCCCCGCCACGGATCGCATCCCCCACTCCAGCTTGCCCGTGGCACCCTGGCCATTGAACACGCAAAAATCTACGTTTCGCCCACCGCTCCGCCCATCGACGACGGTACCGTGCTGGTGCGCGACGGCCTCATCGCGGCTGTAGGCAGCCAGGTCGCCGTTCCCGCCGACGCCACTATCATCCCTTGCGACCACTGCGTCGTAACCGCCGGCTTCTGGAACACCCACGTCCACTTCACCGAGCCCAAGTGGACAATGGCGCAATGGAAATCCGCCGACACCCTCAATCCGCAGCTTGCCGACATGTTCCTCAGCCGCGGCTTCACCACCGTCATCGATCTCGGTTCCAATCCAGCCGATACCTTCTCCATCCGCCGCCGCATCGAGAAAGGCGAGCTGACCGGCCCCTACATCTACACCGCCGGGACTGCGCTCTATCCGCCCCACGGCGCCCCGTTCTATCTGCGCGAATCCATGCCCCGGTGGATGGTCATGATGCTACCTCAGCCCGAGATGCCGCAGGACGCAACGCGTATCGTTCGCCGCAACCTCGCCTCGGGCGCAGACGTCACCAAGCTCTTCACCGGCTCATGGGTCGCGCGCGGACATGTGCTGCCAATGCCCTTGAACATTGCCCGTGCCGCAGTCACCGAGAGCCACCTGAACGGCAAGCTGGTCTTCGCCCACCCCTCCAACCTCGCCGGTATCCAGGTCGCAATCAATAGCGGAGTCGACGTGCTGGCCCACGCCGCCGACGACACCCAGGGTGTGGATGCAGCCCTCCTCAGCACAGCCATCGGCAAAAACATGGCCATGATTCCCACGCTCAAGATGTTCACCACCACCGTCACCACCGACCCGCATTACATGGACCCGATCTGCGCTGAGGTGCAGCAGTTTCATCAGCTCGGCGGAACCCTGCTCTTCGGAACCGACGTCGGCTACATGGCCGACTACACCACCGATGGAGAATTCGTGGAGCTCGGCAGAAGCGGCCTCGACTGGAAGACCGTGCTGGCGATGCTGACCATCAATCCCGCCACTCGCATGGGCGTCTCCGACAGCAAAGGGACACTACGCCCCGGCGAGCTCGCCGATCTCACCATCCTCGATGCCGACCCCGCTGATACGCTCACAAACTTCTCCCGTGTGCACGCCGTAGTGCGCTCCGGACGCGTGGTCTGGCAGCGATAGCGGCGCGAATCATGCCCGGATCCATGTCCTATACTGAATACTGCGCTTCCGGCGGCTCCGGCCTGCCGGGAGTCTTGTTGTTATGAGGGTTTTGTCTTTGAGCAAGAACCAAAAATCCGCCGCCTCCAACCCTCGCCGCATTCGCTCCACCACCGTCATCTGCGTGCGGCGCAATGGAGTGGTGGTGATGGCCGCCGACGGGCAGGTCACAATGGCCGACCACGTCCTCAAGCACTCCGCCAAGAAGATTCGCCGCCTCTACCAGGAAAAGATTCTAGCCGGATTCGCCGGATCGACCGCCGATGCCTTCAACCTGTTCACGCGCTTTGAGACCAAACTCGAACAGTACGCCGGCAATATCAATCGTGCCGCCGTCGAACTTGCCAAGGACTGGCGCACCGACAAGATGCTCCGCAACCTCGAAGCGTTGCTGGTCGTCGCCGACAAGGGCCAGACGTTCCTGATCTCCGGCTCCGGCGACGTGATCGATCCCGACGAGCCTATCGCCGCCATCGGTTCCGGCGGAAGCTACGCCACCGCTGCCGCGCGCGCACTGATGGAGAACACCGAACTCGACGCCCATGAGATTGCCGCCAAGGCCATGAAGATTGCCGCCGACATTTGCATCTACACCAACGACAGAATCACGTTCGAGGAGTTGAAGGGCTAGGCGCCCACTCATGGCCATTTACCTTCCCGCATCCGCCGAAGAACAGGACCTCTCGCTTGACGAACTGACTCCGCGCGAAATCGTCGCCGAGCTCGACAAGCACGTCGTCGGTCAGCGTCCGGCCAAGCGCGCCGTGGCCATCGCGCTGCGCAATCGCCAGCGCCGCCAGAAGCTTCCCCCTGACATCGCCGACGACATCATGCCCAAGAACATCATCATGATTGGGCCCACCGGCGTCGGCAAAACCGAAATCGCGCGCCGTCTCGCCAAGCTCACCAATTCGCCGTTCCTCAAGGTTGAAGCCTCGAAGTTTACCGAGGTAGGCTACGTCGGCCGCGATGTCGAATCCATGATTCGCGACCTCGTCGAAATCGCCATCGACATGGTGCGCGAAGAGCGACTCGAAGAGGTGGAAGACAAGGCCGAGATGAACGCCGAAGAGCGCCTCCTCGACATCCTTCTGCCGCCGCCACCAGCCACACCGCCGGCACAGGAAGGCCAACTCACACTCCCTGGTTCCGACAGCTACCAGCGTTCCCGCGAAAAGCTGCGCCAGCAGTTCCGCGAAGGCAAACTGGACGACCGCACCGTGGAACTCGACGTTCGCGAGCGCAATTCGCCGCAATTCGGCATCATCTCGAACCAGAACCTTGAAGACATGGAGATGAACCTCAAGGACATGCTGCCCAACATCTTTGGCGGCGGCTCGAAGAAGCGCAAAATGAAAGTCGCCGACGCCTTTGACTACCTCGTGCAAGAGGAAGAAGGGCGCCTCATCGACATGGACCAGGTCAATCGCGTTGCTGTTGAGCGTGTCGAATCCAGCGGCATCGTCTTCCTCGACGAAATCGACAAGATCGCCGGACGCGAAGGCGGCCACGGCCCCGACGTCAGTCGCGAGGGCGTCCAGCGCGACATTCTTCCCATCGTTGAAGGCACCACCGTCAACACCCGCTACGGCATGGTGCGTACCGATCACATCCTGTTCATCGCCGCCGGCGCCTTCCACGTCTCCAAGCCCAGCGACCTCATTCCAGAACTGCAGGGACGCTTCCCGATCCGTGTCGAACTCAAGTCGCTCACGGCCGAGGATTTTCTCCGCATCCTCACCGAGCCGAAGTCTTCGCTCACCAAGCAATACTCCGCTCTGCTTGAGACCGAGGGCGTTCGCCTTGAGTTCGATCCCGAAGCCTTGCGCGAAATGGCTGAATTCGCCTTCAAAGTAAACGAGCAAACTGAGAACATCGGCGCCCGCCGCCTGCACACCATCATGGAGCGCGTGCTCGAAGATGTCAGCTACCTCGCACCGGATGTAGCCCGCAATGCCGGCACCCCCGAGCAGGCCGCAGCCCTCACCAAGGATGGCGCCAACGAAGCCATCGCTCCGCTCCCTTATCACGAACGCGCCACCGCCTCCGGTCCGGAAAAGGTCTTCACCATCTCGCCAGAATACGTGCGCCAGATGGTAGCTGCGGTCGTTAAAGACAACGACCTGAGCCGCTACATCCTCTAGGGCTACTTTAAGAATTCACATCAGAACGAGGGTGCCCCATCCAAGCTCCGCCTGGGTGGGAAGGCGCGACCCAATATCACTGAAGACTGAGTGCAAAAATGAGATCAAAGGTGAGCTTTTTGCCTGTTTGAAAGGGGGTCTTCGGGTTCAACATGATTGGGGAAGTTGTTACGCGATAAGATCTCCCATTTACGAAAATAGAATTCAACTCAATTTGATGCCCATGTTGCGCATCACCACTCACGAGCCCGGCACCCGTCGCTCCCGCAGGGATGACGAGGACTCCGTTGATTTGCACGGGTTCGCTGAAAGTGACCGTGAAATCCCGCCCTTTCGTCATGTTCGCGCTCACTACCTGATCAAGCTGCACTGTAAATATCGTCGTCGCAGGGATCGTAGTCTTGCTGCTTCGGGTGGGACCATCCTTTGCAAGTGCCAATCCCTCCTGTGCCGTCGCGCAAACGAAAAGAAAGAGCATGGGGATGGCGCAAAAAGGTGTGCGTAACGTTCTCATCATGATCTCTCTTTCAGGGCTTATGCGCGTGGCACTGGGAGACGGCATCCACCGAACCGTGGTCCCTTATGAGCAAATGGGATCATGCATTTCGAACGCATTGCAAGTGACTTAGGTCTATGCTACCTCCGCTCCTGCTCGGCACGCGCGCTCAAACCAAGATCAGCGAGTTCTACCTGCACACTCCTGCATCCTCGCTTGAACCCTGCCAGGAACAGTGAGACGATGGCAATCACGAGTGACTTGGGAGAGATTGTGGATGGAGGCGTTCAGACGCACACCGGGAGTGGAACGAGACCTGTAAATGGTTCACCGCCTTCCATTGTCGACACTGCTGTCGCAGGTGCTCGTCGCCTTCACCATCGAATTCGACAATGAATTCGAGCATCGCGTTCCCCACCGCACCGCGAACTTCGGTGGATCGCGGCCCGACCCCTACCTCGTCTCAATGGTCATGTGGCTCATGGTGCTGCGTTACGTTCCGGAGCAGGGAGTTACCGCCGGCGAACTGAAGCATCAATCCGGCCTTTCCAAGAAACAGCTTCGTCAACTCCTCGAACGCCTGAGCAAATGGTGGGGATACGTAACGATCCATCCCGCCGCCAATCAACCCGAATCTGCGTGGATCGTCCGCCCCACCGCCGGCGGTCTCAGAGCCATCGCCGTCTGGCGAGACTTGACCGCTATCATCGAGCAGCGGTGGCACGAGCGCTTCGGCCACGACTCCACTCGCGATCTCATCCAAGCCCTCGAAGCAGTAGCAAACCAGCTTCATCCGGATATGCCGGACTATCTGCCAATCCTCGGTTACGAGTTAAAGAACCACATCTCCGAATATTCTTCATCACCGCTCCTCGCCGACAACCAATCCTGCTCGCTGCCGATCCTTCTGTCCAGAATCCTGCTCTCCTTGGCGATCGAGTTCGAAACCGAAGCCGACTTCTCGCTCGCCCTCTACGCCAATTTTCTGCGCATCGCCGCCGAACAGGAAGTTCGCGTCAAAGACATCCCTCGTCTTTCCGGCGTCTCAAAGGAAGCCACCGCCATGGCACTCGATCGCCTGCAAAAGCTGGGCTTGGCCGAAGTCAAAAACGAATCATCCGCAAGCCGTTTCAAGGGCGTCGCGGTCAATGCCGAAGGCCGCGACATGGCCGCTGCCTGCGCACGGCATCTACACATGATCGAGAACCGCTGGCAAGAGCGATTCGGCGCAGTGCACATCACGAGGCTGCGGGCATCGCTCGAATCCGTGATTCAAGCCGAATCCACCGAGGGCCCCACACTTCTCATGCAAGGCATCGCTCCATACCCTGACAACTGGCGCGCGATGGTGCCACCGCGCGAAATCCTGCCGCACTATCCGATGGTGCTCCACCGCGGCGGCTACCCCGACGGCAGCTGACCGCCCCTCAGATCCGGCCAATCCTCTGCAGCATGGTTTTCGTTGCGAGACACCAAACTCCTGTGCTAATTTCGTCTCGTACCTCGGCAGTCCGCGCCGTAGAAACAATCAGCGGGCTCTACCTGCACTCTCCTGCTCTGAGGGATTGTGGATGGAGGCGAATCGAGCACCTGGGAATGGTGTGCTTGCGCTCCGCGTTCGCGTCATCGTTCCTTCGACTCCACGCATCCCAACGCAGAGGAGAGACGCATGAGCCCATCCGCGCAGCACCACGCCATCAACTACATCGAGTTCACCACCACCGACATCGCCGGCACCAAGGCCTTCTACGAGAAAGCCTTCAGCTGGAATTTCCAGGATTACGGACCCGATTACATCGCCTTCGACAAGGACCATGCCGGCATCGACGGCGGATTCCGCAAAGGCGAATCTCCGCAACAGAGCCCCAGCGAGACCGCCCCGCTCATCGTCCTCTACTCCCAGGACCTCAAAGCCACACAGGACGCCATCATCGCCGTGGGCGGTTCCATCACTGTCCCCACCTTCGACTTCCCAGGAGGAAAACGCTTCCACTTTTCCGATGGCCAGGGCAACGTCCTCGCCGTCTGGTCTGAATAACTCCGGTAAAACAAATGCCCCGGCGGCCAGCCAGCCCCGGGGCAATTTCTGTTCACTGTCCACTGATCACTGTCTTAATTCAGTTCCGGCGCCGGCAACGCCTTCCGCTTTCTCAGTTCCTCGCGCACCAGCGACAACCCCAGAATGCATCGTTCGAATCCATCCGACAATCGCGCGAAGAGCGGGGCCTCCTTCTCGTACTCGAACATGTTGAATTGACTCACGATGAAGTAGCTCTCCTTGCCTGCGTGGATCAGTTCCGAAAGACTCGGATGCGGCACACGGCGTCGCGTACCCGCAACGTTGGCCTCGGGGTACATCCCGCCGACAAACAGCGCATAATCGCCGATGTACTTGCGCATGGCGCGCTCCGCATCGAACGAGGTCGCAGTGCCATTCACCGGATCAGCCGCCAGAATCATCGTCTCCAGCTCTTCAATCGGATGCCCCTCGGCATCGCGCACCTGGTAGAGCCTGTCGGTTTCTGAGAATTCGCAGAGCAGCTGCGCTACGTATCCCGTCACGTCGGGATCATGCAATCCCAACTTGCCTTCGTAGCTGTTGCGAACAACCTGCTGAAAGAACGGCTCAAGTGGATGACGCTGGCTTTGCATACAAACCTCCCATAAGGCGCTCGCGCGCAATCGGCACTGCCTGTTGTGCAATGGCCGGTCGCGGTCAACGTGCAGCCGGAGAAACCAGCCACCACCCGATTTACATAGTGTTGACACAGAGATTAGCCGAAATGTTGCTACGACTAAAGAGGGAACCCAAGTTTGTTGGCAGAGTGGAATGTCAATTGCAACCGGCCGTAACACAGATCGTTGACCCCAGGGACATTGTGCCTGTCCCTGGGGCTCGAACCACCAGACCACTATAGGACTGCTTCTTTCAAAAATTAAGGCTAATGTACAGGTGCTGGTGGATTTATCGTTCGCCACAATTCCCTGCGGGCAATGGCGAGACCAAGAATGCAATGCTCAAACGAATTGGAAAGTTGCCCGTACAATGCAGCTTCTTTCTCATACTCAAACACGTTGAACTGGCTGACGATGTAGTAGCTTTCTTTGCCCACGCGAATCAGTTCGGCCAAAGTCGGCTTCTGCGAATTGCTGTTCGGATCAGAATCGATCGCCTCGGGACACATCCCGGCAAGAAAAAGCGTGTAGTCGCCGATGTACTTCCTGATCGAGCGCTCGGCGATGAACGATCGCGCCGTGCCATGAACCGGGTCAGAAGCACGCACCATCTCTTCAAGCTTCTCGATCGGCCGCCCCTTCGAATCGTGCAACCGCAAGAGGTTGTCCGTCTCCGTGAATTCGCAAAGCATGCGAGCTACATAGCTGGTGATTTCCGGACCAAGCCCAAGCCGGCCTTCATAACTATTCCGAACTGCCTGGTGGAAGAACGGTTCGAGAGGATGAGATTGCACCTGCATGCGGGTCCCCAAGTATCGCGATGCTCGGAAACAATAGGGTTCGGATGCAACGTGCGCAGCCCGGAAACCCGCCCGGCCATCGCTGGATTTTTCTTGCTTGAAAAGAACTTTAGCGGAATTGTAGCACCGGATATGTGAGGTAAATCACTTCACCAGCGGTGAAGCATCCGTTGGTAACCATTCATAGAACTGCTCGTGTAAACGGGGTGTTGAGCACCCTCTGGGGGCGCGTGCCGTCAGATATAAACCGCAATTTGGATGTTCACAACATCACCCGCACCATCAGAGACAAACCGCGCCTTGAAAGGGCATGACTTCAGTCATGCCGTAAACGCAGCCGCATGAATGGGGGCTTTAGCCCCTGAGAGAAGTTCCGTCAACCCGTAACCGCCGCAGCCCTGCTCTAAGCAATCGGTAGCGCAACGCGAAACTCCGTCCGGCCGCGCTTCGACTCGACCTCAACTGTTCCGTCGTTATGCCGCACCAGGCGGCGGACAATATCAAGCCCAAGACCCGTCCCATGTCCCATCGGCTTGGTCGTAAAGAACGGATCGAAAACCCGCGCCAGGTCCTTCGCCGATATCCCCGGCCCATCATCGATGATGCTGACAATAACGCGATGCCCTTTAAGGCTCGCGTGCACAGCCACGCGGCCTCCGTGGCTCACTGCGTCCAACGCGTTGTCAATCAGGTTTCCCCAAATCTGGTTCAGCTCGGCAGCAAAGCCAAGCACCGGTGGCAGGTCGACCTCAAGTTCGACGGCCACCTCAACCGACTTCTCCCGCGCCTTCGACTGCAGCACTATCACCGTGTTGTCGAGGCTCGGCCCCAGGTCGACAGACTGGGCCACAATCGCCTGATCCATGTTTGTGAAGCCCTTGATCGCCATCACCAGGCCGGAAATGCGCATCGCGGCGCCCTGAATTCCAGAAGCCAGCCGTCGAGCGGCGCAGCCAACGGCAGCCCACCGCAGAACCGCATTCAAGGCGGATCCTGACACCACTGTAGCGAGCTGATCGAGTGCCTCGAAAGTCACTTCAGTGTCGGCCAGCATCGCCGCATTCGCGACGTCCAACTTGTGGCGTACAAGCCAATCGACAATTGCCTCTTCGCGATCCGACTGCTCCAGGCACGTCCGCACCGCCTGTGTCTGCGTAGCCATGCACGACGCGAGAATCGCATCGACGGCAGCCAGTTGCGCATCGCTCAGCCTTGCCGCGCCGAGCGCGCGCGTTGCCTTCTCGGTGTCTTCCAGTCGGTCCTCAAGCAGTGCGGCACTGCGTTCAATCGCCGATGCGGGATTATTCAATTCGTGGGCCAGCCCCGCCGAAAGCTTTCCCAGCGAAATCATTTTCTCGTTAAGCAGGTCGCTGGACGTAAACAGTCGCGCGCGATCGAGCATGGTTCGCACCAGGATCGACGTGATTTCAAAGCATTCGTGCGTCAGGGCGCGAAGGTGCTCCCGGTCGAGCGCCAGAATCTCCGTGGGCTCCTGCGCAACTGCATCTCCCGGCGGGTTCACCAGCCGCGAGTAAGGCAGCACCCCCGACACATCGCCCGCCCGCCATTCAATGATCTTCTGCATGCCGGAGCCCCGGTCGGCCGACAGCGAGACATGCCCCGACAGCACCACGTAGAGTCCGTCAACCTGCATGCCTTTATGTGACAGCACTTCGCCGGCTTTGAGGTGGCGAAGAAACCCGTGCGCAGCCAACCAAGCCAGCTCTTCGCGGGGCGCTGTTCCCAGCGTCTTATGTTCTGCCAACCGATCGATGAGATCGCTTGCGGTCATGCTCATGCCGTCTCTTAATGCAATTCCGATTATTCCTAATCAAGGTACCAGATACCAAGCGGAAGCAGCCGGAGCAGGTTGAAGCAATAAGGCAGGGTGCCCCAGGTCTGGATTTTTCAGACCTGGGAAAGCAACCAGGTTCGCGCCATCGCCAACAAAAAAGGCAGCCCGAAGGCTGCCCTTTTTTATCACAATTTCATTTGGCTTAGACCGTAGCCGGCGCCCTCGATTCCAACTCCGCCAGTCGCTTCGCCAGCAGTTTCTCCAGGTTCACCAGCGCTGCCGAGAACCCGTCGATGCCTTCCTTCAGCTTGTCCGTCGCCATTCGATCTTCCGCATGCATCTTCTTGAACGTAGCCTTGTCCATGACGATCCGCTCAATCTGCATCGACTTGGCCGCTGCCGGATCGAGCTTGCGCGGCAAATCGCCCTCGGTCTTTTCCAACTCTGCCAGGAGTTGCGGCGAAATCGTCAGCAAGTCGCATCCGGCCAGTTCCTTGATCTCGCCGATATTGCGGAAGCTCGCGCCCATCACCTGCGTCTTGTAGCCGAACTTCTTGTAGTATTCGTAAATCTTCGTCACCGACTGCACGCCCGGATCATCGGCGCCCTGGTAGTCCTTGCCCGTGTCCTTCTTGTACCAATCCAGAATGCGGCCCACGAACGGCGACACCAGCGTTACGCCCGCTTCGGCAGCGGCCACCGCCTGGTGAATGCCGAACAGCAGCGTCAGGTTGCAGTGGATGCCTTCCTTCTCCAGCACCTGCGCCGCCTGAATACCTTCCCACGTCGACGCGATCTTGATCAGCACATGATCGCGGCCGATATTCGCCTTGTCGTATTGCGCAATAATGCTGCGCGCCTGCGCAATCGTGGCTTCGGTGTCGAAGGAGAGGCGGGCATCAACTTCCGTCGAAACACGGCCCGGCACGATCGCCAGGATTTTCTTGCCGAACGCAATGGCCAGCCCTTGAAATGCCAGGTTGGCAACATCCTTGTCGCTCGCGCTATCGCCCAGCTCTTTCTTGGCGTCCATGATGACGCTATCGACTATCGGCTGATACTGCGGCATTTGTGCTGCCGCGGTAATCAGCGAAGGATTTGTGGTGGCATCGGTGGGGCGAAACTTCTCCATCGCTTCGATATCGCCGGTGTCGGCAACAACGGTCGTGTACCTGCGCAGTTGTTCTAGCAGATTTTGTGGCATTTTTCCTCCTGGGGAAGGGGCCCCAGCGCATTCGTGCGCCCGGCTCCAGTGTACCGCTCTTTAGGATGCCGATGCAGCCTCCCAAGTTTCGTCCCGAAAGCCTACTCTATTCCGTGCAACTCCTTGATGAATCGAGAACCTTTGCAGCCGTTTTTGCGAATTTCATGTGAACAGGTGGGTAAGATGGCTGCCAATGGCGATGGGATTGAAGAGGATGAAAAAGAGCCGGGAGGAACTGGACCAATTTCACTCAGACTGGAATCGAGGGACGAGAGTCAGATTCTTGCGCCTCAAATCTTGGACAAAACCACCGTAAGAAATTCGTAGAAAACTCGCGCCGGAGGCGCAAAAGGTCGTTAGCCCCGTGCTTCAGCATGGGGTTAACGACGATTAAATCGAATCGAGTCCCGTAGGGACGATGCCCGATCGGATTTCAAGGGCGAAGCCCTTGGCTAGTCTTTCGTCTCACGCTGCCGCAAACGTATTTGTCAAAACACCCAGCCCACCAATCGACACGTCCACGCGATCACCATCCTTCAGCGGCCCCACTCCCGCCGGCGTCCCCGTCAGCAGCAAATCCCCCGGCTCAAGCGTAATTGCCGCCGTGATATACGCAAGCAGCTCCGGAATCGAAAAGATGAAATCCAATGTCGACCCGTGTTGCTTCAATTCGCCATTGACGCGCGTCTCCACCGTAAGGCCTTTTTCCGGATCCACCTCGCTCGCCACCACCGGTCCCACCGCGCAGAACGTGTCAAACCCTTTGGCGCGCGTCCACTGCCCATCCTTCTTCTGCAAATCCCGAGCCGTCACATCATTGGCAATCGTGTATCCGCGCACATAGCTTCGCCAATCGGTACCCGCCTGCAGCCTGCTCGCCCGCTTGCCGATCACCAGCGCCAGTTCTCCTTCAAAATCCACCCGCTCCGCTTGCGGCGGCATCAGCACTGTGCCCTTGTGCGCCAGCAATGACGAGAGCGGCTTGAAAAACAGAAGCGGTTCCGTCGGGACTTCGTTTCCCAGTTCCTTGGCATGGTCGCGATAATTCCGCCCCACGCAGAGTATCTTCGACGGCGTCACCGGCGGCAGCAGATCCGCATCGTTCAGCGGCAACGGTTCAAAATCGAATCCCGCCGGATCGGTCACCAGTTCCTTGGCTGCAAAGGCGCGCGCATGCGCCAGGTGAAACGCCAGATCCTCCTCCGGCGCTGGCGCCAGATCCACGATCCATTCCTCGCCGCCACGGTCCTCCACGAACCCGTACATAAGGTGATTCTCAAATCGAAAACGGCAATACTTCATCTTGTCTCCTTGCGTTCTACTGCCGAGGCACCGTCTCCTCGGCCTCAACTGAACGCGCGCTCTCGCGGCCGTTCTTGTCCACCGCGCTCACAGCATAACGATACGAGTGCCCCGGTTGAACATCTGCGTCATGAAACGCCGGAGCGATCGACGGAGTAGCCGGAGAAACCCGTTGCCATTCCCCATCGCCCTCGCGACGATAAACAACATAGCCCGCCAGCGCCGTATCAAGCTCCGGCTGCCAGCTCAAATCGATTGCCGGTCCTCCGCCATTTTCTCCCGCCGTCGCCACCGCCGCCAGTCCCGCGGGCACATCCGGCGGAAACACATCTTTCGCATCAACATCGAATGGCGCGGAAATCTCCCCCGCCAGTTCCAGAGTCTTTCCCTCCACATCCACGCGGCTCACGCGTTGTGCCCGATATTCATAGCTCTCGCCCATACGAATCGTCGTGTCCATCGCGCGTCCCTGCGCCGCGCCTTCCTCCACCAGCAGCGTCGCGTTGATCGCCTCCGGCGCTGGCGCCAGTGCATCATGCTGCGTTTTGGTCGCTGGAGGAGTCAGCAATTTCCTCTGCAGCCTCACCGCCGCTGTTTCGCCATCCGCGGTCCAGGTCAGCACCAGGCCCTGCTTGTGCATCTCCGCCTTCAATCCTTCAACAGAACGCGGAGCCTCGCCCGCCAGCACCCTTGCCCCATTCGACAAACCCGCAGACCGGCCCTTCTTATTGCGCAACTCCACAAAATAGCTGACCGGCCGCGCCGAACCGCTCGTGAGCGATCCCGGCAGAGCATCCGTAAAACTCCCCGGCTTACCCGCGGCGACACTCAAGTCCGTCCCCACCTGGTTGCACGCTCCGCTTCCTTCACGCCTGCAGATACGCACGGCCGCGTCGGCTTTCAATGCAGTTTTATCGGTGTTGCGCTTCGGCATCGTCCACGTCAAGGCAACGTGGTCGCCCGTGCGTATCGCCGACAGGTCTTCCACGGGAGCCGCCAGGTTGAGCGATGGAGGCTGCGGCGCACCTGGCGTTCCACACCCCGAAAGCAATGCGCACAACATTAACGCCAGCACAGCCCAGGACTTGCGCTCAAACAAAATCATCGCTTTCAGTTTAACGGAGCAACATAGGGTGGCACTCGGAGGTACAAAGGCATGCCGCCATCAGATTCCGAATTACTTCGCGGCGGCGGAATTCACCCATTAACTCCCTGCTAAGATCACTGGAATCTCGGCCGTCTGTCAAAGCTAGTCCAACGGACCGTGCAGGCCGCGACAATCCATAGAGAATGGACTGCCGCCGCGCGTGACAGGGATTTTCCGCGCCAACAAGTCGATCACTTTTCTCTTAGGTTCGCGGGCAACCGCCAGCCGGCCATGCGTTCCGACTTTAATAGCAGATAGAAGTCGTAGCTCTCGTCGCCCAAGCCTGTGCGGTTTCCAACTCTGGCCAACTCTATGGCCTTACCACTGTCGATCTCAACCCTGCCGCCGCCTTGCAACGCAGAGGTGACACTCGATGTGCATGACTCAGTGGGAGACTCGGCAATCACTGGCAAGGCCGGCACAGACGTGTCCTCCACACTGAAGGCCAGTGCGGAGGCCAAATTGGCCACTTCGTTTGAAGCGTCTCGGGCCGTCAGCGGTTCCAGCCCCCATCGCCATTCGATCAGCTTGAGCACCGAGGTGTGATCGTAGAGCAGTGAGTTGACGCGCGGGCTGGCTGGATTGCCGCGTGCAAACGGAGAAACGATCAGTGTGGGAACCCGGCAGCCCAGCAGCGCCTTGCCGTCTACCAGGTCTGTGTCCACCGCGTTAGGCGCAATCACGCGCGGCGGTGCAACGTGGTCAAAGAACCCTCCCCATTCGTCGCGATTGATCACCAGCACGGTGCTCTTCCAATGAGGGCTTGCGGCAAGCGTGGTGATTACGTTGCGCAGAAAAAGCTCTCCATTGCGCATGTCTGCGTGAGGATGATCGTCGGCGCCCGTGCCGTCATCCAGAAGCGTGAATGCCGGGTCGACGAATGACACAGCCGGCAGCCCACCGCTGGCCGCATCCACCGTGAACTGTTCGTAAAGGCTCGATATGCCCAGATACTTTGTTCCCCATACCGCGAGATACGGGACATTCGAGTAGTAGTAATGGCAACTCACGCCGGCAGCCAGCAATCGGTCCCAGATCGTTGGCAGCGTACAAAGGTCGTTTGTGTTGCTCAACCGATCGGTTTGAGCGGAATGTTGAAAGATACGATTGGGAGTGGTTGAGGTAAGAATCGACGAGAAGTAGTTATCAAGGGTGGTGAAATTCCGCGCCAGCGCTGCGAAGAGCGGTAGATCCGCCTCTTCATAGTAGCCAATGCTGAAACTGTCGTTGGCGCCGGTGCGCAGCCAGCCGTCCATCTTGCCGCCGTTAATCCCCGTCCGCCCTCCGGCATAGGTGTGATTGGGGTCGGGATGAGTGCAGCCTACGTAGAAGTCGAGCCGCTCAGTGGGCTGCGCATTGCCATTCTTGTCTGGAAAAGAGAGCCCGGCCTGGCGCCCATTGGCGTTGGGCAACCAGCCCAGCATGTGATCGAAGCTGCGGTTCTCCATCATGACCACAACCACATGCTCGATGCCGGAGAGTTCCGGGATCGGCAAGGTGCCATCGCCAGCATTGATATGCACCTTGCTGCATGAAACGGTGCTTGCCAACGCAGCGGCTGAAACGCCGGCCGCGCCTCGCAGAAATTCTCGGCGGTTCACGCTCATCGGTCCCTCACACCGGACCCGATAGCCGCGACCGGCCACCGGACGCAGCGGGCGTGCTTCGATCCGAAGACAATTGGGGGAATTGTACCCCGAATTGAAATGAGAGTTGTAATTGGGTAGTGACAAGGTTTCGCAAACCTTGTCACTACCTGTAATTGGGGATCAATTATTGCCGCAAGCCGTCAAACACCGGCTCATGCTGTGCCTCGCAAAATGGCGATCTGTCTTCCAATCAGCTACAGGAGCGGTGCATCCCGACAACTCATCGTCAACCCCGGTGCTGCGCCTTGAATCGTCGCGCCTTCATGCGATTGCCGCAAATCTTCATATCGCACCAGCGCCGCGTGTGGTTCTTGCTCGTATCGAGAAAAAGCCACCGGCATTCCGCATTGCCGCACTCGCGCAGGCTGTGCATCTCGTCCGAAGTCATGAGCTCCGCCGCGCGAAGCGAAAGCAGCCACAGCAGCAGTTCCGCAGGGGCAGGGGATTGGGTCAACTCCCACGCAAGCTTGTTCCCGTTCCAGTGCAAATGTTGAGATTCCCTCGCTTCTCTGAAATAGCGCTCCAGCAACTTGACCGACGAAGCAGAAGGGTCTTTACCGTCCAACACCGCATACAACACCCGGGCAGCAGCCTCTCGCAATTCCCGCACCGACTCGATGACCTGTCCGCCCTTGTTCGCACTCACATTGCGCAACATCCGCCGTACCTGCACATTGCTCATCAAGCCCGACTGCTCCACAAAATGCGCCAGATCGTCGAAGTCATTCAATAGCTCTTCAGGCGGAGGCTCCTCGCGAAAGCGCCAGTCCAGCGTGTTGATCAGGTCCAGTGCTGGATGTCCTGCAATGAGCTCGAAGCTGGGCTTTGCCGTCCGAAAACCTGCTCCATTTGCCGAGCTGTTCGCCACAGATAACCTCTCAAACCATGTTGACAGGTTATCTCGAAGATGTAAACATGGTAACTGTCTATGGCTAATTCAACGGTTACCATTCGCGCCGAAGACAAAGGATCTCGAGCCTACCGGATTCGACTGCTCCTCTCCTTCTTCGCCATCTATATTCTCTGGGGCACCACGTTCCTCGCGATCCGCATTGCCGTCGAAGAACTTCCCCCGCTCTTCGCCGCAGGAACTCGCTTCTTCACCGCCGGCGTGCTGCTCTACGCCTTCATGCGCGCCAAGGGCGAAGCCAAGCCAACGCTATTGCAGTGGCGCAGCCTCACCATCATGGCGCTCCTCATGTTCGTCGCCGAATACGGCCCGCTCTTCTGGGCAGAGAAGTACGTGCCCTCCGGCGTCGTCTCCGTGCTCGCCGCCACCCTCCCCATCCTCACCCTGATCATCGAGATGATCATTCTCCGCCAGCAGCGCATGCGCCCCATGCTGGCTATTGCCACCGTCCTCGGATTCGCAGGTGTTGCCGTTCTCCTCATCCCTGGCGGCAAGCAGCATCTCGCCCTCGTTCCCTGTCTCGCGATTCTCGCCGGCGCCACAACCTGGTCACTCGGCTCCGTGCTCACCCGCTCCATGAACCTGCCCCAATCCCGCCCCATCACCGCTGGCGCAGCCATGATGCTCGGCGGCGCAATGCTCCTCGCGCTTTCTGCCGGCTTCGGCGAAATGCATCCCTTCCCGCACATCTCCCTGCGCGCCGTCGGAGCCTTGCTTTACCTCATCGTCTTCGGATCGCTGCTGGCCTTCACGGCCTTCGTCTGGCTGCTTGCGCACATGCCCGCCACGCGCGTCTCCAGCCACGCCTACGTCAACCCCATCGTCGCCGTGGCTCTCGGCTATTTCATGGCTGGTGAAGTCATCACCGGCCGTATCCTCGCCGGAACAGCCCTCGTCCTCATCAGCGTCTTCCTGATCCTGCGCCGCGACTAAGCACAAATCTGGGTGCCCCAGGTCTCGCGTCTGAGACCTGGGAAGGGAAGTCTCGAGCTACAAAGAATTTCGAGCTACAAAGAATCCATTCACTCCACCCGCAGCGCCATCATCGGTTCCACGCGCGATGCCCTCATTGCGGGCAGCCACACCGCCGCCAGCGCCACTGCCGCCAACACCAGCGGCACCGCAATGAACGCCGTCGGATCCCACGTCTTCACGCCGAACAGAAAGCTTGCAATCAGCCGCGTCAGTCCAAACGAAGCGCCGATCCCCAGCACCATCCCAATCAGCGTCAGCCTCATGCCGTCCCATACCACCAGCCTGCGAATCGTCGCGCGGTCCGCGCCCAGTGCCATGCGAATCCCGATCTCCTGTGTCCGTTGCTGCACCGAATACGCGATCAATCCGTAGATCCCGATGGCCGCCAGCACCAGCGCAATCGCTCCGAAAATCGACAGCAGCATCATGTTGAAGGTCTGCCGCGATGTCGTCCGCGACACAATCTCCTCCATGGAGCGGATGTGCGCCACCGGAAACCCTCCGCTGGCCTGCCGCAATTGCTCCGAGATCGCCGCGCTCAGCTGCTTCGGGTCTCCATGCGTGCGAACAGCCCAGCGCAGCGGAACGATCTTCGCATTCAGCGCCGTCATTGCATCCAGAACCTGCGAGTCCGGCACAATCATCAGCGGAGGCGTGTCCTGATCCAGCCCGCCATCATGCGTGTTCCCCACCACGCCGACAATCAGCCGCGCCGGCTCTTCAAACGGTGGCCCCATCCCCTTGGCGATCAGAATCTGCTGTCCGATCGGATTCTCCTTCGGGAAGTACTGCTTCTCGAACGCCTCATTAATGATCACCACGCCCGGCGAAGAGCCCGTGTCAGCATCGGTGAATTCGCGGCCGCGCAACACCGGAATCCGAAATACTTTGTAGAAATCCGGCGAAGCCTGCATCCATCCCGCGCCCTGTTGTCCCTTCGAGGGATCGACGGGGCGTCCCGCAATTGCGAACGGCAATCCGAACTGCCCATCCACCGGCAGGCAGCATGTGAATGCCGAGCTCTCCACTCCCGGAATGGCATCCAGCCGCTGACGCCCATCGCGCGAAAGCTGCGCAATGGCCGCGGTCTTGCTGAATCGGTCGCCATTCATCGACATCTCCATCGTCAACACGTTGTGCGGATCAAATCCGGCATTCACGGCCCGCAGCGCAACAAAAGTGCGAATCAGTAACGCCGCTCCCACCAGCAGAACCAGGGCCAGAGCAACCTCCGTAATCACCAGCAACGATCGCGTCTTCCCCTGTCGAAATCCCGTGCCCGCCCGGTTGCTGCTCTCCTTCAGCGTTGAATTCAGATCGGTACGCGAGACGCTGAACGCCGGGAAGAGTCCGAACAGGATTCCCGTCGCGCAAGCCATCGCGAGCGTGAAGCCAAGCACACGCCAGTCCACCGCCACAGCCGCGCCGTCTTCGCCGATTCGTGGCAGTCCCGCGGGACTGATCGCGAGCAGCCACCGTACTCCCAGGAATCCCAGCGCGAGCCCCAGAACCCCGCCCCCCAATGCCAGCAGAACGCTCTCCGTCAGCAGTTGCCGGATCACGCGCACCCTGCTCGCACCCATTGCCGCGCGAATTGCGAATTCGCGTTTGCGCCCCGTCGCCCGCACCAGCAGCAGGTTGGCCACGTTCGCGCAGGCAATCAGCAGCACCAGGCCCACCGCTCCCAGCAGAATCAGCAGCGACGTCCGCGCATTCCGCACAATCGAGTCGCGCAACGGCTGGACGGCAAATCCTCCTTTCGGATCCGCCGTCGGAAACTGGCGCCGGAAATCAGCGTAGGCCAGCTTCATCTGCGCGTTGGCCTGCGCAACCGTCACGCCGGGTTTCAGCATCGCGGCTCCCAGAAAGAAATGTCCCTGGTTCGTGCTGTTCGGTTCAAACTGGAACGGAATCCAGATATCTGCCTCCGGATCCGACGCGAAATCCCGTCCCAGCACACCAATAATCGTGTACGGCTCACCGCCCAGCGAAAGTGCCCTCCCAACGACATTCGAATCTCCGCCAAACCTTCGCTGCCACAAGCCGTAACTCAGCACCACCACGTGCCCGCCGTTCGGCGAGTCTTCCTGTTGCGTGAAAGTCCGGCCGAGCATCACCGGCGCGCCGAACACGCGGAAGTAGCCCTCCGTTACGTGGATCCCATGGATCAGCTCCGGCCGGTCTCCCGTGAGGTTGAACCCCGGTCCTGCAAAATCGTAGGCCGCCACATCCTTGAAGATCGAAGTCTGGCGCTGCCACTCCTGGAACTTCGGAATCGACGCGCCCGGGCCGCTCCCCTGCGGAGACGTCAGCAGGATCTGCATCATCCGATCCGCGTCCGGATACCCAAGCGGCTTCAGCAGCACCGCATTCACTACGGTAAAAATCGCCGTGTTCGCCCCGATCCCCAGCGCCAGCGCGGATACGGCGGCAATCGTGAATCCCGGACTCTTGATGAACAGATGCAGTGCATGTTTGACGTCATTCCAGAGGTCGCTCATATTGACAACTCCGTTTCGTGATTGCCAGAGATCAACTTACCGGGGGAAATGCGGACACGTTCTAGACGTGCAACTATAGCTCCTGGTTAACCGCAAAACAGCTGATTTGTGACGGATGGGCCACCCCCATGCCGTATCCTTGCCTACGTTATTGAAAGGGTCCCGGCTCAGTGCTTATCTTCGCCGCAATTCTGGCCATTTTTGTCTATGGAATGATTGCCGCCATGCTCGGCACCATTCTGCCCGAGCTGTCTGAACGCTTTCACCTCACCCCCACGCAAAACGGCACCATCGCCTTCGTGCAGGCTCTAGGCCTCATCGTTGCCTCGCTCGGGGTTGGCCCGCTACTCGATACGCAGGGCGACAAGCTCGGCCTCATTCTCGGCCTCGCCTGCATCGCCGTCGCACTCTTTCTTCTCCCGCGCTCTACTGGATTCCGCCCGATCCTGCTGCTGATGTTTCTCCTCGGCATGGGTGGCGGCATCGTCGTCACCGGCGCCAACTCGCTCGCCAACAGCGTCGGCGGCGAACACAGCGCCATCGCCCTCAACCTCGTCAATCTCTTCTTCGGACTGGGCGGCCTTACCACTCCCTTCATCGCCGCCAACATCTTCAAAAAGAACTGGGTGCGTCTCTGCTACACGGTCGCCTCACTCACCGTCGCAGCGCTCGTCGTGCAGGCGTTCTCGAAAATGCCTGCCCCCAGCGGCAACGCTCAATTCCTTCTCGCCGACGTAGGCCCGATCCTCGGACGCCCGTTGCTCTTTATGCTCGGCCTTTTCCTCTTTCTCTACATCACCTGTGAAGTCGGCGTCTGGAACTGGCTCCCGCGTCACCTCATCGCCCAGGGCATTCCCGAGTCGCGCGCACTCAATATCCTCTCGCTCGGATTCGCGCTTGGCCTCCTCATCGGCCGTGTCGGTGTCTCGCCCATCCTGGCTCACGTGTCCCCGATCAACGTCACACTCGGGGCATCCATCGCCATGGCCATCACCACGTTTCTGATGCTACAGACCAACAAGCCAGGTCCGGCCTTTGCCCTCGTATTCATCGCCGGCCTGTCGATGGCCCCAGTCTTTCCAACCACGCTCGCCATTACTGGCGCTGCGTTTCCGCGCATGACCGGAACCGCATTGGGCTTCGTCATTACCTGCGGATGGGTCGGCCTTGCGATTAGCTCCTGGATCATCGGCGCCATCGCAGGCGGCGACCCCAAGCGGCTCAAGAAGGCATTGTTGCTTTTTCCCGCCTCCGCCGTCCTGATGGTCGTGCTGAATCTCGCAATCCGGTCGGCATTGCGGTGACCATTCATAGGGCAAAGAACGCGGGCGCCCCATCCATGGCGCAGTATTATCGCGGCATGGGTGGGAAAGCACGAACTGACCTCCGGGAACGGTTCCGCCCATGTTCACTACGTTCGAAATACAATTAGGGCACATTCATGACAGCCAGCACTTTTCCCGATTCGCTCGCATCGTCCAACGATCGCACCCGCCGGCGCTACAACCTTTTCCTGCTTCTCGTCGCCGGTCTCGGCGGCCTCCTCTACGGCATCGATGTCGGCATCATCGGCGGCGCACTTCCGTATCTTGAAGCCACATCCAAGCTCGATCCGTCACAGCTCTCCATCATCGTGGCCGCGGTACTGCTCGGCAGCGTGTTCTCCACGCTCTTCGCCGGCATGCTCGCCGACTGGATGGGCCGCAAGCCCATGATGATTCTCAGCGGACTGTCCTTCATTCTCAGCATCCCGGTCATCGCTCTCTCGCAGGGATACTCGTCGCTCTTCTTCGGACGGCTCCTCCAGGGCATGAGCGGCGGCCTCATCGGCATCGTCGTCCCGCTCTACCTCGCCGAGTGCCTCTCCGCGTCGACACGTGGCAAAGGAACTGGCGTCTTCCAATGGCTGCTAACCTTCGGCATCGTCGCTGCCGCCCTGATTGGCATCTTCTTCAGCTACCGCGTTCAAGCAGTCGCCCACCTGGGCGATCCGGCGGCGCTTTACAACTTTAAGAACCATGCCTGGCGCAGCATCTTCTGGGTATCTCTGCCTCCCGGCGCGCTCTTCGTCATTGGCGCCTTCATGGTGACCGAATCGCCCCGCTGGCTCTATCGCCGCAACCCCGAAAAAGCACGCACCGCGCTCCTCCGCTCCCGTTCTCCTGAACAGGCAACCATTGAGTTGCACGAGATGGAGACCGCCTCAAAACCGACCGCTCCCGCCGGAGCAAAAGTCCGCGATTCACTTCTGCGCCGCAAATACGTCATCCCCTTCCTGCTCGCCTGCGTCATCCTCGCCTGCAACACCGCCACCGGCATCAATTCGGTCATCGGATTCAACACCAACATCCTTCTCCAAAGCGGGCTGTCCGACCTCCAGGCACATTGGGGATACGTCCTCTTCACCGCATTTAATTTCTGCTTCACGGCGATCGGCATGATGCTCGTCGACCGCAAGGGCCGCAAGTTCCTCTTTGTTCTCGGCACCAGCGGCATCATCCTGTCCATGGTCACCGTCGGAACCTTGTTCAAGCGCACCGAACGCCAGACTGTCGATTGCCGCAGCCAGATTCAATCCCTCGTCACTCCGGACCAGCAACTGACATTCCAGTTCAACCAGGCCGAAGCTCAACGCCTGCTCGCAGCCAGCGGCTCTACCAGCGACGACATTCAGCCCGGCCGTGCATCCTTCGCCATCATCTTTTCCTATGGAGACTTTACCGGCACCACGAGCTACGTCCGTTCCGACGATCCCGCAACCCCGCCGCTCAAAATCTCACGCGACGTCGCGGTCCCAGCCAACAAGGTACAGGCCCTCTTCAGCAATCCCTTTGGCGACTATGAGGCCGCGAAATTGGCGCCCCTCAAAATCGAGAAGGCAATTCTCGGCCCCGTCCCCAGCGAGAATCACGGGTGGCTCGTTGCCATCTTCATCTATCTCTTTGTCGCCTTTTACGCCACCGGCCCCGGAGTCTGCGTATGGCTGGCTCTCTCTGAACTCATGCCTACCCGCATTCGCTCCAACGGTATGAGCATCGCACTGGTCATCAACCAACTCGTCGCAGCGACCTTGCAGGCCATCTTCCTGCCCTTCGTCAGCAAACACAACTACTCCTCGATGTTCTACTTGTTCGCCGGATTTACAGTCGTCTACTTCCTGACCGCCGCATTCCTGCTCCCCGAAACAAAGGGCAAGACCCTCGAAGAGATCGAGGCCTTCTTCGACAAAGGCGCCGCGCATTAGGCCGTCAACGCCCGCTCTAAGTTGGAGATCCGATGGAAGCAGAACAATCTCAAGCCAACAACCGTGGCGTGTTGAGAGCGTACGGTCTGGTTATTCTGATCGAGCTCGCTGTTGTTGCGCTGCTTTGGGCGTTGCACGTTGCCACGACGGTCCTGATTGCGATACCCGTGCTTGTCCTCATAGCTGCTTCGTTTGACCGACAGCTCACTGGCCCCACTGAGTATATTCAAATCACTTCTTCTGCGTTTGAACTGCGGATCCGAGATCGATATCGCTCTGAATGCAGCCAATTAGCGAACTCAGGTTTCAGTCCACTGTTTTTTTGGCATAAATATACCTGTAGTTCATTGAAAGCAAAACCTTTACCCTAAGAGACGGGATAATAGGGGTACCTCTCAATCACAACTTTCGCGCACCATCTCGATCGAATCGGAAGGGCGCGGCCATCGCTATGCGAAACTCAAAGGGCAATTGCGAAGCTCCAAGGAAACAGAACTGACTTTCCGTATCATCCTCGAGAAGCCTCCGGGCGGCGTTGACTTCGCCCTGCAAAAGGGCAAAGGCAACAACTACGAAACCGTCCAGAAGCAAAGATCCGGAGCCCGCGATCTGCGCTTCGACTTTACGGCCCGAGCCGTACCCGGCGCCAAAGGTGACGATCCGAATCTCCTCGGCCCCTTCGTTCAAGGCCCCTCCGGCGCACGATTTGTCTACCTCAATATCGGCACCGCTGCCGGTCAAATCGATTCAAACTGGAGTAGACGCCTCAAGATTCCGCTCACCGGCGTCACGGCCGAAATCCTCAAACGCGTAGAGAAAGATCCGACGTTGATCCTGGAAACCCGCGTTCCCGGCACCGGCAAAGACGGCGGCCCCAACTGCGCCACCGTAAAACCCTTCGCCGGCTGGAGGTTAGTCGAGTCCTCGCGAAAGTGATGGAGTGCGCGAAAGGCACCCTTGTTCGGAAGAGAGGCTGCAAAGCCTTCAATCGAAGCCACAAAAAGCGACTGTCATGTTGAGGGGAGCGAAGCGTATTCGAAATATCTGCTGTGAAAATTCAGACATCGGCACAACCGAGGGTGCCCCATCCAAGCTCCGCTTGGGTGGGAAAGCACAAACGTACCAGCGCTGATTTTCATTCCCTCGGTCTCTGGTTCCCCGCCCTACGCTTCAATCACAGCCTTCGAAAGATTTCGCGGCCGGTCCACATCGACCCCGCGCTCCAGCGCCATCGCATAGCTGAAAAGCTGCAGCGGAATCACTTCCGGAATGGGCAGCAGGTGCTCACTGGCCGGCTCAACAAATACGCAATCCGTTGCCAGCGATGCCACGTCGCGGTCGCCCGTGTTCGCAATCGCAATCACGCGCGCCCCCTGCTTCTTCATATCGGTCAGCAATTGCAGCGTCTTTTCGTAGCGAAGTACCGAATCGTCCACGTCATGATCCACCGTCGCCAGCGCCACCAGAGGCACGTGCTCGCCGACCAGCGCATTGGGTCCATGCTTCAATTCGCCCGTTGGATAGCCCTCGGCCTGCACGTACGAAGATTCCTTCATCTTCAGCGCGCCTTCACGCGCAATCGCATAATGCACGCCGCGCCCCAGGTACAGGAAGCTTCCGGCATCGTTGTACTTGGCAGCCAGCGCCGTCATCCGCTCCCGCCAGCCCTCAAGCTGCCGCTCGATCACGCCGGGCAAAGCGCAAAGCTCCGCGATGCGCGCCTTCAACTGCGCGCCATCAAACGTGCCAAGGCGACTGCCCTCAAACAGCGCCAGCAGATATAGCGCCGTAAGCTGGCAGGTAAAGCTCTTGGTCGCCGGAATCGCCAGTTCCTTGCCTGCACCCAGCTGCATCGCGGCTCCGGCCTCGCGCAGCATCGTGCTGCCCACCACGTTGGCAATGGCCAGTGTCTGCTGTCCGCCATTCTTGGCGAATCGCAGTGCCGCCAGCGTGTCTGAAGTTTCGCCCGACTGCGAGATCACCAGCACCGACGGCCGACGCGGATTCACCGCTGGCCTGCTGCTGTACTCGCTCGAATACTCCACATCCACTGCCAGTCCGCAAAGGTCTTCAAAGATGATCTCCGCTGCCAGCCCTGCGTGGCGGCTCGACCCGCTCGCTGCGATCAGCACCTCGCCCCGTGCGTTCAGCCAGCCCTCGTAAGGAGCGAATGCTTCAGCCTTTAAAGTTTCGCCCTCCAGATACAAATCGAGTGTCCGCCGGATGGCGGCCGGCTGTTCAAAGATCTCGCGAAGCATGGCATGAGGGAATTCGTTCACGACGTCAGGACCTTTCCAGAAAACGCACTTGTCGCGCAATGGTTTATAGCTCGATTTTAAGCCCTTGGATCGCTATTCAATTGAACTGCTCAGAGCCGGCGAAGGCGTGCGCACGCCTCGTCCAGATCAGCGTCCTTCTTTGCAAAGCAGAAGCGCAGCAGATCTTCTCCGCGTCCCGGACGGAAAAACGCCGATCCGGCCACGGAAGCAACTCCGGTTTTCGCCAGCAGATGCCGCGCCTTCAAAGCAGCCGTTTCGCCGGGCAACCGGCCAGCCCGCGCCAGCACGTAGTAGGCGCCCGCCGGCACGCTCGGCTCCATACCCGCATCGCGCAGTGCAGCCACGATCCGTTCCCGCTTCGACTGATGATCCGCCGCAAGCTGCGTGTAGAACGTGGGCGGCAACTGCTCCAACCCCGCCGCCGTACCGTGCTGCAGCGCAGAAGGAGCGCACACATACGTCAAATCGTGGAAATACCCCAATGCGCCCATCCACTTTGCATCGGCAGTTACATAGCCCAGCCGCCAGCCCGTCACGCTGAACGTCTTGCTGAACCCAGACATCACGATGGTCCGCTCGCGCATGCCGTCCAGCGTCGCCATGCAAATATGTTTCGCACCGTCGTAGACGAAGTACTCATAGATCTCATCGGTAAGGACGAACAGATCGTGCTCCCGCGCCGCGTCCGCAATCGCTTCCATTTCCGGGCGCGAAAACACCTTGCCGCTGGGATTCGCCGGCGTGTTCACGATGATGGCGCGTGTGCGCTCGGTGATCGCCGCGCGCAGTGCATCCGTGTCCAGCACCCAGTCCGGCTCCGCAAGCGCCACCAGCACCGGCTTCACGCGCATCGACTTCAGCGTCGTCACGTGATATCCGTAGAACGGCTCGAAGACCAGCACCTCGTCCCCGGGGTTCAACAGAGCCATGGCCGCCGCATGCAGCCCTGCCGTGGCTCCGCTCGCCACCATCACTTCGGTTTCCGGGTCGTAGGTGAGCCCATATTCGCGTTGCTGCTTTTCTGCAATCGCCTTGCGCAACGGGGCAATTCCATCCTGCCGCGTGTAGATGTTGTGGCCGCCAACGATTGCTGCAATGGCTGCGGTCTCTACCGGCATGGGAACCGGCGTATCGCAAATGCCCTGGGCCAGGTTAATGCCGCCAATACGTTCGCACTCCACGCTCATGGCGCGGATCTCCGATTGCATGGCTCCGGGGGCAAGCTCGCTCAGCGCGAGACGGGACGCGGTATGCGGATGAGGCGCAAGGGTTTTGCTCACAGGGAAGGGGCTCCGACCTCTCCTTTCATTTTACAAGTCGAGTGCCGTTCCGCACACAAGCCGTGTCATCTGCGGGGTAGAATCGTCCTTTCAGGCGAGGGTACGTGCACGAGCTTTCCATCGTTTCCAGCATTGTCGATTCCGTAACGCAAACGCTCGAAGCGTACCCCGGCGCGCGTGTCAAAGAGGTGCGCTTGCGCATTGGCGCGCTCGCCTCCGTGGTCGAAGACTCGCTGCAGTTCTGTTACGGCATCGCCACCGATGGCACTCCTCTCGAAGGTTCCAAACTGGTCGTGAAGATCCTGCCCGTAACGATGCATTGTGACTCCTGCGCTTCAGACGTCGAGATTGCAAGCCTGCAAAGCTTCCGCTGCCCGCGCTGCGACGCACCTGTGTCGGATTTGCGGCAGGGGCGTGAACTCGAGATTGAATCCATTGAGATTGACGAAGTCGAGGAAAAGGTATGACCACCCGGATTGTTGAACTGCGGCAGGGAATCCTCAAAAAGAATGACGAACTGGCGCGAGGCCTGCGCGGTCGCTTCCAATCCGCGGGCGTGCTTGTGCTCAACCTGGTTTCCAGTCCGGGCACCGGCAAGACGGCCTTCCTTGAACGCACCCTCCGCGAATTGCGTGCCGGAGGTGCCAGGGCCGCCGCGCTGGTCGGCGATCTCGAAACCGACAACGACGCCCGCCGCCTGGCCGCCAGCGGAGCCCCTGTTCGCCAGATCAACACCCACGGCATCTGCCATCTCGAAGCCGAGATGATCGGCAAACATCTCGAAGGTTGGGACCTCGCCGACCTCGACTACCTCTTCATCGAAAACGTCGGCAACCTTGTCTGCCCCTCGAGCTACGACCTTGGCGAAAAGATCCGCGTAGCCCTGCTCAGCGTGACCGAGGGTGAAGACAAGCCGCTCAAATATCCCACACTCTTCAACTCCGCCGATGCCGCCATCCTCACCAAGATCGATATCGCCGAGCCGTGCGGATTCGACCGCACCACTGCGCTCAAAAACATCAATGAGATTCGTCCTGGCATCCGCATCTTTGAGACCTCCGCCAAGACCGGCGCCGGTATGTCCGATTGGCTTGCCTATCTCGCCGACGAGAAATCCCGCAAATCCTAACGCGTCTGAACTCCCATTCGCTTCTCCTCTCAACTCGAAAATCTGCTGCCAACATTCATGATGATGTGGCAGAATGGCTCCTGCCCGAAGTGATCGCGCTTCTCATCTTTCTTACGGGCCAAGCCATGGTTCCTGCGTTTTCAAGGATTCCACGGAGGAGACAGACAACAATGAAGGCTTTTGCTACTCTCTGCACCACATCCCTCATCGCATTGTCGCTCGCGGCATGCAACCCCGCTCCAACACCAGCGCCCGACACGCACGATGCCGACGTAAAGGCCATCACGGATACTGAGGTGCAAGCGAACCAGGCGTGGGCCGCCAAAGATGCAGACAAGGTCATGACCTTCTATGCAGACGACGCGCTCTTGATGACACCCGGAGCGGAAGCGGTTCACGGGAAGGATGCAATACGGGACGAGCTGAAGCAGATGCTTGCCGATCCCGCGCTCTCGCTTACCTTTCAGTCATCGAAAGTGGACGTTGCCAAATCTGGCGATCTCGGCTACACCGCTGGAACCTACAAATTGACTGTGACCGATCCGGCGACCCATAAGCCGGTCACTGACCATGGCAACTATGTAACCAGCTTCCGCAAGCAGGCTGACGGCTCGTGGAAAGCGGTTGCCGATATCGCGTCGTCGGCTGTTCCTCCCATGCCGCCCCCAAAGAAGAAGTAGCCGGTTGTTTTGTGCCACGCGCGGTGGCGCCTGAAACCGCCGCGCATCGGCATGGCATCGGCATCTTCACACAACCCCTCCACGAGGATCCATGAAGAAGGCGACCCGCAGACCGGCAGTCAAGTCCAAATCCGCGGCCGGCGATGTGGGCGCGTATCTTGCCAAGGTGCCCGAACCGGCACGCACAACTCTTGAGAAACTCCGCGCAACCATTCGCGCCGTCGTTCCATCCGAAGCCACAGAGGGGCTCAGCTACGGCATCCCCGCTTTTCACTACAAAGGCGGCCTTGTCGCCTATGCGGCATTCAAGAACCACTGTAGTTTCTTCCCAATGCAGGCTTCGCTCATTGACGAGATGCAGGAAGAATTGAAGGGCTACCGAACCGCCAAAGGCACGCTGCAATTCCCTCTGGACAAGCCCCTTTCGGCGTCCCTCGTGAAGAAGATGGTGAAGAGGCGCATCGCTGAGAATGAGCGTAAGATTGCCAATCGCGGGAGGAAAGTGATCTAAATCACTTTTGGACGCCTGCCCGCCCCGGTATAAGAGGTCTACTATGTGTCTCGCCATTCCCGGAAGAGTCGAACAAATCACTGAAGGCGACGTCAGGATGGGCCGCGTGAACTTCGGCGGCGTCGTCAAGAACGTCTGCCTCGATTATGTCCCCGAGGTCGTTGTCGGCGACTACACGATTGTGCACGTTGGCTTTGCGCTCTCAAGGATCGATGAGAAAACCGCCCTGGAAACCCTCGACCTCTTCGAGAAAATGGGCGCTCTTGAAGAGGAACTGGCCGGCGAGGAGGAGATCTTTGCCCGCGCCGCCAGTGCGCAACCTTCGCCCTGCCCCGATGGAAGTTGCGAGCCGTCCGCAGAGGACGTTCGCTCGGTCGACCAGGCTGGGAGACCTGTATCCAAATGAAGTACCTCACTGAATTCCGCAACGGCGAAGTCGCCCAGCGCATGGCCCGCGAGATCCACCAGGTCACCACCCGTCCGTGGAGGATCATGGAAGTCTGCGGCGGCCAGACCCACTCCATCATTCGCAACGGCATCGACCAGATGCTGCCCGCAGGGATCGAGATGATCCATGGCCCGGGCTGTCCTGTCTGCGTCACGCCGCTGCAGCTCATTGACAAGGCTCTCGCGATCGCCGCGCAGCCGGGCGTCATCTTCTGCTCCTTTGGCGACATGCTGCGCGTGCCCGGCACTGAACGCGATCTCTTTCAGGTGAAGGGAAGTGGCGGCGACGTTCGCATCGTCTATTCGCCCCTCGATGCGGTAGAACTGGCCGTCAAGAATCCCCACAAGCAGGTCGTCTTCTTCGGCGTGGGTTTTGAGACCACCGCTCCAGCCAATGCCATGAGCGTGCACCTGGCCAAGCGGCGCGGCCTCAAGAACTTCTCCGTGCTCGTCTCGCATGTGCTTGTCCCGCCCGCGATCGAGGCCCTGATGAGCTCGCCGGGAAACAAGGTGCAGGCCTTTCTGGCGGCTGGACACGTTTGCAGCGTGATGGGCTTCTGGGAGTATCCGCCGCTCGTCGAGAAGTACAGGATTCCAATCGTCGTCACCGGCTTTGAGCCGCTCGATCTGCTCGATGGCATCCGCCGCGCAGTCATCCAGCTCGAAAAGGGCGAGTACCGCGTCGAGAATGCCTACGAGCGCATCGTCACATACAAAGGCAACTTGCCCGCGCAGAAGCTGCTGGCCGAAGTTTTTGAAGTTACTGATCGGGCATGGCGCGGTATAGGTGTGATTCCCAAGAGCGGTTGGCGGCTCAGCGAGCCTTATCGCGAGTTCGATGCCGAGGAGCGTTTCCACATCACGGGCATCCATACCGAGGAATCGCCCATCTGCATGTCGGGCGCTGTCCTGCTCGGAGCCATCAAGCCCGCCGAGTGCCCGGCGTTCGGCAAGGAGTGCACGCCGCGCCATCCGCTGGGCGCCACCATGGTTTCGAGCGAAGGAGCATGTGCAGCCTACTACAACTATGGGCGCTTCCTGTCGGCTGAAGATCTGGCACACGCCGGAGCCGCACTGACCGGAGCCATGAATGGCTGATGGTTCGAGCACGCCCGATTTCTCGAACTGGAGTTGCCCGCTACCCCTCGCCGACTACCCCACCATCGTGATGGGACACGGAGGCGGCGGCAAGCTGGGCAACGAACTGGTCGAGCACCTGTTTTTGCCCGCCTTCCGCAATCCGGCGCTTGAGAATCTGGGTGATGCCGCAGTTTTCGAACTCAATTCAGGCCGTCTCGCGATGAGCACCGACTCTTTTGTCGTGCAGCCGCTGTTTTTTCCGGGCGGCTCGATCGGCGCACTAGCGATAAATGGGACCGTCAACGATCTCGCTGTCTCGGGCGCCGAACCTAAATTTCTCAGCGCGAGCTTCATCCTTGAAGAGGGCTTTCCGCTCTCGCAGCTTGCTGCGATTGTTCGCGCCATGGCTGACGCGGCTGCCACCGCCGGCGTGCGTATTGTCACGGGCGACACCAAGGTAGTGGAACGCGGCCACGGCGATGGTTGCTACATCAATACCGCCGGCGTCGGAGTGCTGCGGCCGGGCGTGAACGTAGGTCCGCATCGGGCGCAGGCCGGCGACGCAATTCTGGTTTCCGGCACCATCGGCGACCACGGCATGGCGATCATGAGCGTGCGCGAGGGACTCGAATTTGAAAGCCAGATTCGCTCGGACTGCGCCGCACTTAACGGGCTGATTGCCGATGTGCTCGATGCGGTTGGAACCGGAGTCCATGCCATGCGCGATCCCACGCGCGGCGGTCTGGCATCGACGCTGAACGAGATTGCGGCCTCTTCCAAAGTAGGCATGGAGATCGACGAGGCCCGGCTGCCCATTCGCACTGAAGTGCAGTCGGCGTGCGAACTGCTTGGGCTCGACCCGGTGTACGTGGCCAACGAGGGTAAGGCGGTTTTCTTTGTCGCGGCGGAGTCGGTCGATCAGGCCCTGGCCGCGCTGCGCGCGCATCCTCTCGGAGCCGATGCCGCACGCATCGGCCATGTCACGGCGCAGCATCCCGGAATGATTGTGGCCCGCACGGGCATGGGCGCCAATCGCGTGATCGCTCCCCAGATAGGCGAGCAGCTGCCGCGGATCTGCTGAGACCGTTGTCGGTTTCGGCATGCTTGGCGAAGGATTCGGATCGGGACGGCAAGGTGCTTCGGAACATTCGCGCCAATGACCCCGTATATCGCGCATATGCGGGACCGCATTGTTTCGATGGTTCTCATTATTTTGACTCTCGCCCTTTTCGCGGGGGGCGCGTGCCACGCTTCCGATCTGGCCTTAATCGGCGCAAAAATCTATCCGTCCCCGACGGAGCCGCCCATCGAAAACGGCTCAATTCTGGTGCATGAGGGCCAAATCGTTGCCATCGGCCCGGTCTCCGCGATCAAGATTCCTCCCGGGGCCACCGTAATCGACTGCAAAGGGCTGGCTGTCACCGCCGGTTTCTGGAACAGCCATGTTCATATCCTTCCACCCGGTCTGCTGCGGGCGCGCGATTCCACCGCCGCCGAACTCGATGCGCAACTCGACACGATGTTCAACCGGTGGGGCTTTACCACCGTCTTCGACATTGCATCGGTGCTCGACAACACGCTCACACTGCGTCGCCGCATCGAGAGCGGCGAACTGCGCGGCCCGCGCATCCTCACGGTCGGCGAGCCGATTTGGACGATCGAGCCGGTGTATGTGCGCGATTATTTGCGCGACAACAACATCCACATTCCAGACACCGAAAGCTCCGTTCAGGCAATTGCTCTTGTGCGCGATCATGCCGCGAAGGGCGCGGATGGCATCAAGTTGTTTACCGGGTCGGCGCAGGCCGGGGGTAAAGTCGCAGCGTTGCCATTGGACGTCGCCAAGGCCGCGGTCGAAGAGGCGCATCGTCACGGCATGCCCGTCTTCACGCATCCTCAGAATCTTGAAGGGGTCGAGATTGCGATCGATAGCGGCGTAGACATCCTGGCCCATACTGTTCCCGATTCACCACCATGGACCCCCGAGTTTGTGGCGCGATTGAAGAGCGCAAACATCGCGTTAATACCCACCTTGACACTTTTCGATTTTGTAGCACGCGGGAGCCAAGGCACCAACCAGGAGCGCGATGCCTGGGTCGACAAAATGGTCGCGGAACTCGCTGCCTACTCGAAGGCGGGCGGGGAAGTCCTGTTTGGCACGGATATTGGCTACACAGATCATTTCGATACAATGCTGGAATTCACGCTCATGGCGCGGGCGGGGATGACATACCGGCAAATCCTCGCCTCACTTACCACGAATCCGGCGAGGCGCTTCAAATCCTCCGGGCATAGCGGACGTATCGCGAATGGCATGGACGCCGACCTGGTGGTCCTGGGAGCCGATCCAGCGAACGACGTGACGGCATTTTCCAACGTGCACTACGTCATCCGGAGCGGGAAACTCGTCTTTCATGCGAGGTGAAAGACGAGGGCACCAATTGAGGTTGGGATATCGGGCTCCTATTGTTGTGGACTGGATGGCGTAGGCAGATCCTGTCTGGGGGCGTCGCGCTGGACGAGCATGATGCGCTTGATGCGGTTGCGGTCGAGATGCTGGAGATTGCCGCCTACGCGTATCTCCACGTCCATCCCCGAGATAGAGACAAGATCGCCATTGAGCACGCTGCCGTCGCGCAGTTCGATGGAATCGAAGAAAGCGGCGCCGAGTTCATAGCTGATGCTGCCACCGGAGACGTCGTCGCGCCCAATTTCGAGGGGAAATTCTCCAGCCTTGAAGCCCTCTTTGCTGAAGGCGAGAGCGTGCTTGCCGGCTCCGACGGTGATGAGACGCGGCGTGACGCCCGCTTCCACACCATCCACCTTGAGCAACGCGCCCTGGGGCGTGGAATTCACAGTGAGGGAAACGGTTTTGGCAGCGTCGGTCTTTTCGTTGATCGAAACCGAGACGGGCTGACCGGAGGCCATGACGGTGGTCTGGAATCGGACGGTTTCGCCGGGGCCTACATTGCTGAGCGAGATGGCGTCTTCGCCGACGCGCACTTTGGCCTTGTCGAAGAGATAGACTGAGAATCGGGCGGAGGGAATGACGCGTGCAGAAAGATTCTCCGCCGTCGTCTCCATGACGTATCCGTGAAGGCTGCCCATACCGGGTAGCGTCTTGAATTTGCCGAAGGTGAAGCGAACGACCGGAGTCCCGGTCAGCGGCCAGTCGATGACAGCGAGTGGAGCGTCTTTGGCCAGTGCGGGAATCGCGCAGAGCAGAAGCGCAAGAGTGCACAGGAACCGTTGAGACTCATTCTTTCCAGGAACCATGACGGCCATGATAGCGCATAGGCAAATGGTTAACTTGTGCGGCGGCCTACGGCAGACTCTTTTGCACCAAAGTAGAGGTACAGATACCTAAATTCTGAGAGGTGCTGCCGGTCTTCACAGAGACATTTGCCTTGAAGGTCTGCGAGGAAGTTGATCCGGTTATCTTTCCAAGTGCTGATACCCAGAAAAACCCTCCAACGCCGCAGCCTGTGAAGTCTGCATCATTTTTGGCGTGCAATTCAGGCACGAGTGAACTCGTGCCCTCACGCGATCCTGACGGGCTGCCGAGGTCTGGGAGATTGCGGATTCGTGCCCAGCCAAAAGCGGAGGCGGCGATCAGGCGAGTTTTTCGAAGGATTGCTGGATGCGCTCAGGGATGACGGCAGACGCGTCGTTGAGGTCGTATCCGATTTCGAGCACGGCGGCGGGCGCAGTGGGCAGAGCCTTGAGGGCTTCGAAGGTGGCGGGCCAGTCGATGGTTCCGTCGCCGGGCCAAAGGTGCTCGTCCTTGAGGCCGTGGTTGTCGTGCACGTGGAGTTCGGCGATGCGCTTGCCGAGGGTGCCGATGGCTTCGGCGACACCGGGCGCGATGTGCGCGTGTCCGAGGTCGAGGCAGACGCCGATCTGGTCGAGGTGCGCCATCTCCAGAATGGTGACGAGGTTTTCGGGCGTGGTGGCGTCGCTGGTGAGGTTTTCGACAAGCACACCGACCCCGAGGGGACGGGCAAAGGCCCCGAGGTGTTCGAGAGCGGTGGTGGCGTACTCCATGGTCCGGAGCGACCACGATTCGTATTTTTCGCCGAGATGCATGACGAGCTTTTTGAAGGGAATGTGCTCGGCGGCTTCGAGGGCGCGTTTTATCTCGTCCATTGCGTCGATGCGGCGGGATTTCTCAGGGTGCACGACATTCACGGCGGGAGCGCCGGCGCGGCCCATCTCACGATCGGGGAAGAGTGGCGCGTGCATGGAATAAGGTTCCAGCGGATTGGAGGCGAACCAGGCGGCCAGTTCCATGACGTGTTCGCGGCTGGTGTAGTCAAAATGCTGGCGCGCAGCAAAGAGCTCGACGCCCCGTGCACCGGAGCGCGCTGCAATTTCAAGCAGACCGGGGTGCAGCCGTTGCTTCAAAAAGATATGTGTGGAAAGAATTGGCAGCATGCTTTTGACGGTCCGTGCGCGGGCAGCGGGCCAGCGTTGCCTTCTATTGTCTCATTCTCTAAACAACTTACCGGGAGAGGGTGGGGGGACGTGGCCGGCGCATACGGAAATTCCCGATGACCATGGCGACCCCTGGCGACATCGGCATACTGGACACCCGCTGAGATTTTGCCTATCCTACCCACACTGATATCCCCTGGGCCCCTGCCAAATAGAGCCTCAGTTACGAAGCTCCTTCGCGTGTTGCGCGCAAGCGGGCTGAGTGAGAGAACATCTGAGATTGCCGGGCAGCGAGACTCACGAGCGTGGTTGCGGAGGCTGTGTGCATGGCAATTAGCTTTCCCAGTTCCGAGAGGATGGGCCGGCTGCCGTGGTTCGTGCGTTTCCCGTTGGGCTGCCTGCTGGCCTGCGGAGCGATCGAGATCACCTCAAGCATTGCGCCGCTTCGCTCCTTTCCGCTGCTGCTTTCGTTTCCGACGGTGATTCTTGCGGCGTGGTTCCTGGGCATGTGGGGCGCTACCGGGTGTGCGCTGATGGATGTGGCGCTGGTGGATGCGTTTCTGACCCGTTCACAGTTTCGATTCTCAACCGGAAACGTCTCGCAGGAACTGCGCATGGGAATGTTCTTGGTAGTGACGTTGCTGCTTGGCTGGTCAGTGCGGCGACTGGCACAGCAGAAGGCCGAACTGGCAGGTCAGGAACTGAAACGGCGACTTGAACTGGCCGAATCGGAACGGCAACTGGCCGAAGAGCGCGCCCGCGCAGGCGAGGAGTTGCGCTATCGGGACAACGTGTTGCAGGTTGCCTTGAAAGCCAGCGGGATGGGGCTTTGGGTGTGGGACGTGGACAAGGAAGTTGTCCATCGCTCGGACGAGGTCTACCGCATGGTGGGGTGCGAACCCGGCGCATTCGGCTCGGAGCCTGAGGCGTGGTTGAGGTTTGTCGTTCCGGAAGACGTTCCCGCGCTGGATGAGGCATTTGCGAAGGTGCGGACCGAAGGCGCCGACTACCGTATGCAGTATCGCGTTCGCTGGCCGGACGGTTCCCTGCATTGGTTGGAATCGCAAGGGAAGAGCGAGATGGATGCGCAGGGCAAGGTGACGCGCATTTTCGGCGTGATGGCCGATATCACGCGTCGGAAGCAGGCGGATGAGGCGCTGCTGCGCGCGGAGAAGCTTGCGGTGGCGGGACGGCTGGCGGCCTCGGTGGCGCACGAGATCAACAATCCGATGGAAGCCGTGGCGAACATGCTCTACCTGATTTCCATGACGGACTCGCTCGAGGATGCGCGGATGCAGGCGTCTAGCGCCCTCGATGAGCTGATGCGGATCGCGCTGGTGGCGCAATCGACGCTGAAGTTTCACCGCGAGATCGGGACGCCGAAGGACACCCTGCTGAGCGAGGTGATGGAATCGGTGCTGGCGGTGTTCCGCGGGAAGTTGCAGGCGATGGAGATCGACGTCGAGACGAAGGTATATCGGGAACGCCCGATCAGCTGCATGCTGAGTGAGACGCAGCAGATTTTTGCGAACCTGGTTGCCAACGCAATTGAAGCCATGGATCAAAATGACCGGCTTGTGATTCGCATCCGGCCTTCGCGCGACTGGCGGGATCGGATCACGCAAGGGATGCGCGTGACGATCTGCGACACGGGCGCGGGAATCGATCGCTCGAATTTCGGACGCATTTTCGAGCCCTTTTTCACGACCAAGACCGAGACCGGAACGGGGCTTGGATTGTGGGTGGTGGCGCAGTTGCTGGAGCGGCATAAAGGAAGCGTGCGCGTGAGGAGTTCGCAGCGGGAGGGATCGAGCGGCACGGCGTTTTCAGTATTTCTGCCCTTCGGCGAGACCGCGGAAGAGCGGCCATCGAGTGACGATGCAGCGGGCACCGCAACGGGAGAGCCTACTGAAGCGAGCTCGGAAACCTGCGTGTCCGGGCCATTTTTGCAACATCACTACGCGTGAATCTTGCTATAGCCTGGCAGGCGTTAGTAGCCTGACGCTTTGCCGTAGTGGCTGCGGTGATCCTGCCCGCCGGAGAGTTCGCCGGTTTTGGGATCGACGGCAATGCATTCTCCATTCGACCAGTGTCCATCCCTTATGGACAGCGTGTAGCCCATCGCCTTGAGTTTGCCGAGGACGTCGGGGTTGAATCCCGGCTCGAGGTAGAGTTGGTCGGGCAGATCCTGATGATGAAAGCGCGGAGCGTCCACGGCCTCCTGGATATTGAGGCCGCCTTCGGCAGCAGATAGAAAAATGTTCCCGACGGTGGTGATGATGCGGGCTCCGCCGGGTGAGCCAAGCACGTAACGGAGCTCGCCGTCTTCGAGCACGATGGTTGGTGTCATCGAACTGAGTGGGCGCTTGCCGGGCGCAATGGCGTTTGCGGGCCCCTGGATCAGGCCGAACATGTTGGGTACGCCCATCTTTGAAGCAAAGTCATCCATTTCGTCGTTAAGCAAGAAGCCGAGCGACTCAGACGTCACGTGGGAGCCGAAGCTGTTGTTCAGGGTTGTGGTGACGGAGACGGCGTTTCCTTCCGCATCTACAACGGAATAATGCGTGGTGTCGGGCGATTCGTGACGCTGACCGGCGGTGGTTGGGGCGGGAGGCAGAAAGCCTTCGGGGCGCTTGAGGTCGGCGCTGGGGCTGGCTTTGTCTGGCAGGATGTTTGTGCGCCATGCTTCGGCGTACTTCTTCGCGGTGAGTTCGGCGACGGGGATGTGGTTGTAGTCGGGATCGCCGAGGTAGTCGGAGCGGTCCATGTAGGCGCGACGATACGCTTCGGTGGCCATGTGTATCCAGTCGGCAGAGCGATCGCCGAGGCTGGCCAGGTCGTAGCTTTCGAGGATATTTAGCGCGCTCACGAGCACGACTCCGCCAGAAGAGGGAGGTGGCGCGCTGATGATGGTGTAATTGTGAAATGTGCCGATGATGGGCTTGCGCTCGACCACGGTGTATTGCGCGAGATCGTCGAGCGTGATGAGCGCGCCACCCTTTTTGAGTTCGTCGACGAGCTCATGTGCCATCTTGCCGTGATAGAAATCGTCGGGGTCGGCGGCGATCCGCTCGAGCGTGCGCGCCAGGTCGGGCTGCTGGAAGGTTTCGCCGGCGCGGTAGTAGGTGCCACCGCGCTGAAACAGAGCGCGCGATTCAGGGAAGCGGGCCAGATCGTGGTCGGTCAGCTCGTGCGCTTCTTCGGGGGTAAGCGAGAAGCCGTCGCGCGCGAGTTTGATGGCTGGGGCCATTACGCGCTTCAGGCCAAGCTTTCCGTACTTCTTTTCCGAGTACACCAGTCCGGCGACGGAGCCCGGGGTTGCGATGGAGCGGTAGCCGATGACGCTGGCGCCAGGAATGATATTGCCGTGCGCGTCCTGATACATCGCTTCGGTTGCGGCCAGTGGAGCTTTCTCGCGGAAGTCGATAAAGGTTGCGTTGCCGTCGTGGGTGCGCAGCAGGAGGAAGCCTCCGCCGCCGAGGTTGCCGGCAATGGGATGCACGACAGCCAGCGCAAATCCGGTGGCCACGGCGGCGTCGACCGCATTGCCTCCCTGCTGAAGGATCTGCACGCCCGTGTCAGAGGCGAGGTGATGCACACTGACCACCATGCCGTGTTGCGCTCGAACTGGTTGCTCGCCGCGATAAGAGAGGGCATTGGCCGTGCCCTCCTGCGCGGTGGAGGCGGTGGGAAGAGCCAGGAGAGAACACAGCGATCCGAGAAAGACGGCGGTGGCGGGGAAGCGATACAGGGATTGCATGGCTTTGGACAGGATAACGCCGCGCACTCGAGCTAATCGCATGAATGAGGCACCCGGGCTGTGAGCGGGCCACCTGACGGAAAAGAAAACGGGCAGAACGCTTACTGCGTGTCTGCCCCATAGATGCTTGGAGGTTGAATCGTGCCCCTAAAGATGTTCGGCGATCTTCCGGATTGCGTCGTCTTGCTTCACCGGCACCAGGGCCTTGGAAGGCACGCCGCCCGTTGCGTTGAGCCTCGGTAGGAGCCCGAGTTCCATCAGAACCGCGAGGCTGACTTCGTCGCGGGAGCTCATGGCGCGGTACTCAGGGTGTTGATATTTCTCCCAGTTTTCCGAGAGGTTGGCAACGATGGTTTCGCGTGTCGAGTCCGCGCTGACGATCACCACCATGTTGAGCAAGGAGAGTTCACGGTCGGTCAACCGCACCACCGGCGCTCCCTTCTTGAGATCGTGCGTAAATTCCGGCATCTGCTTTTCGAATTGCGCCTTAATGTCCATCCAGCGCGCCAATCCAAGCCAGGTCGGCGGATCGTCGGGCATGGGGATGATAAGCCTGTGCAATTGTCCGATCAGGTAAGGAATGCCGGACGTCAGGTTATAGATGTCGTCAATTTGCTTGTCAGAAAGCGCGATGCGAAAGACTTCGCTGAACCACGCTTTGAGATGATCGGGCGTGAAGCGCCGCACTGCGGCAACGCCCTGGAAGTTTCGTTCAGACGGCTGCAGCAATCCCCAGCGGAGGAGGTCGGCTCCGCCGGTGAGAAGCGGCAGGCCGTCATCCTGTGCGATGAACTGCATGACATCGCTGGGAGAAACATACGTTGGTTCAGAGGTGATGGGGTAGCCGGTGAGTGCGCGAATGCCGCACTTGGCATGGGTCATCGGGTTCTGATCGCGCGGCTCGATCCAGTGCGAGACTGCGAGCAGTGCGCGAATCGTGCGCGCGTCCTTCCGGACGACATCCGCTGTTTCGATGCGGCGCGTGAATTGGTCAACCTGCTCCCAGGGAAAAAACGAAATGACGCCATTCCGGTTGGGATTGAGCGACTCAAGCGGGAGTTCGACGGCCTCTTCGTCTGATGGGGCTTCGACGGAAGCTGAATTGAGAACGGGTGCATCGGCCGGGATATCGTCACTGAATGCGATGGGAGCCGCCCCTGCAACCGGAGCTGCTTCGACGGCTGTTTCAGGCTCGACGACTGTCGCAGACTCAGCGGGAGCGGGCGCATCAGCAGGAGCCAGTGCGACCGGCTCTTGTTCAACTACAGGCTGCTTGAGAGCACCATTGCGATTGCCATTGGAATGCGAACCGCTTATCGCGGCCAGAACTGCAAGAGCGGACTTGCGCTTCTCGGCCTTTTCGGGCGCCGGGCCTTCGTGCCACCAATCGATCTCCAACTGGCGAACAAAGTCATCGAGCCGCGGGAAGCCATTCTTGAGCTTGTGGAGTTCGATTTCGTTGGTGTCGTCTTCAAGGCTGCAAGCCCATTCGAGCCAGCTCTCGGCGGACGGACCGGGAAGCTCTGGCGGCGTGGGCTGCTCAGAGATCTCCATCAGCTCGGCGACAGCCTTGTCGCGCAGCGTCAAACGCTCAAGGCGTGTGCGCTCGCGCCTGTGCGTGATGGTTCCCGTCGCCAGTACCTGGGCCAGATCGAGATAGCGGCGTCTTTTGGCGGCAACGTCGTCAAGCCGCTGGACCAGCGCGCTCAATTCGCTCTTTGTCGTCCAGTTCGCCCCACCATCTTCTGAGAGGATTGCGTCACGGAGGTTCTGGCATGCATCGAGCAGCTTGCCGACTTCGGCGAGCACATCGGCCCGACTAAAGCTTTGACCTGCTTCGGCTAAATCAATTTTTTCGTGGCAGACTTTCGCCTGCTCGGAAAGGCTGCGCAGCGTCTCGGCAACTACGCTGGGCCCTACTTTCGTGTCTTGAGAAGCATTCACGGCTTGGCTCCATCTCACTAAGGAAAGGATTCTGCGGCTTCGAAACATCGTATCGCGATTTGGGTACCAGAATTAAGCTGTGGTGAGACTTTGGTAACACCTATGTCACATTACTTTGGGTGTGCAGGCGGGCCGGTTTCACGGTTCGGCCTCATTTGCGATCACTGCGTGACGGACGACTCACATAGCGGGCTCGCGGCTGCTCGAATAGCTCATTCATTCAGCCAATTTATCGTTTGGGAACTCCTGCAGTATGGCAGCATCATTCAGGTCCTGGTGGACCGGGCACCGACGTAAATGCAATGGACCAGGGGCTGCATTCACCCTGACGTATGCGTTGCAGATGGACGATCACAAGTGGGCCGATTTGCTCAAGAAGCACGGAGCGCACGAGTAAACTGCGCCGCCCCGGTTCGCTGCCTGATAATTGCCTGCGGAGGTGGAGTCGCGTGCGCGTATCCCATTCTGGTGTGGTCAGGTCGTTCTTGATTTTTGGTGCGCTGTTTGTTTTGGCAGGCGCGACGTCGTTGTATGCGCAGGGCGCGCTTCCGCCCGCGCCGCATGACAAGCAGGTGCACGTGAAGCACGTGCTGGTGATCGGACAAACCAAGGGCTTCGAACACGACTCGGTCACGGCGGCCATGGTTGCCATCTACAACATGGGTCAGCAGAGCGGGTTGTGGGATGCAACACTACGGACGGACAGTGAACTCCTGACGAAGAAGGAACTGGGCAGGAACGCGAAGAACCTGAGTTACTTCGATCTGATTGTCTTTGCCAGCACCACCGGTGAACTGGACATGGATGCCGACCAGAAGCGCGACATGATGGAGTTCATCCACGATGACGGCAAGGGATTCGTCGGCATTCACGCTGCGCTCGATACGAATTACAACTGGCCGGAGTATGGCGAGATGATTGGCGGCTGGTTTGATCAGCACCCATGGATGACGTTCACTGCGCCGATCCTCAACGAGGCGCCGGATTTTCCGGCGGTGCGCCACTTCCCGAAGGAGTTTGTGAAGTTCGACGAGATTTACCAGCCGAAGGCCTGGTCGCGGGACAAGGTGAACGTGCTGCTGAGCCTCGATGCCTCGCGGCTCGATTACAGCAACAATCCGCGCATCCACCGCACCGATCATGATTTTGCGGTGGCATGGAGCAAGATGTACGGCAAGGGACGCGTCTTTTATTCAACGCTGGGACATACTGAGGAGGCGTGGCAGGATCCGGACATCCGCACCATGTATTTCGAAGCGATCAAGTGGGCGCTGGGGATGACAGAGGGAAGCACAGAGTCCCATGCCAAGCCGGCGGCGAGTGCGACTCCCTGAATTCCTGGTGTAGTGTCTCAGTAATCGCAACTGTTTTCAGCTACAGGCGGCAAGAACAGTTTCTGGGTCCGAAATTTCCGCATTGGGTGACACTGCCACTGTTGCAAAGTTTCGCCTTCTGGCTACCATCCGCGCTTGCATCGTGTTGATATCCCCGGTCCCCAAATGCGAGGGACCGGGGGCACCCTCGTCTGATCTAGAAAGACCACCGAACCCGGGCCACCCGGCCTCTCAGTGATTGGCGATCAGCATCATCGGATCGGGTGTGACGCGGCAGACACTGTCAGCGCCGATTCTCCACACGCGGCCATCCTCGTAGGAGACTTGAATCAACTCGATGGAGTTCACCGCGGTGAAACCGGGAATGTAGAGATCGCCGGTAACGCCGCCCTTTTGGCTCACGGCAAAGTTGACCTTGATGGTTTTTGTTGCTTCCCCGGCGGCAGCAGCTCCAGGAGCGGTCTGAACCACGCGGTTTTTTCCCGTAAGCCCGTTTACTCTCACGGTGGCAGCAATAATCGTGGCAGAGTTGGCATCGCTCAACGTGAGGAGTATCCGCTGACCGAAGGGCTGAGCCTTCTCCCGCTGTCCCTGACGAACCCTCAGGGTATGGTCCCAGACACCCTGATTTGCGATCATGCCGATGGGGCAGCCATTGGCCATTTGTGAGGCCTTGAGTAAGAGGACCTGGTCCTCGGGCCTGGCTGCATTTTGCGCGACGAGCGAGATGCTACTAAGGAGCAGAAGAACGGCGGCGACGGCTGTTTTCATGGCAGACTCCTGGGTACTGGAACCCCGCATACACAAACAAAATACCCCCGGGCGACGGAGAACGCAATCTTCAGATCGAAGCTGCCAAGCGGGGGTGCCGGGGTCGGTCCGGCCACTGTGTTACCGTTTGAATACGGCGTCCCTGAGCTGGTGAAGCGGCAGAAATTCGGGGGCAGCTTCACAGGCTCTGGAGAATGTCGAACCAGCCGGAATTCATATTAATCAGCATGACTCCTAACCCAGCGCCGACCCCCGAAAACTTGATCCGTCCTACACCGGACCCGAATGTCCTGCAGCCGGCAGCGGAATTTGATACCAAGCAGCGCATTCCTCACTGGCTGGTGCGCACTGAGCTGTATCTGCGCGTTCTGCTGAGGATGTACATCGGGTTAGCCATCTGCTATGCTCCGTGGTCGCAACTTTTCTGGGATCAGAATCCAATCTTTGTGCAGTTTCCCACGCTGTCGATTTACGCGGCCAACGGCGGAGTGCGCGGCCTGATTTCAGGATTGGGATTGCTCAATATCTGGATCGCCGTGCAGGACGCCATCCGGCATCGAAATGAGTAAGGCATGAGCGCGGAAGAAAACAAACAGGTGGCAGAGGACTCGAACAAGGCAAAGGCCAGTACAGGCACTGCGGCCGAAGCCGGCAAGACAGCATCCAGCGACGAAACAGCCGTGCCCGTGGACGATATGGATGCGCACGAGGGGCCACCGCCGCTTGGCTCGGCGCCACTGGCCTATGAGAATTCCGCGTTTCTGAATGGCCCGGATGGGCGCCTGATGCGGATCGTAGCCGAATATATGGAGCCGCTGGCGCGATTCCGTCACGAGCGCATCCAGGACACAGTGGTTTTCTTCGGCTCGGCGCGTTTTCGCGGACGGGAAGAGGCTGACCATGCGCTCGAACTGCTCGACAATACAGGTTCGCGAAACCCGGCTCCCAGTGAAGAACAGCCTGCCAGCGTGCCGGATATCGCCGCGGGCAAAGCGACGGATCTGCAGCGGAAGCGCGCAGTGGCGGCCGTGGCCATGGCTCGCTACTACGAAGACGCACGCCGGCTGGCGCAGATGCTCACGCGCTGGGCGGCGAAGATTCCTTCGCGGCGGAGCCGCTTTGTGGTTACTTCGGGGGGTGGTCCCGGAATTATGGAGGCGGCCAATCGCGGCGCGTATGAGGCTGGCGGCAAGACCATTGGCATGAACATCCGGCTGCCCTTCGAGCAATCGCCAAATCCTTACATCACGCCTGCGCTCAACTTCGAGTTCCACTACTTTTTCATGCGCAAGCTGTGGTTTGCGTACCTGGCGAAGGCGCTGGTTGTCTTTCCCGGCGGATTCGGCACGCTCGACGAGATGTTCGAGATTCTTACGCTGGCGCAGACGCAGAAGCTGGCCAAGAAAATCACAGTCGTGGTCTATGGATCGGATTACTGGAAGAAGGTCTTTAACCTCGATACGCTTTCAGATACCGGCGCCATCTCGCCGAAGGATCTTGATCTGTTCAAATACGCGGACACTCCGGAGGAAGCCTTCGAGTTGCTGCGTGACGGGTTGACGGAAAACTACCTCATCCCTGAAGCCAATGCCGCCGCCACCCAGGCGCCGCAGGAACAGATGCACAAGACAACTTTCGAAGATTTTCTGGGCCCCGAACTGGCCAAGACGAATAAGTAACGAGAGTCTCAATCCTGCAAACAACTAGTTGCTTATCAAGCGCTTGGAGTGAACTCCGTGCTCCGTTACTGCGCTGGTACAGTGCACTAATTGAAGTGCAATTGTTCACCCCTTAACCTCCCATTGACAGCGAAAAAACGATACTTGGGTGTAAGAATCCAGCGCACCATCGCGAATGAGGAGGAGAAATGGCCACATCGACCGTTTCGTACCTGTGGCGCGACCAGGATGCACCGAAGGGGTTCCGTACCGGCGTTTCGTTGCACAGCCATACCAACCAATCGAAAGAGACGCTGGATTTTCTGGCGAACCTGGGCAGCAGGTATGCTGCGATCCGCCCTCTGCTTGCTCGCCTCGAGAGCCGAGCCGAGGCCATGCATGGCGTTCGGGTGAATTACGCGGCAAGCTACTGGACCCCGCCGATGACGCCGAAGCTTGCGTTCGATCTGGAAAGCGGACAGATCGAGAACCTTGAGCTGCACTCAATGGTTTCGATTACCGACCATGACACGATCGCAGCTCCCATGCTGCTCCGCACCATCCCCAGTGCGCGCCGAATTCCAGTTTCGGTGGAGTGGAGCGTGCCCTACGGGGGTGTACAGGATTTCCATCTTGGCGTGCACAACCTGCCATCAGGCCGTGCGAAGGAGTGGATGCGCACGCTGGCCGCTTACACGGCCAGCCCGAAAGAGGAGAGGCTCAAAGATATCCTGGTGGCGCTCAATGATGAGCCCGACGTCCTGCTCGTCTTCAATCATCCCCTGTGGGATCTCTTCCTTGTTGGCGAAGAGAAACACGGCTTCCTGGTGAACGAATTCCTGCAGAAATATGGCGGACTGATGCATGCCCTCGAACTGAATGGGTTGCGCAACTGGGAAGAGAATCGAGCTACCCGCCGGCTTGCACAGCAATGGAACATGCTGCTGATCAGCGGCGGCGACCGGCATGGCGTAGAGGCCAACGCCAACATCAATCTGACCAACGCAGTGAGCTTTACGGAGTTCGTGCACGAGATTCGCCGTGAGAGGGTGAGCCACGTGCTATTCATGCCGCAATATGCGCAGCCGTGGAAGCACCGCCTGCTGCAATCCACGCTCGATGCAATCCGCGATTATCCAGATTTTCCCCAGGGTTCGCGCACCTGGGATGAGCGCGCTTATCATCCCGATGCGAATGGCGTGGTTCGGCCCCTCCGCGAAATCTGGCCGAACGGGCGCGTGCCGTTTTCCATCCAGTGGGTTATCAAAGCTGTGCAGATACTCGGCAAGGGACCAGTATCCGGCGGTCTGCGCATTGCGTGGAACGACGACGGTCAACGACGTCTTGCCCTTGGCGAGCAAGAGGGCTGATCGTCATCCTCGAGCAGGAATCCATGAAGACTCACTCGCCGCGTGTTGCGTATTTTCCCGACTCATTCCACGAGATCAATGGGGTGGCCCACACCAGCCGCCACTTTGAGGCCTTTGCACGGCGTCACGATGCACCGTTTCTCTGCGTGCGCGCGGGGCGTCGCAAGCAGGTGTTGGTAGAAGAGGGCAATCTCTGGACGCTGGAGTTGCCGCGGGGCGCTCTCTCCATCCCGCTCGAAAAGGATCTGAGCTTTGATCCGGCCTATCTGCGCCACCTGCCGGTCATCGAGGATGTTCTAGCGAGGTTCGAGCCAGATGTCATCCACATCACGGGCCCCAGCGAAATCGGCTTTCTTGGTGTTGCCATTGCGCGCCATACCAACCTACCCCTGGCCGCGAGTTGGCATACCAACGTGCACGAATATGCGGCGCGGCGGTCCGACCCGCTGCTGCGGATGCTGCCGCATTCGGCAGCAGCGGGCCAGACCATCGAAGATCTCGCATTAGCCGTTGCCACCGGCTTCTACTCGAATGCGGATGTGCTTTTCGCGCCAAATCTTGAACTATGCCGGATCCTCGAAGAAGCGACGGAACGCCCGTGCCATCTGATGCCTCGTGGCGTTGATTCCGCGCTGTTTCATCCGCAGAAGCGGAGCCGTCGCGAAGATGATCGCGAATTTGTGCTGGGCTTTGTGGGGCGGCTTTCAGTGGAGAAGAATGTGACTCTTCTGGCGGAGGTGCAGCGCGAACTGGAGCAGCTGGGATTCGACGCATTCCGCTTTCTCATCGTCGGTCACGGCGCCGAGGAACCGTGGCTGCGCGAGCATCTGCCGCGCGCGGAGTTTACGGGAGTCCTGAGGGGAGAGGCGCTGGCTGCGGCCTATGCCAACATGGACCTCTTCATCTTTCCTTCGCATACCGACACCTTCGGCAACGTCGTGCTCGAAGCGCTCTCGAGCGGTGTTCCTGCAGTCGTCACTCCCGATGGAGGCCCATGCACGATTGTGCGCGACGGACTGACTGGCCGGATCGTGCCAGACGGCGAGTTCGCTAGCGCCATAGCCGGAATTTTGAAGGACCCGAATTTGCACGCGAAGATGCGTCGCGAAGCACGTGCTTACGCACTTACGGCCAGTTGGGATTCGGTCTTTGAAGATGTGTACGCGGCGTACGAGTCTATCTGCGCCGGCACCCGAATTCTTACCTGACTTGCTCGCCGCTCTGCAAATCCAGTGTGAACGGAGTTTCCTTGTCGGTGATCAGGTTCCAGCCCAGGCCGCGCAACATTCCGCCTTCAATGCTGGTGATTGTCACACCCTCGTCCGACAACTTCTTCGTCTCCCACGCCTCGCCGGCCACACCCCACGCCAGGATTCCGCGGTGCCCGACGAAGAGCAGCAGGCGCTGATCGACAACTGGACGCACCTCGAGCACCGGGCGATAGGGCAGCATGGTGAAGCGTTCCGGCGCTGATGTATCGATGATGTACGTATATCCACCTGCAACGGCGCACAGTTCCTGCGGATTCGGCGCAGACCATACACCGGTGGGAACTACTGGATCGCGAAACCCGAGGGCGCAGGTAGCCAGAAACGGCGACGTGCCGGGCTCATCCGTCCGCACCAGTACCTCAAGCGCGCCGCGTTCCACTTCTTCCACGTCGCGTGGATAGACGAAGTGACGTGCGGGCAGAATCACCGGGCGAGCAGGCAGAATCTCTGCTTTCCATGCGCAGGGGAAGGTGAAGTCAAGCAGCGCATTCACCGCTGCTCAAACCCCGATGAACGCGTCGAGGCGCTCGCGTACGCTGGGGATGCCAAGATTCAGTTCCACGCCCTGCTCGATGAGGGGAATCAGCTTTTCGAATTCAGGTCCGGAGTGCGTGCCGGTCAACGCGATGCGGATGGGATGGAAGAGTTCATTTCCCTCGACGCCGGCTGCTTCCTTAATCTGGTTCATCCACCCGGCGAAGTCCGAGGCAGAAACCGGGCCGGCGTGAGCTCTTGCGTGGTTCGCGAGCTCGTTGAGCACGGTTTGTGCCGAGCCGGCAGCTAGCGCTTCCGCGTTTTCCTGGTCAGTGCGCGCCAGGTTGGGGTCCATGTGGAAGATGAAGGCAGCCTTCGCGGGTATCTCGTCAAGGTGACTGACAGATGGAACAAATAGGCCGATCACATGGAAGAACCAGACGAGCACAGCGTCGGAGGCTTCCTCTTTCTCGGGAAGCAGGCCACCGAAGTAGTCCCAGCAGAGGGAGGCGAGGCGGCCCGGCGGAGCCTCCTTCATGTAGTGCCGGTTCATCCAGTTGAGCTTTTCAAAGTCGAAGATTGCGGGGCTCGTCGTCACGCGCTGGAGAGTGAAAGCCTTTACGAGCTCGGCAGCGGTGAAGGTTTCGGTTTTGCCGTCTTCCGCACCCCAGCCGAGCAGCGATAGATAGTTGACCATTGCTTCGGGGAGGTAGCCCATCTCGCGGAAGCTCGACATTGAGGTGGCGCCGTGGCGTTTGGAGAGCCGCTCATGATCGGGGCCCAGAATGGTAGAAAGATGCGCAAACTCGGGCACCTTCCAGCCGAGGGCTTCATAGATGGCGACTTGCTTCGGGGTATTGGAAATATGATCGTCGCCCCGAATCACGTGGGTGATGCCCATCAGCGCGTCGTCGACCGTGACCACGTAGTTGTAGACCGGCACCCCAGGACTCGCTCCCGCTGTTCCACCTTTGGCCGAGCGCACCAGGATTGGATCGCTGATTGTGTCAGCGGCAAACTCAAGGTCGCCGCGCACGATGTCGTGGAACTTAATGGGGTGATCGGGAATCTTGAGGCGCACCGCATAGGTCTTGCCCCGCAGCAGGTTCTCCTTGATCTCCTGCTTGGAGAGCTTACGGCATTTTCCGCTGTAGATCTGCGGCCGATGTTCGTCAGCGGCACGGCGGCGCTCCTCGTCCAGTTCTTCTGGCGAGCAGAAACAGCGATACGCCTTGCCCTCTGCCAGCAACTGGGCGGTGTGCGAGGAATAGAGGTCAATCCGCTTCGATTGGCGATAGGGGCCAAAGTCTCCGGTCTCGCCGGGATCGTTTTCGTTCGGGCCTTCATCCCACGTGAGGCCGAGCCACACGAGGTCCTCGATCAACTTCTTCTCGTAGGCGGATTTCGAGCGTTCGAGGTCCGTGTCCTCGATGCGCAAAACGAACTTTCCCCCCATTCGCCTGGCGAAGAGCCAGTTGAAGAGGGCGGTTCGCGCATTGCCGACATGCAGAAGGCCGGTCGGGGAAGGCGCAAAGCGCACGCGTATGGTTCCGCTCTCCATAACACTCTCGATCATAATCTGCTATCTCAAAGAAAGTTAGTGATTAAGAAGACTCGTGCCACCGCGGATATCCCTCAGAAGAAATGCTGCCAGCCGCCGGGAAGTAGGGGGCGGCGAAGGCCGGATTCGTCGATCAAAACAACTGAGGGCTGTCCGCTCCGTCTCCTTGCAATAGTTCCAATCTGCGTGACGGCGACCCCGGCGATGCCGCGGGGAAGCACGACATTCGGGCGCGCTGTGAAGAGGAGTTCGTAGTCCTCGCCGCCATGCAATGCCTGCTCAAGCGTTGCGCCTGGATGAAGGGGCAACGCCGCAGCATCGATTACTGCCGTGACGCCGGACTCCGCGCAAAGATGATCGAGGTCCGTCGACAAGCCGTCGCTCAGGTCGATCGCGGCGGTCAGTGCGCGGTTGCGGCGCAGCCACAGCCCTTGTGCAATACGCGGCTGCGGCCACAGGTGCGGCGCCAGTGGATTGTCTGCCTTTGGCGCGTGCACGGCCGCGCGCGAAACCGGCGCTCCGCATTCGCGCAAGAGAGCGAGCCCTGCTGCCGAACCGCCAAGGGCTCCGGTGACATAGAGGAGATCGCCGGGCTGCGCTCCGGAGCGCAGCAAAGCCTTTCTCTGCGGAACGGCACCCAGCAGCACGATGTCGGCAACAGCGAGGGACGATTCGGCCAAGTCCCCTCCGGCAAGGGGAGTTTGATAGACGTCGGCGAGAGCCAGAAAGCCTGCTAGAAAGCGGTCGGCCCAGGAGGGGCTGCGACCACGAGCCACGGTCAGTTCACGGGGCAAACCCAGGGAAAGAAAGGCAGCTACGGGCCTGGCTCCCATGGCGGCAATATCGCTCAGTCCCCGGGCCAGGGTACGGTGTCCGATAGCCTCCGGGGGGTGCCATTCGAGGTGAAAATGCCGCCCGGCGATGGACAAATCGGTGGTTACGGCCATTTCTTCGCCCGGCTTCAACCGCAAAAGCGCGCAATCGTCGCCGATCCCGAGTCGCAACTCGCCGGTTGCAGGGCGGTTTGCCTGCCGGCGGATCCGCTGAAGAAGCGCCAACTCGCCTCGGCCGTCCTTTGCGATCAACTTACCCTGTTTGCCGCGCATCTTATTGAGAATATGGCAAGCCGACGAAACGTGCGAAATAGGGCAGTTTCGGAATAAATGTAGACTCTATGAGCGCAGTGAAAGGTGGACTCTCTCTTGATGATGGGCCACTTAAAGGGCAAACATTCCGTCTACACCAATTCCGAAACTGCTAAAGAGCATTACTTATGGCCAGTCTGAAGTTGGACCTAAATCGAATTTCAAGCCGGATTTCCGCGTCAAATTCTTGACCCCGCGCGGGGGGCACTGCTAGCCTATACGAACGTTCAACCATAGGCGCCTCTTCATGGGCGTGTACAGATAGGGCGGGGCTCCCCCCAGCACCTGCATTCGTAAGGAGTTACTGGCTACGCGGCAAGTAGCAACCTTGCAAATTTGTTGATCTGAAAGCAGGACCATGCTGCGAAAACGCTATTACATACTTTTTGTTGCCAGAGATGAAGATGGCCGGGTTAGAAAGATTCCACTTCCTCTGCGCTATGTGTACGGATTTGTTGCCGCCGCGCTGGTGGGAGCTTTCACCATTGTTGGGCTGGCCGGCTCGTACACGCGCATGCTGCTCAAGACCGAGCGCTTCAACCAGGTCAGGCAAGACAATCAGAATTTACGCAAGGACTACAAGCAACTTGCCCAGGTCGCGCACGATCGCGATGTGCAGGTCGCCTCGCTGGGAGCACTAGCCAGCGAAGTGACCGCTCTCTACGGCCTGCGCCAGCACAAGGTGATTCCTGCAAAGGCTTCGGCCGCTACAGCCGCCGCCACTCCCACGCCTCCGACCCTGGCGGTGAAAGACGACGTCAGCGCGCAGGATGTGAAGATGAGCTTCGAGCAGTTTTATTCATTGCGCGATCAGGCCATGTCGGGCCAGGTAACGCGAGCACTTGAAGGCGGTCTTGCTCCCGGTTTCACAGGCGACTGGACGCAATTTGCCGCTGCGCCTTCCATCTGGCCCGTCGAAGGCCGTATCGGATCGAGCTTCGGCCAGCGTGAGGATCCAATCAATGGAGAAGGGGCGTTCCATCCCGGGCTCGATATTGAAGCGCCTTACGGAACGCCGGTGCGTGCCGCGGGCGATGGCGACGTCCTGAATGAGAATATGGGCGCCGGATATGGCCGCCAGGTGGTGCTCGATCACGGCCACGATCTCATCACGCTCTACGGGCATCTCTCGGCTGTTTCTGTCGTGCCGGGCCAGCATGTGATGCGGGGGCAAGTCATCGGATACGTGGGCCAGACGGGCCGTGCCACCGGACCGCACCTGCATTATGAAGTGCGCATCCACAAGGTTCCCGTCAATCCGCACAAGTATCTGCGGAGCACGTACGAGCAGGCCCTGGGCAGCGATATCTCGACGCGCATCGCGAGTAAATAATCCTTCAGATCAGATACCGATGAGCGGCTCCCCACGGAGCCGCTTTTTGTTTTTGCCCGAGGTTCGGCCAGGGTCCGACGCCGAAAAGATTGTTGTGGGGCTTCAAGTCTTCTTAGTATCGTGCCAAGTGAGATTCATTTCCGCCTTTCGGTGCAGAGAGAGTCAAGACATTATCTGCAAGCTTGAATCTGAAGTTCCCGGGAGTGGGAGTAAAGGTCGGAAAGCTGAAATGAAGCGCGGAACCGGAGACTGTGTATGAGCCGTGATGAATCGCGAATGGCATGACAAACAGCATCTTCCCACCGTCGTATACCAACCAGTGAGCCACTAAATTGCGCCCTGCCATATCCCGGTTTTCAATCCACTCGCCAACTATAGGATTGCGGACATCGACACGATCACCGACGCGTGTGAGTTCAATGACACTAGCTTCGTCTTCCAATCTGAGTTTATTGCCGCCGAGCCATTTCAGATCTGTTTTCCGTTCAGCACCGCGATCCGTCGCGGGGGGCAATATAAGTTGACCATTCTCGATGCGCCACGGCCCCTCCACCACGGCACCCGGGCTGAAATCGGCGGTGCCGTCCGAGCGAAACTCAACTATTGCCCCTAGTCCGCCTTTGGATGTTTCCAACGAGCGCCAGCGCCCTACAATGCTTCCGGAAAACGGCTGTTGGGCAGAAACGCAACATGCAAAATCCAAGCTGACGCAAGCCAGAAGTGCTACGGAAGCTGCGAAACGAAGCACGCGATTCGCCTTTCGGAAAATTGACCTCGACTTTGAATTGTGTAGATGAATCGTGCGAATAGTGGCGTCCCCGATGGATCTTCCCGTTCCGAGATTCATGCGTGGAGACTAATAGCAGTCGACTTGTATGGCGGTGACAGGAGGCACACAAACACCCGTGCCGGGCATTCAACCGCGATGGTGAGCGTATCGTGAACCAACCGGACATTTCACTTGCTACCAAAGGCGGACATTTCTACCTGCTAATGACATCAGATCGGCGGTCACACTCCCGGAAGCCAGATCCTCGGGCGTATTTGAGGCTGTTTTCACCCTGAGGGAATGACACAGGTTGTATTCAGAATCACATCCGAGTCATGCCGTCGTTCGTAGGATGTCATTCGAATCGACGAACAGACCGAAGTACCAAGAGAATCAAGTAAACATGACGACAAAAATGAGAATGGCACTACTGCTCTCAGCCGCTCTTGCGTTTTGTGCGGTTGGTATTGGCCAGGTTGGGAAGCCGCAGCCAGACGAGAACGGGGTCTACGCGGGGAACGGCGTATGGGCGGCGGCTCTCGTCCATCCTGTCCCGGCGATCGCATCCGATGATCCGCGATTGAAGGGATCGAAGTCCGTGTGCGGTCTACTTGTCGAAGCCGGAGCGGACGGAGTGCCGGAAACGGTCGCCGTGGCGAATAGAGTTGCAAGCCCTTTTGATGATGCGGCGATCCTGGCAGTGCGACAGTCACGGTTTGAGCCGGGCACTTTCAAGGGAAAACCTGTGCCTACGCGATTCATGGTGTGGGTGCCATTCATTGACGGGCATCCTGCTGTGCCAGTGGGCGGAGGCTCGGCCCCATGGAAAAAGCCCGCAGGTCTGAAGACGCTGACGAACCCGGTGCCAATTAGCACACCTCCGGTGGAACTTTCCGACGAGGCACGCCGGGGGCACTACGCCGGGTATGTGGTGATTCAGGTCCTAATCGACGAAGACGGTTCGCCAACGCACGCGAGACTCCTTGTTCGTGCTGGAAAAGGGATGGACGACAACGCGCTTGCGGCGGTGAGCAAATGGAGATTCAAACCGGCAACTCTTGAGGGAGTACCGGTGCCGTTTCTAATGAATGCCGAAGTCGCTTTTCGATAGGTGGTCCGTCGCACATAGCATCTGAGGGGTCACAATGGGTAAGCAGAAACTGCCAGACGCGGCTGTACTCGGCATGGTGATGGGCGCAGTCCTATTCCTCTTGGGATTCATTTTTGCGTTCTACTTCATGCACTCCCCGCCCTTTGACCGAATGTGACACTTCCGGAATCAAAAGCCATGTATACCCCAAACTCACCGCTATTTCTGGTGCTCTGATTTCGGGGTTCCGAGCCTGTGGTGGGCAACTCTTCCTTATCCCCGAATCTTCGCCAGCCGAGCGGAGACGTAGTATGGTTACCTGTTGGATTTCAACCATTCAACCTGGGAGATGAACCTTGTCGCTTCGTTCTCGTTTTTGGTTTGCCTTGCTTGTTGTTGCATTGCCCGCTGTCGCGCAAGACCGCAGCGCTAACGTCAAGACCGCCTTCGCCCGTGCACAGCATTTGCGTCATGGCATCAACGCGTCGGAGTGGTTTGCGCAGACCGGCAACTACTCTGCCGCGCAAACGAACAGCTATACGGATGACGCGGATATTGCGCTCATGGCGCAGATCGGATTCGACAATGTGAGGCTCAACATCGATGCGGCGCCGCTCTCACGAGCGTTCTCCGGCAGGGATAGCACGGGCTTTCTGGGCCGGCTGGACCACGCCGTCGACCAGATGCTCGCGAAGGGCATGGCTGTACAGATCGATATCCATCCGGAGAGCGACTACAAAAAGAGCGTCAGCACGACCAGCGACGGCGTTGATCGCTTTGCGATGCTGTGGCGCAAACTGGCCGCGCATTATGCCGATCGCAATCCCGACCTGATCTTTTTCGAGATCATGAATGAGCCGGAAGAGCGCGATCCGTATCGCTGGGCGGGCGTGCAGGCGCGCGCGGCGGAGGCCATTCGCGACGCTGCGCCAAAGAACACCATCATTGCCACCGGGCCGAACTGGTCGTCGATTGCGGACCTGTTGACGCAGCATCCTCTGCCCGACGGCAACGTGATTTACAACTTCCACTTCTATGAGCCGCACGAGTTCACACACCAGGGCGCAGGCTGGGGCGGCGTTTGGTGGATCTACACGCACGATATTCCTTATCCCGCGACCGAGGACAGCATGCAGAAATCGCTGGCCGAGGTGCCGGATGCGGCGAATCGCTACGCGCTTGAGCACTACTGGCTCGACCACTGGGATGCGCATCGTATCCGGCTGCAGATAGACGCGGCGGCTGCGTGGGGCAAGGAGCACACCGTTCCGCTGATCTGCAACGAATTTGGCGCGTACCGCGAGCATACCGATCCCGCTTCGCGCATGAACTGGATTCGCGATGTGCGCACGGCGCTCGAAGCAGACGGCATTGGCTGGACGATGTGGGATTATCGTGGCGGCTTCGGCGTGGTGTGGAAGCAGGACGGCCAGCCGGCGAAGGTGGATCCGGCAGCTGTGGAAGCTTTGGGGCTGAAGAAATAGCAGGCGGAGAAGGAAAATATTGCCGACCATTCTGATTCCGCAGTGTGCGGAATAACGCCGATTGCGCGGATTCGTGTAAACTTCGACAACGCCTGGCCGTCTTTCTGATTGTCCCCGCACCGTGAGGTTCGCTGCATGGTGAGTCCCTGCTTCCCCCAAAAACACTTCGCGAATGCGATGCTGTTCTCGCTGGTCTTGATAGCGGAACTCGTGCCCGCTGCAGGGATCGCCCAAGGGATACAGGCGCCAGCATCTGGAGATACGTCGCAGGTGGCGAGTTCGCAACTGTCGCCTGAGGATCAGACTCGACTGGCTCAGCTGCAGGCAGATCTTAAATCTGCAATCGCAGCGCGCGATGCCCGAGCCGTGGCAAAAGTACAGAACCAGATGGGCGCGTTGTGGTTCAGCGCCGGCGATATGCAGAATGCGCTGGCAGCGTACAACCGCGCTGCTGCCGCAGCCAACCTGGTGAAGGACGCAGAGCAAGGCGTGGCGGCGCTGAACGGGCTGGGGAACGTGGCCGTCAAGAGCGGCCAGGCCCAGGAAGCAATGCAGGCGTTTCAAGAGGCACTCGGGATTGCCACGGCGCAAGGGATTACGGGAGGCAAGGCAGACGCGCTGAATGGGCTTGCCATTCTCAACGCGAGTCAGCGTCAAGCTGGGAGTGCTCTCGATTACGCGAACCAGGCTTTGGCGATTAGGCGAGAGATGGGCGACCACGCGGGAGAGGCCGTGATCCTGGCGGAAATCGCAACAGGTTACAACGCCGCAGGAGACCAAACGAATGCGCTCAAATATGCTCAGCAGGCGGACGACGCTTTTAAGGCGGCAGGGGATCGAAAGGGCGAGGCCAATGCGCTGCTCGGAATCGGCGACATCTATGCGAGTTTGCGGGATAAAAGGGCGCTGGACTATTACGCGCAGGCGCTGACTGTTGCCCGCCAGTCGAACTCTCCGCGCGTTCTAGCGACGGCACTGAACAAGGTCGGGCTCGGCGACTATGCTCTCGGAGAGAACCAGAGAGCGCTCGAGAACTACAACGAAGCGTTGCCGATCATTCAAAGCCTGAACATGACGGATGGGACCGGGTTGATGCTGAGCAATATCGGACTTGCCTGGTCCGGCCTGGGGGAGAAAGAGAAGGCGCTCGACTATTTGAACCAGGCGCTGCCCGTCTTGCGTATGGCAGGTGACCGCGGCGGCGAGGCCCTGGTGCTGAACAATCTAGGATCGATCTACCATGGCTTGGGCAGCATCCAGAAGGCACTGGACTACTACAATCAGGCATTGCCTGTCCTGGACGCAGTGGGCGACCGTGCCTCGGAGGTCATGACGCTCAACAACATGGGTGCTGCGTACCTGCAACTCGGCGAAAAACCGAAGGCGGTCGAGGTTCTGAACCAGGCGATCACAACCCAGATGGGGGCGGCCAATCGGCGTGGCGAGGGCATCGCACGCGCGATTCTGGGTTTGGTGTATCACAAGATGGGCGATGACCAGAAGGCGCTCGAGTCAATCAACAAAGGTATCGACATCCTGCACCAGGTGACTGACCGCCAGAGCGAAGCGAATGCTCACATCGCGCTGGCCAGGATTTACTTCGATGAGGGCGACAGGGCGAAGGCACTTGCGAGCCTGAATCAGGCGTTGCCACTGGCCAAAGCGGTCAACGATCCACTGGTCCTGTCGCTGGTGCTTTACGGCATGATGCACTTGCACAAAGATCAGCCCGCTCTGGCTATCTATTACGGCAAGCAGGCGGTGAATCTGCTGCAAAAGGTGCGCAGCAACATGCAGGGGCTGGACAAGGCGGTGCAATCGACATTTGTCGCGTCGAAGGCGGACTTTTATCACGATCTGGCCGCTCTGCTGATTGCCCAGGGCCGGCTGCCGGAAGCGCAGCAGGTCCTGGATTTGCAGAAGCAACAAGAATACTCAGACTATGTGCGCGGGGCAGCCAGCGACACGCTCAGTCCGTTGACGCTTACGGCAGCGGAGCAGAAAGCGGAGCAAGACTACGAAGTATCCACGAAACAGCTTGTGGCGGCGGGCGAGCAGTGGGCGAAACTGAAAGATCTGAGCACGCGCACACCGGAGCAGCAGAAGCAATTGAGCCAACTCTCCGATCAACTAAGCGCGGCGAGCAAGGCGCTGGAAGATTACTACGCCCGGCTTTATGTGCTGTTTGGAAAAGACAGCACGGCGAACAAGCAGGTGGCGGACGTGAAAGGGAACGTGAGCGCCTTGGAAGAACAGATCGCGGAGTCGCCTCTGACGGTGGCGCTCTACACCATGGTGACCAGCGATCACTATCGAGTGATTTTGATTACATCGGCAGCAACCGTGGCGCGGGAGTTTGCGATCGCCGAAACGGAGTTGAACAAGAAAGTCGCGGAGTTTGAGCAGGCACTGCGCGATCCGAAGCGCGACGCCAAGCCGCAGGCGCAGGCGTTGTATGCCATCCTCATCGGTCCGGTGCAAGCAGAATTGGAACAGGCAAAAGCGGAGACGCTGGTCTGGTCGCTGGACGGCGTTTTGCGCTATGTGCCGATGGCCGCGCTATACGACGGGAAGCAATACCTGGTAGAGAAGTACAACACCGTGACGATTACGCCCGCCAGCATCGCGATGCTGGAGGACAAGCCGGATGTGGCAAACCTGAGCGTGGCGGCAATGGGCATCGCGCGCAAGTACGAGGATGGATTGCCCGCACTGCCCTCGGTGGCGAGCGAACTTCGCGATGTGGTGAGAGACGCGAAGGTCGAAGGATCAAACGGCGCGCTGCCCGGAACGATTCTGCTGGATGGTCAGTTTACCGAGAAGGCGATGGAGGAACAACTGAGCGTGAGACATGGCGTGGTGCACATTGCGAGCCACTTTGTCTTCAAGCCGGGAGACGACAGCCAGAGTTATCTGCTGCTGGCGGGCAAGGACGAGGGCTCAGGCTTTCATTTGACCGTAGCGGACTTTCGCGACAACAGGAATCTATCGCTGCGCCATACGGATCTGCTGACGTTGTCGGCTTGCGAGACCGGAATGAATGGCAGTTCGAGCAACGGTCGCGAGGTGGATGGACTGGGCGCGACGGCGCAACTGAAGGGAGCGAAGGCAGTGATCTCGTCGTTGTGGTCAGTGAACGATAACAGCACGGGCCAGCTGATGGGCGACTTCTACAAGCGCTGGACAGCTGGTGCAGGCAAAGTTACCAAATCGGAAGCGCTGCGAGAGGCTCAGCTTGATTTGCTGCTTGGCGCGTCGAATGCAAAGACTGGGGGAACGGCACGCGGACTTGAGACAGAGGGGGAAGTTTCAGCGTCTTCATATGCGCATCCCTACTACTGGGCGCCGTTTGTCTTGATGGGAAACTGGAGATGAGACTGGTGATCGAACGCGGACCACGAATAACTATTTTTCCCGGTGACAAACCACAAATTTACAGGTCTATCTGAGCAACGTCATTCGATTGATGCGGCTGGAATTCGGCTGCGCGGAAGGAACGTATGACATTGCCAGATTCGGAGGGCGAGCGCGGGCTCGTGCCCAATTCATTTTTGACGAGTGTCGACGATCCGCACCTCTGGTCGGGGCTTTATGAAAGCGTTCGCGACCGCTTCTTTCCCGCAAAACTTCCTCCGCTGGAACTGACATCAACGCCGGTTCCTGTGGCCGATCGCATGGCTGCGAACACCAATCCGTGGGCCGTCGGAACGGCCACGCTGGTGAATGGCGGCATCCTGGCTCTGCTGCTGTTGATGGGTGTGAGAGCGGTTGTGTACAGCGATCCCGCTCCCAAGCCGAATTCCACATTTCACATCGACGACTTTCCTTTATTCGCGCCTATGAGAGCCGATTCGTCGCATGGCGGGCGCGGTGGGGGAACGAACGATCCGATTGACCCGAACAAGGGACGACTGCCGAAGCTCGACTTGAATGCGATTGAGAAGGTGCAGGTGCCGCTGCTCGATCATCCGAAGCTGGCGCTGGACAACAGCCTTGCCGTGCCGCCCGATGTCAAACTTCCCGACAATCCGACGATGCCGATGATCGGTGTGCACGACTCGACGAATGTCACGGTTGTCTCCGGCGGGCCGGGAAAAAACGGTGGTATCGGCTTTGGGCCCGGCGGTGATTATGGTCCGGGAAGCGGGAATAGCTGGGGGCCGGATTCAGGAAACGGCATTTACAGGCCGGGAGTCGGAGGCGTTACGCAGCCGATCCCGATCTTCACGCCCGAGGCGGAATTTTCAGACGAGGCGCGACGCCAGAAATACGAAGGCGTGTGCATGATCTCGGTGATCATTGACGCGCAGGGCAATCCGCAAAGCCCGCGCGTGGTGCAGCACCTGGGCATGGGGCTCGACGAGAAGGCGCTCGAGGCGGTGGCGAAGTACCGCTTCAAGCCGGCGCGCAAGGATGGGAAGCCGGTGGCCGTGCAGATCTCGGTGATGGTCAATTTCAGGCTGTTCTGAAGCGCAACCGGTTGGTTGCCGGTCAAGATGGCTCTCGAACCGCCGCAGATCATTTTCATCAATCCGCCCGGTGTGTTGGAGCCTTGGCACACTCTATCCGAGGTCGCAAACGCCTGCGCATGTCACGGTTGCCGATGAGGTTTTCGGCGGTTCCGGAGCCGGTGAATCGCGGGCAGGGCAAGGCGATGAGGGCGATCATGGAAATAGCAGAGTGCCGCGAAGGGTGAGTGGCGTTTGCGTCCACCTGGCATCAGATGCCTTCATTTAACATGGATAATCTTCCGGGTGCACGGGGTACCCCCCTCCCATACTTGGATAAAAGTCGCTGAGTCTATGTTGGTTATGGATGTGGGGCTGCGCCAAAATCTTCTTAACAAAGAAGTTCATACCCAAATATCACCTGGCAAATAACTTAGAGGCCGAAACCACGAATAGGGAGCAGGGACTAGAAAACAGGATGATCAATTCCAATCTCTCTGGCTGAATTTGGACTTCAGATTCATTGTGCGCCGAAGGCACGAAATTACCTGCAAAAATCTGGCAGGGAATTTCCGCCATCGTTTCAGCAGCTTAGCCGGTGATTTGCCATTCCGGGCCTTGACAGAAAGGAAACGGAGATACGGGAACAGGGAGCAGCCGCGCCCGACGGATTGAAACGTGATCCCGGCAACCACTGCTTATCCTTTTCCTGCATTTCGCTTCGTGCGATACAGTTGTGCCCATGTCCAGCAAGAACGGCCGGCACCACTTTCTTCTCCTAGCGTCCTGCATCCTTCCTTCGCTCTGCCTTCCGATGGCCGCGCAAGAAGCTGCGCCCTCCGCTCAGCCCGAGACCCCGATGATCCTTCGCGTCACCACCCGCGAGGTGGTGCTGGATGTGATCGCGCGAGACAAGAACCATCGACCGGTCGGCGATCTTGCGGAGAACGAGTTCCAGGTCTTCGATGTCGGCAAGCATGCCGATAAGAATCCGAAACATATTCTTTCCATGCGCATCATCGACCGCAAAACGATCCCGGCCACGCTGGAGGACGGGAAGGCGGATTCAGCATCCGTTCAGGAGCGACCTGTGCTCTCAGTGCCGCGTCTCACTACGAACTTGCAATTCAGGCCTCGCCGGAGCCCGGGTTTCACCAGATCCTGATTAAAAGCACGCGTGCAGGGGTTACGCTCTCCTTCCGGCATCGCTACTATGTGGGCCTGAGCCCCAGCGGATCGCCCCCCAAAGAGACCAAGGACTCCGCCGAAAGCATCGCTCTTGGCGACGCCGCGTGCTTCCACACCCTCATTCCACCCACCCTTGCCATCGCCGCTCACCCCGTCATCGGTGGAAATGCGACGCGTTACGAAGTCGTTGTGCGCCCCGAGTCTCTCTCCGGCATCGGCCTCAACGGAAACAGTTCGCGAGTCCGCCTCGACTTTGGCATGTGCACCTTCGATGCCTCAGGCAATCTTGCCCAGTACTTTCACACCACATCCGACCACCAGCTCACGCCTTCCGAGGTCCAGGACGCCGAGACTCACGGTCTGAGCAAAATGCTTGAGATTCCAGGCGAAACGCCACACCTCGTGCGCCTGGTGGTACGCGAGCACGAGACCGGGAACCTGGGCATCGTGGATGTGTCGCGCCCCGCCGGGCAGAGCGATCAAGACAAATTCCAACCGCCTCCCGTGGGAACCGTTCGCGCCTTCGGCGTCGTCACCCCACTCCCCAACGCATTCTGCGGCGATGTCTACGAGATTTCCTACGGCGCCGCGGTGATCCCCGATTTTTGGAATCTCGACCCGATCGGCTCGATATATGCCAACGCGCTGAATGTTGTCGACCAGGACGTCACCGGCTCTGTGGGTCTTCCCGGGGTGTCGCACTCCGTGATGTGGTTCGGCGTGGATTACTACGGCGAGTTCTACATCACCAAACCCGGCGAATATAAATTCGATCTCGAGTCCGACGACGGTTCCCGTCTCGAAATCGATAACCAGCAGCTGATAGACAATGACGAACTTCACTCCGCCCAGTCGAAAACAGCGAAGGTCAATCTTGCTGTCGGCCGGCATACGATCCACGTGCCGTATTTTCAGGGATCGCCACCGGGAGTCGCGCTGATCCTCACCATCAAGCCGCCGGGGGAATCGACGCGTCCGTTCAACCTCCGCGACTTTGCACCGCCACCGGCGACGCCGTGATCGGAAGGTCACGGTGAACTTCAAGCTGTTCCAGAGATGAAGGTGAGAAGGACTGCAACTGATTGGTTGTATGTGGGCAGATAGCGATCGCACTGATCCCAGGTCTCAAAATCGAGACCTGGGGCACCCAAATCATGGAGATTGATGCAGGCTATTTGCCGGTGTAGATGACGTGCCAGATGGATCTTGTGCCGTCGTCAGAGACGAAGAGGGAGCCGTCATGGGATTCCGCTACGCCGACGGGACGTCCCCAGACCTGGCCGTCGCCGATGGTGAAGCCGGTGAGGAAGTCCTCGTACTCGCCGGTGGCGCGGCCGTTCTTCATAGGCAGGCGGATGACTTCGTAACCCGAGCGCTGGGCTCGGTTCCATGAGCCGTGTTCGCAGGCGAAGCCGTCGCCTTTAAATTCGGCCGGAAACTGGGAGCCCTCGTAGAACATCATCTCGAGCGAAGCGAAGTGCGGGTTGACGATGATGTCGGGGGTGATGACCTTGGAGCCCAATTCGGGGTGCTTGCCGACGTGCCGCGGGTCCTGGTGCCCGCCCATGTACCACCACGGCCAGCCGTAGAAGCCGCCTTCCTGCACGTGGGTGACGTAGTCGGGGACGAGGTTGTTGCCCAGACCGTCGCGTTCGTTAGTCGAGCACCATAGTTCGCCGGTGATGGGGTTGATGGCCTCGCCAACACAGTTGCGTATTCCCCAGGCGTAAATCTTGACGAACTTGCCGTCGGGCGTGAACTGGAGTACATCGGCGCGGTGGTACTCCTCGGGGTAAGTGTCGCTGTCATCGACGTTGGAATGGGATCCGACGGAGGCGAAGAGTTTGCTTCCATCCCTGGAGAAGATTAGATCGCGGGTCCAGTGGCCGCCGCCGCGCAGGCGTCCGCCACCGGGCAGGTCGGCCAGGTCTTCCAGAGCGCCGCGGGCCTTCAGATCGCCATTTTCATACGGGAAGCGCACGATGCCGTCGGTATCGCCGATGTAGACGTATTTGGGGTTGGGTCCGGTGGGGTAGAACGCGATGCCGAAGGGCTGATGCAGGCCCTCGGCAAAAACGGATGTCTGCTGGGGCTTGCCGTCGGCCGTAGCGCCGCGAAAGACCCGGATTTTTCCGGACTCGCTTTCAGCAAGAAAAAGATCGCCGTTGGGCGCGACGCGGAGCAGGCGGGGATTGTCGAGGCCGGTGGCGTAGAGTTCGACCTTGAACCCTTTGGGCGCGATAGGCCAGGCATTTGCGGGGCGCGGGACCATATTGGCGCCGTTATCGACGGATTGGTCAGGGGCCGGCGCGGGCAGATCGGCGGCGGTGACGTGGCGGCGGATCCCTGGAGATTCGTGCGCCGCATCGGTAAATGCGTTCTGTCCGGTGAGCACAGGCGTGGATTGCTGCGTTTGGGTTGGAGAGGACTTTTTGGCGGCTGCAACCGCTGCAATCATCGAGATCGATAGCAGACAGAAAACCATGCACATCAGAGCTTGCGTTCTGAGAAAGCGAATCATGAGACCTCTTTGGGTTTTGGTGAAGACCTTAGCTTACGCCTACTGAACAAGATGCGGTAAGGGAGCAGCGGGAATCCAGAAAAATGTCAGAAATGGAGAGGCCGCCGGCTTGGTTTCCACCTCCAACCCAGGAAGAGGGAACGCACTGCCGACGGCCAATACACAACACCTAAATACAAATACACGACGCATTCCGGGGAACCACGTCACTTACTTCGATGCGTCTTGCGCGGGTTGGGTTGCCGGGGCGGAGAAAGAATTTTCACCATTCGTAATTTGGCTCAAAACAGAGGGTGACAGTATGGCGGTGGCGATGACGCGATCGCGTTTCTGGCTCACTTCGGTAGTTTTCAACAGCTCGCGAAGGGCATTATTGGCGGCGTCGTTGGAGAGCTGGGTTGTGACGGCGCGGGCCAAGGTCACAATGTTGGTGAGGGCGGCTGCCTGGCTGGCTGCCTTTTCCTCGTCGGGAGCGATCTCTTCGACACGAAGATGGACAGAGTTTGCCAGCGGAAGGCCGGGTGTGAGGCTGGCTATGATGGTGGAGTCATCCTGAAGGGGCAGGGAGAGGCCAAATACTTTGATGGCCCCGCTCTCAGAAAAGGGCAGGCCGATCTGGCCGACACCCCAGACGATTGCCAGCAGAGGAACGTCGCGGAAATGGTGCTGCAGCAAGGTTGATCCGGCAAAGGGCAGTGCGGCGGTGCGATGCCGATCGATGATCGAGTGAATCTTTTCGGTGGTCGGAAAGTTTGAGGCGGCGATCATGTCGTATCCCACCTGTACGACACGGACGGTCCGCCCCTCAGACGCAATGTTGTAAATGGTGTGGCCGGCGTAAACTTCACGGCTGGCGGAGTGCGCGTCGAGCCATGTGTTGAGACGCGTACCGGTGAGCTTTCCGGTGAGCACCATGGAGTAGGCGACGGGGCCGTTGGGGCCAGTGGGATCCTGCATGCGATGCAGGGCAATGGCGGCGGAGTCGAGGTCCTTTTCCCAGTCAATGCCGGTAGCGTCGACGAATTCCTGATATTCCGGGACACGCTGCGGCGGCTTCAGGTCCTTGCGCAGAAAGACGCGTACCGGCTTGAGATTGAAATAGAGGATGCCATCGCACTCGGGCAGCAGGCGGGCGGCCTCAGGCGGCGCCTTGGAACGAAGGAAAACCGCAATCGCCAGCAACAGCAAGACTCCGGCAACGACCCATAGCGTTCTTCGCGTTCGCTTGTGCATGGAAAAAGGAAGCCGACTTCCGGCTGCCCTTTACAGGATATCGGACCCGACTGCGTGGCGCAGAATTGGCCGGCGTGCATTAGCCGGTTATGGCACGAGCGCAAAGGTGTACATCTTGCCGGAGCTTGCGATGTTGTTCCCGGATACGGTATCGGAGGGGGGCAGAAACCCGAACTCGCCCTTGCCGACCTCCTCGCCGAGGTTGATCTGGTAAACCCGGGGCGCAATCTTCTTCGGTGTGTAGTCGACGGAGTCGCGAATGGCGCCGCCTGACTCGTGCACCACCCCGCCGGTACTGGCGCGGAATTGCCGGCTGTCGGCATTTACGTGGAGGCGAAGCAGTTGGTATTCACCCGGCGAGCGGCCTTCGGGAACGTAAAAAATGAAGGAAGCGGGCATTTTGAGGATGGTCCGGCTGCGGTTGCCGCCGAGCAGGGCATTCATGTCTTCCTTGACCACGCCGACACTGGCGTAGTGCTTGAGCGCACCGCTGGTTTTGAAATTGACGACCTCGGCTGGAACTTCCTGCCAGGTATTGGCCGTCGCGTCGAGGTAATACACGCCGACACTGTCGACGCCCGCGGGAAGGGCGCCCATGACCGGAGCAGCGGGAGAGGCGCTGCCAGCCATCGGGGCTCCTCCAAGGGTTGCGCCGGACGGGTTATTTGTGGCGGGGCCTGTGGCTGTTCCGGCGGCTGGAGAAGAGCCTGAAGCTCTGACCACGATGGCGGCGATGACCTTGTCACTGGCGCCGGCTTTCTTGAGCGCGATCAATCCATTTGCCGAGGTGTCATAGGTGCCCGGAGAGGAATTAATGGTGGTGACGATCAGGTCCTCAGACAAACCGGCCTTCACCAGCTTGGTGACGGATTCGTTGTCGAGTGCCTGCTGCGCCAGCAGGGCAGAGCTCAGAAGTAAGACAAGGCACGCAAGAATTGCTTTTCGCATAAGGGTACACCTCGTGAGGAAACGACGACACACTCAATGGGAGCTATGGAATCATCCCGCGGAGAGGCGGTCAGGGGCAAGAAGAATTGCAGTGAAGCCCGCAAAATCAAGACGACACCTCCGCAATTCGAAGGTGCCGAAATAATTGCAGACCCGGTTTGTTGCCGAACCTGACTTCGCGTTAGTTCTTGACGGTCATTGCTTCTGAATCGACAGCCTTTTTCCCGGTGATTCCCTCGAGTCCAGCCAGGAGTCCGCGGTAATCGTTTTTATCCGCTTGGAATGCAAAGCCGCCTTTTTTTCCGGCGTCGTCCCATGTGAGGCCGATAAAGTGCTTCTTCGATTTGGTCAGCGCCAGCAGTGCGCCAACGCCAAGTGAAATCACGGCGACGCCAATCGCTGCACCGACGCGACGATGAACGTCCTGCCCGTAGCTGATTTCCGTTACGGCGGCAGCCGGAATCACTGCTACTTCCGTCTTGTCTTTCATGATTCGGATGTTGGTACCGTCGATGAACAGCTTCATCCCGGTTCCAGCTTTGGTGCCCTGAATCGATCCGCCGTCATAGGCAATCTTGTAACTGTTATCGCCGGCAAAGACGCTCAACGGAAAAACTAGACACATAAATATCGCTAAGGTTTTCCTCATTGTTTCCCCCGGTAGTGAACTATAGCGGCCTGGAAGCTATTCAGCATGTGACGGATGGAACAGTCGAAGTGCAACTTTTGACACATGGGTATGAATCAGCCCGATAGCGATATCAAGCCCTTCGCATTTCGCTTTCCGGGCGAATCGAGCAAATCCCAGCGGTAGTTTTGCGCTCCTTGGAGGAGATCGAGGAGTCCGGTTCCGGGATGCGTAAACTGGTGTAAGGATGTGGGAAAGTGTCGGTTTGCTCCGCTGTTTCTGGTGTGCTAACCTTAGAAACTGTGCCGTGTTATGCGCGGAGCGGGAGTGTGTCCGCGGATTACCGGTGTTCCGGCAAAGTTTCTTGGGTGGTCGGGCTGGCGTAGCTCAGCTGGTAGAGCATCTGATTTGTAATCAGAGGGTCGGGGGTTCAAATCCCTTCGCCAGCTCCACTTAGAAACGAAGCGGGAAGACGGGCGGCAGCAAGTTTGAAGAACCGGCAAGACAGATTTAAATGCCGGTTCAGTCCTCTGCGGCGATCCCACTGAGGTGCATGCTCCGACAAGCCGGAGGCTCTCCGGTAAGGCGGGTATGCGCGGAAGCGGGTAGGACAGGATGAAGTTGTTGGTGTCGGGAGTTTTCGTATCCCACCCTAACCGCAAAGAACGCGGTTAGGATGGGGCACCCAGACCCCGGTTGAAGTTGGGCAGGGTCCCCGCAGACAGGTCCATCGTCTGTGAGGTGCTTGGGCACAGGTGGCCGAGCGGTTAATGGCAGCAGACTGTAAATCTGCCACTCATTCGAGTTACGGAGGTTCGAATCCTCCCCTGTGCACCATAAGAACAGTTGTCAGTGAACAGTTATCAGTTACGCAGTTGACTGCGACCTGGCATTGAGGAATGGCAATGGCCGGCAGCCCGTTGGAAAAGAAGTACTGGGTGGCGCTGGTTTTGTACTCAGTTCTGGCAGTGCTGAGTTGGTTTACCCTTGATGGAAAGATTCCAGTCGGGGGAAAGTTAGTGGAACTGAGGCTGGTTCCACTGGTCATTATCGGTGGGCTTGCGTTGCGCACCGTGGTGGCAATGAGGGCGGAAAAGATCCGCCGCGAAGGGGATAAGAGCTCTTAGCTTTCAGTTATCAGCTTTCAGTTTGGGTCGTGGTTACGGGGCGAGTTGGGTTCCATCCGACAAAGAGACTGAGAACTGACAGATGAAGGCTGAAAGCTAAGGTTTTGCGGGCTGATGTAGCTCAGTTGGTAGAGCACTCCCTTGGTAAGGGAGAGGTCACCAGTTCAATCCTGGTCATCAGCTCCAGAAGTACAGTGCACAGTGGTCAGTGATCAGTGGTCAGTTGGAGAAGGGGCGGAGAAAGCGAATCGGCTTCCAGCGGCGAGACAGACTGATCGTTGACAACTGACCATTGACAACTGTTTTTGCGGGAGTAACTCAGTGGTAGAGTCACAGCCTTCCAAGCTGTTGGTCGCGGGTTCGAGTCCCGTCTCCCGCTCCAGAGTTGAAGCTGTCAGCTTTTAGCTTTCAGCAAGCGCGGAGAAGCTGGATTGGGCCGCGGGGCTGAACAGCGAGAGCGATAAGTTGTAGCGAGGATCGTAGAGAAAATGTTCGAGCAGGCAGCGATTTCGGTCCAGGACGAGAAGACATACGCAGCGCTTCACACGTTCATTGACGCAGCATTCAAGGCGAGTGATGTGGAGGTATTTCTCAATCGCGTAATTCGCACCAAGCTGCGGGTACGGGATTTCGAGAGTGTTCTCAATCGTGGATTGCTGGGCAAGGAAGCGATCTCGCTTTACAAGGGGCTTTCGGTTTCGGATCAGGGTTTAACCCGCGAGCGTTATCTGCGACTGGTGGAGCAAGTGCCGGCAGATCTGCGACAAAGGTATTTGAAGGCGTACGCGTACTACTGAGAAACGCAGTGGACAGCTGACAGTGGTCAGTCTGAGGCTTATCGGGTGAATCGATGATGTTGGCTCAGGCAAGGAAAAACTGACCACTGATCACTGAAAACTGATCACTGTTAACTGTTTTTAGGGCTGGAGCCGGAACGCCGGCGCCCTTTTGGCAACGGCATAGCAGCTGCGAGGGGAAGAGAACCATGGCGAAGGAAAAATTTGATCGT
>Ga0193726_1000142_pt1 | contig 100479 bp, 81 predicted proteins | sample H2c1metaG_FD_144928 | JGI IMG/M metagenome (GOLD analysis project Ga0193726, IMG submission 144928) | Soil microbial communities from a riparian zone of the East river system, Colorado, United States - H2c1 | ecosystem: Environmental > Terrestrial > Soil > Riparian zone | place: USA: East...
CGTAACGAAGGCTGCGGTGCGATTCGGCCATCAGTGGACTCAGCAATTCGACTTTTCCCGTCGCGAGGGCCGCGGCCGCTTCTCGCGCGCGCGCGTTCTCGCTCACCACGTGGTGACAGCGTTTGTAAACCGTTGCCGTGAGCAGCGCTCGATTGCTCTCCAAGTTTTCCAGCGAAACATCGCGCAAGGCACGAATTTCAGGAAGCTTCGCTGACAATGCGTGTACCCCTTCCTCGCACTCGGCACGGCGCCTATTGTATTCGCTAGCGCCCAGTCTGTGCTGGACCATCGTATTGCAAATGACCAACTGGACTTTGGGGGGAAGCTGCAGTCGCTGGAAATCGAGCGAACGGCAATCGAGGAGAAGCGCGCTACCCGCGCGGCCATGACAGGAAACAAATTGATCCATAATGCCGCAACGCGCGCCAACAAATTCGTTTTCGGCCTGCTGACAGAGGAGGGCGAGCTTGGTCAGCTCAATGGCATGGCCGGCCAGGTCCAGGAGCGCGTAACCCGTGGATACTTCAATGGCTGCCGAGGAACTCAACCCCGCGCCGAGGGGCACTTCTCCACTGATGGAGATGTTGGCTCCACCCAACGGGTAGCCGGCTTTTTGCAGCGCCCACGCGACGCCCAGTGGATAGTCCGCCCACTTCCCTGTTGCGCGTGGCGGCAAATTGTCGAGGCTGGCTTCCGCTAGCTCGCCAAAATCTTCGGAATAGATCGATAACTTGCGGTCATTTCTTCCTGCGATGGCCACCCAGCAGGAAAATCCGATGGCTGCCGGGAGAACAAACCCGTCATTGTAATCGGTATGTTCGCCAATCAAATTTACCCGGCCGGGAGCCCGATACACGGTCGCCGTCGTGTTAAAGCGAGACTCAAATTTCGCGAGCAGGTCGCGCACTTTATCCATGATGGCTGTCAACTCATTGCATCGATCATGCCGGCGAAACTAGAGCAAGACTCCCCGCAAGATCACATTCGCCACGCTGAAGTAAATGATCAGGCCGGTTACGTCAACCAGGGTGGCGACAAACGGCGCGGATGCACTTGCAGGGTCCAGTCCGCAGCGCCGCAAGATGAACGGCAACATAGAGCCGGCAAGCGTGCCGAACATGACTACACCGATCAAGCTGCAGCCAATGGTCAGAGCGATCACCAGGTAGTGTTCTCCGTACGTACCACGGAGAGCATGCCAAAGGAAAATTCTGGTTACCCCGATAGTGCCAAGTATCCCGCCGAGAGCCACACCCGCCATCAGTTCGCGGCGGATGACCCTCCACCAGTCGCGCAGGCCAATTTCACCCAAGGCCATCGCTCGAATGACCAGGGTAGTCGCCTGGGAACCGGAATTTCCACCACTGCTGATAATCAGGGGAATGAATAAAGCCAGGACCACGGCGCGGGAAATTTCGTCTGAGAAATAGCCCATGGCTGTCGCGGTGAGCATCTCACCAAGAAAAAGGATGGCCAGCCACCCTGCGCGCTTTCGCACCATTTGCGCGAAGGTCACTTCCATGTACGGGCCTTCAAGCGCCTCCATACCGCCGATCTTCAGAATGTCTTCACTCGCTTCTTGCTGCGCCACTCCGGCCAGATCGGTGCTGCTGACGATTCCCTTCATGCGTCCACTGGAGTCGAGGACCGGCACTGCGAGCAAGCGATTTTTGACGAGTAGTTGAGCGACGGCTTCCTTGTCTTCCTCTTCCGGTACAAAGACAAAATTGGTTCGCATCACGTCGCGAACCTTCCGTGACCGTTCGGCAGAGATCATTTCGCGGAATGAAATGACGCCCAAAAGATGTTCCGAGTCGTCCAAAACGTAGGCGTAGTAGATCATCTCGACGCGCTCGGCTTGCCGGCGAATCTCGCCGATGGCCTCTTCGATCGTCATTTCCGCAGGGATGCGCACGTAGCCCGAGTGCATAAGGCCAGCCGCTTCATCCTCGGGATACAAACTTGGTCTGCCGCCTTCGCGGCTGCGTTCGGCAACAACGATAATTTCCAGATCGCGCGCGAGATAGAGAAGCTGATCAGTGAAATCGAGTCCACGAAACCACTTTCTCGGCGGTTCCGAAGCGGGGCCAATGAACAGTTGTGTGGCTCCATTCTTGTGAGCATATTCCGCCAAGATTTCCGCGCGGTTTTTCCCGTGCACAACCGCCGTTTCGATGCGCAGATCTTCTGCAAAGCGAAGATGCCGTTCAACCGACTGCCGCTGAGGGGCTGGCAACGCAGAAACTTCAGGCTCGGGACAAACGAAAACAGCAACGCAGCCGGCGTGAAGATAGTCGGCCACGCGACGGGCACGCCGCAGAAGCATTGCAGTGGAAGGATCAATCGTAATGTTTACGAGAATTTTTTCCGCGCGTGGCTCAGTCTGGTCTTTTTTGGCTGTCGCGCGAGCTTCCAGTGCTTGTGCCGTTTGCCGTATCGCCAGTTCGCGCAGAGCGACCAGTGTGGGTTCCTGGAATAGTCCCTGCGACTCCGCCTTGGCCCGATCCGGCGGATAGATGGCACCGCGTTCCAGCCTGTGAACGAGCGCGCGAGGCGTAACGTCCACCATCACGACTTCGTCTGCCTCTTGAAAAACCCAATCGGGTACGGTCTCCCGGACCCGCAAGCCCGTAATCTGCCAGATTTGATCGCTGAGACTCGCCAGATCCTGGACGTTCATCGTGGTGAGAACATTCACACCACCATCGAGCAACAACTGCACGTCCTGCCAACGCCTCTGGCGTTCAGAACCCGGTGCGTTGGTGTGCGCCAAATCGTCGACGATGCATGTATGGGGGGCCCGCCGCAAAATACCGGCGATGTCGAGTTCTTCGATAAAGCTGCCACGGCAGGAAACCCGCAAAAGGGGAATCGTCTCAAAATCCTTGGAACGGGCGAGAACATCGCCTCGCCCTTGCGGCTCCAGGAAAGCGAGCACGATATCCACGTTGTGCGCCTGCAAATCCCGGGCATCTTCGAGCATCCGGTACGTCTTGCCAACGCCGGCGGCGTATCCCAGATAAATCTTCAGACGCCCTCGCCGTTTCGTGTGAGTCATAGTTGTCGCCCCGCCTGTCAGTGAGGAAAGACTCGCACGTCTATCCCGCTCGCCGCCCGGACCAGTTGGCTCACCGAACTCCCAAAAATTCGCGTGCCCAAATCTCTGCTAGCGCTATGCCCGACAAAGATTTGCGTGACCCCGTGCGAACGCGCGTACTGGATGATGGCCTTGACTGGATCTTCGCTTTCGAGAATTTCCGTTTGAGCGCCAACTTCCTTGGCTTTCGCCAGTCCCTGTTCTAGAGATTTTTGATCCGCGTCTGCAAGCCCCGGTTGGCGCACATACACGGCGAGCACGTCACAATGGAAGCGCGAAGCATTCCGGCGAGCCGTCGCAACCATGCGGTCGAAGTTCGCCCGCGGAGTAAGACAAATCAGAAACCGTTCGTTCGTTCCGACCGGTTGCTCGATTCCATGCGAGTGCAAGTAGCGCTGCAGGCCCGTGTCGATGACATCAGCAGAAAGCACTAGCGCCATTTCCCGCAGAGCCGTGTTCCGCTCGGAGGCCTTCTCGGTGGGCGCGTCAACGATTACGATTTCGTCCGCCGTATTTAGAAATTCGCGCGGAAGGGTCTGCGTAACACGGCTCTCGGTGAGTCGTTCGACCGCCTCCCGGTGGTCGTCGATGTACTGCAAGTTCACCGATCCCACGACGGTAATCCCCGCCGCGAGTAATTCTTCAACATCCTGCCAGCGGTGCGCATTCCTGCTCTGGGGTGGGTTATCCGATGCCAGTCCATCCACAAGACAGATTTCGGGGCGGCGTTTTAGGATGGTTTCCACATCCATGACGGGAGCGCCGTGAACTTCGAGCGTAGGAATAATTTCCAGAGTGTTTAAGTGGCTCTCAATATCCACCGAAATCTTCGATTGCACCGCGCCCACGACAACATCCTGCCCGCGCTCCTTGCGTCGCCGGCCCTCGTCAAACATGCGAAAAGACTTACCCACGCCGGAGGCGTAGCCAAGGAAGACCTTTAGCCTTCCCCGTGTCGGGTCCGGTTGTGATTTGCCATCGCGCATGGTTTGGCCATTGTAACGCGTGAGTCGACCGTCTTCCCAATCTTCAGCATACAAATATTACAATTCAATGGGATTAACATCCGGTTGCAGAGCCAAGCAGACCAGCGGCGCAATTGGCAAGGGCTTGCGGTGAGGAAGCCCTTGGGGCCAGCCCTCATATGAATCCTCAGCCGAGCGAACCGACGATCCGTGCCGCCGAATGCTGCCAGAGCTGGGTGATACCGACGAAGTATGCCAGGTACATTGACAAAACCACGACCACCGCGCCGATCGCGAAGGCTGGATGCAATTTGCGGCTCCTTATGCAGTCGATGGCAACCAAACCGGCCACGAGCGAAGTCCACATGCCCAGAATGGCGAGATTGCTGTGGATGTTGACCAGCAAACGCACGAATACATTGGGAAGCATCAAGAGAGATGCGAGCAACATCAGTCGTTTGTGATAGTCCGTGCGGTTGCGCACCCAAATGGAAATGCTTACCAGACCTGCAAACAGAAACATCTGGGTCAGTTCGAGGGACAATACAATTAAGGTAGGGTAGACGAACGTCGTGTGCCCCCGCACCTCGCGATGGGCAGCGAGCAGAGTCGCCGTACTGCCAAGTGCCACGACAAGGGCGGCGTAACCTGCTCCGAAGATTCCTAAGGCCCGGTGCACAGCAACGCGGCGAACAGACACGAGCGTGGTTTGAACAAGGTAAAGAACGATCCACCCGCTCATCACCGCAGCGTGAATGTGGAGAAAGATCGACAAATCCGGCATCGCAAAGAACGAACGAAAATAATATGTGCGAGAGAAGCCTACAAGTACGAAAATGGCAATCGCAGCCGCCGTCCACCAAAAATATTGGTGCTCGACGCGTCTCGCCGACGCGTTCGGGCGTTGTAGAAGTGGTGTCTGGAAGTCGCTTTTGTTCATTTCATTCCACAACCAGCAGAATGGCGGACAAGTTCTCAATAGTGGACGGCTCATGAGTTCGAATGGCGTTGGCGCTCAGCGGGAACCACCATCAAGAAGCGCATCGACGGCGGCCTCGACTCTGGCAAAGGGCTGGTTAGGATCGGGTGCCGGCTGGAGCCGCCCGAGACGATCGACAAGAAAGTTCGCGGGATAACGTGCGATGTCGCGGTAGAAATGAGGTACGTCACCACTCATGGTGAGAAGTGGATACGTTACCGGAACTTGAGAAAGAAACTTCTTCTGTGTTGCAGTATCTTCATCCGACAGGCCAAAGACGACGAACCCACGATTCTTGCGACTACGGTAAAGCTGATCGAGTTTTGGCATCTCGTTCCGGCACGGTTCACACCAAGTCGCCCAGACATTGACAAGTACAACCTTGCCCCTTTCATTTTCCAGTCGCTGCACTCGCTCCGAAATATCGACGGTGCCAAACAGGGGAGCAGCCACATCATGTGCTGCCATGTTCTTTGTCTGCTTCCAGCGCAGAATGCCGTCGCGCACGGGTTGCCACACGAGGCCTAAACTAACAATCGCAATCGCGAAACCTATCTTGGAAGGCAAGGCCAGCGAACGCTGACGCTGTTCCCTGATCGTGCATACGATCGTCACCAGGCTCGGGACGACCATTGCCAGTCCAGCAAGCACCAGGCGGACGAGCCAGTCCCGTTCGAGGTTCCTGCTGAGAGCCGTTAGGGTCGAGTAGACCAACAGGTACAAGAAGACCGCCGCGAACGGCGTTACGAGACCAAATAAGAAGATCCGGTTCCACGAACGTTTACTCATTCCGAAGGGTTTGTCCTTCCTCATGGGTTTTCAAACATTTCGCCTGACTCTTCGCGGTCGGTTCGCGTACCTTTTGTGCCCGCAACTCATTCAAGCGACCGGCAACGGCTTTCGCTAGTGCGAAATGACGGGCGCCGACACATTCCTATATTCGTAGCGGACGGAAACATGCGACCGATCGCCTTCGCCCGAATCCACGTCTTCCTCCTGGCGCAGGATCAATCCGGTGCCCTTGGCAATCCAGACCACGGAATCTGCTTTCAGTTCTGGTGTCTCGGAGTGCGCCTGGAACACTTTCGCAGCTTCGCCGTTTACCGCCTCATCCCGTAGATATCGGCACGACACATTTCTGGCGTTTTGGCGATTTTCCCGCTCCATGTTTTTCCTTTGCTCAACTGTCGTCGGACTCTTCCTCCACTTGCCGTGAATCAGCACGTAAATCGCGCCACCTACAAAAATGTCTTCTCCGGTTTCTTGCTTGGCGCCTTTCGCCTGAACCGTGCTTGTCTGGTAGCCGTGATGGGGCGTCGCTGTGAGTTTGTCGGCCGCATCAAAAAGGACCTTGCACTCGTTCTGGGCGCGGGCTGAACCGGGATTCCAGCACACGGCTATTGCTCCAACCACGGTCCAGAAAACCGTCCGATTCACGTGGAGCCCAAGATTTGCCAGTTTTTGCATTTTCATCTTTCTCGTCTTTCTCGGTTTCCTTGCTTCTTCACCGCCAAAACGCTCGCTGCAATTTTCTTGACTGCTTCTTCCGGATAGTTCCGGTGGACCAGGATTTGTGCGATGCAGGTGCCGTCGTCTCTTGCAACATCGACGTGATACACAACAAGCGTTGGCTTGCCGCCTGTTCCGGGGATAGGCTTGGCGGCGTAGAACCAGCGGTCTGCTGTATTTTCAAACAGTTTGTCCACGCCTACCGTTTTCTGGGTTTCCTCGCTCATTGGTTTGCGGGGATGTTTGAATCCGGAAATGATCATCGAGTCCGTTTGTTCCGATGTTGTCACGTGACCCGGCACCTGCGGGTTCAGTGTCCAGTCTCCGGGCACCGACATTTGGCAGGATCCGGTCTTATCCTGCACCGTGAACCAGCCGTCCGCCTTCGGCTCGTCGACCCCCGGGAATCCTCCAGCCTGCGTCGCACACCCAGAACTCGCCAAGAGCAGCAGAGCGATTCCGCTGGCTGGCCAGTACACGATCCCGCGTGTCCTGCCTGAAGGCATATCCGGTTACTCCACCAGTTGCGGCGCAAAACCTGTTCGAGCTATTGGCAAACTATTTTCCCCTCTTCCAGCGAGGCTATGGTTTTCTCTGACAAGCCGGGCTCCGCGTGCATGTATACAACCGAGTACCCTTCGCTATCCTGCCCACCCGGTGCAGGAGATCCAGTAATTCCAACGATCAGCGTCCCGTCGGTTTTGTAGAAAGCGTCCTGGGACCGATTCATGGCGAAGCCATGGACTTTCCTGAATCCAGGGAGGTGCGCGGCGTACCAGGCGAGGGTGGCGCTGGTCTTGATATCGAACAGCGAGTAGAAGTCGGTCTGCACCTTGCTTTTGCAGATCGTCGTATCGGGTATTTTTTGCGGTTCGTTCCCGAGATGGAGACGGGAATCCGTTTGGGGTATGAGCGGAAGACCTGTAAGTGGGTCCTGCGTCAGGAGCGTTCCACCGCCCGCCGCGTTTCCCAGTTCGAGTAGAAGAAACGTTATAGACAGAGCCATACAGCGCATGACGTGAGTCCTCCATGAGCAACAATCGGACTTGGCCGCCCGCAAAGCGGTTCATTCACGGGTCAACTCCACTCGGCGATTTTTTGCGCGCCCCTCAAGAGTGTCGTTACGATCGACGGGCCGGGATTCGCCGTACCCACTTGTGACCAACCGGCCGGGGTTGACGCCGAAGCGCGCCGCGAGCGCCTGTTTCACAGCCGCCGCGCGTCGTTTGGAAAGTTCCAGGTTGTACGCGTCGCCGCCGATATTGTCGGTGTGACCGTCGACGGTAAGCTCCCAGTCCGGATTGTTTTCAAGAGCTTCTGCGATCTCGCGGAGCACGGGTTCGGATTCGGGCTTGATCTTGTCGCTGTTGTAATCGAAATAGATCCCGTACACGACGGCGTGTTTGTTTTTCAGCAGATCGTGCTCAATCTTCTTGACCGGTTTGTCGACCGGAAATCGGATTTCGGTTATTTGCAACCGAAAATTATTGATGTCCATTTTCCAGAGCAAGAGGAGTGGATTGCGAGGATCATCAAGTATGTAGAGTTCCGAGCGTTTCGGCTTGTCGGCATCGGATTTGCTCGTTTCGCGCGCTTTTTTGTCTTCAACGACCAGTACGCCTGAAGCATGAATTGCGGGGAGTGTTGTCGGCGTCCCATTGACGATCACGGGAAAAGCGACATCCCCGGCTTCCACCCTGGTCACGACGCCGCCTTCCCAGTGCAGGTAGCCAGCCGCATCCTCGATGTCCGCCTTCATCCATTCAAGGTATTGGAACTCGGTTTTACCTTTGGTTTTTAAGTCGTTGAAAACGCTCCCTGAGACAGTGATGGTAGTCGTGCCCGGCGATGTTCTTGGGCCACTGTTTCCAAATCCGGTTCGCAATCCCGTTGCGTTCTCGGAATCGTCCGCACATACATCGCGAAGATCGGATCCAGGACTTCCCTTCACATCATCGGCAGTTTCGAAATAGGTGCCGACATCGGAGATTTCCGCATATTTATCGGTGATTTTGCTGACCCTGTTTATGCTTTCAGAATCGCCGGACTTGCGTCCCCAGGCGTGAACCAGCATCAGGCCCTGGCGCATGGGAACCCCACTCGGCCCGATGACGGGGCTTGCTGGCGCAGGCGTTTCCGACGCCTTGTCCGCGTCCCGGCAAAGATTTTTTGCAATGTCGGTAGACTTTACGACCGGCAAGTCTGCGTAAGGATTGGGCGGCCGATCGCCAAATCCCATGCGGTCGATAATGCCGCCGATTCCGTCCAGGGCCTTCCCAACTTGTTCGTCCTTGTTGCCGCTGCCGGCGGCTCTCTCCCTGCTGGTCTGTTCGCCTGTGCCGTGCGGCGTTCGGTTGGCGCTTGCCGGTTCATTTTCCTGGGTGAGTTCGTCGACACTTTTTCTCGCGCGCTGGCCAAGATAGACCAAGCCCCCGATGCCCATTGCGACCACGACAACAAAAATCGCAGCAAGTGCCAGGAATAGTTTTCCAAATCCCGGCGACGAGGATTCCGTTCCCACTGCCAGCGGCTGAGCTACGGGCGCCGGTGGCGCGGGGCGTGCCGAGGGCGCTTCCCGTTGCGGCTCTTCGGAGTGCACTCTGGCCGCAGCTGTCCCGCACTTGCCACAAAACACTGAATCGCTATCCAGTTTCGCTCCACATGCTGTGCAGAACTTCATCCCCCGCCACCTCCGCCTTTGGGAGTGGCACAACTTCCGGGGATTTGCGTATTCCCGTGGAACAGTCGAATCAGCTTTGTTTCTGCAATCGTCCCGACGTAGTCAAGCCGATAGCTGGTGAACAAGCTGAGCACGGCATTGATTCCATCCACGAAGGTTTTGTTCAGTTGATAGCCGATGCCGTAAGCGAGCGACGCTTCGATCGTGCCTTGGCGGCATGGAAAGGCGATGTCTGGAGCTCGTAACAAGGTCCCGGCAAAAATAATATCGGCGAACACTCCTGTGCTGAAGCCGAACGCACCGATTCCCACCATGGCCCGCACCCCGGCAGCCACGACCAGGGAGTTGATCCCGACCGAAGCACCTGTGGCTGTGACCCCAAGATCCTTTTCCGCTTTGAGGTCGCGGGCGACGCTGACCGACCAAGTCCCGCGATCGAGGCCGGCCCATAGGCCACCGCCAAAGGTGTAGTGCCCCTCCGCTTTCAGTACGGACGTTTTCGCGCTGAAGCCGGTGCTCACATCGAGCATGGAGTTGAAAGTGACCGAGAACGGACTGGGGTTGGCATCATTCAGACCAAGTGGAATCTTGAAATCGATCGGTATCCAAACTTTCTTGTGAAAGTTGGCCTGAAAATCTCCGGTAGTCCCAGCTTCGGCCATTAACTTGACACCCAGGTGGCCGCCAATTTTCACTCCGGCCGTTTCGAAGTGGGCATTCTTGATCACCATCTTGAATTCGATGTTCGCGCCAATGGTTTCCAGCAGGCACTCGGTGAAAAGTCTTATCCCCTTTTTGTCGTAGTAGAACTGCACCCCGATACCGGAATTGCTGGCTACCCCTTCCACCCGCGCATCGCTCACATCAAGTTGAGTCGGCGCTCCTCGTGTGCCTGCGGGCGCATCGCCCGGATCGAAGTTCGCCGTCGATGCAGGCGGAGGCACGGGCAGTTCCGGCTCGCCGGTGGGTGTCGTCATGCGAATTCGCTCGAAACCGCTCACGAGTCGCAGCGGCGACACGTTTGCGAGCGACACGCTCGCGCCGGTCCACTTCGCGTCGCGTCGCTGATAGGTGATTCGTCGTCCGTCCGCAAACGTCTGGACCATCGAGGCCGGGGTCCACCTCCCGTGCTTGACCCGTGAAATCACGATCGCCTGGACAAAATGGCCGTCATCTTCTTCGTCTCGGCTGGAACTTTTTTGCGGCGTAGCGTCATCCTTCGGCTGCGGGAAGTCCGGCGCAGCGTAAGAGATCATGTTGTCCACATCGAGCGGCTGGTTCATGGCGAAACTGCCGTTCTTGATGACATCGGTCAGTTGCACTGGTGCCAGCACAACCGTTACCTGATCCCCTTGGCGCTTCAGGTCCGCGACTCTTCCGACCGCCAACCCGGTGGCGAATACGATTTTCCCTTCTTGAAATTCGCTGACGTGAGGTGAACTGGCGTCAAAGGTCCAACTGAGTCCGTTCGTCGCCATCGAACGGATCGCCTTGTCACCGTCTTCCATCACGATGACGTTGTCCGCGTACTCGATGTCTTTCGTTCGTTGGGGAGCAATGCCGAACTGCATCTGCGACGCCGTGAGTTTGTGGACGTCGACCGGTTTTAGAATCGTCGCGTTGTTCAGGTTAAAAATGCTGGTGGGGGCTTCCTCCAGTCGCGCCGGCTCTGCGATTGCGACCGGCGATGCGTTCGCTGGTGGCTCGTGATGCGCTGTTGCGTTTGATGCGGCTGTGGCTGGATTTTCGGCTCGCTTGCAACTGGTCGCCAGGCAGCAAATGCCCAGCAGTACGAGCCCCAGAGGCGGCTGGCTCCAACTCTTCGCCGCGGCCGCAGAGCTCACAGGGCCGCCGCCAGTTTCGCTGCAAGCGGCTTGATCTCTGCGGTGCCACAGGGACAAGTCATGTACATTATGCGGACGATCTTGTCGCCCTTGCGGATCATGATCATGCTGTCGCTACTTACAAAAGCTTCGTCTCCGATTTGCAGATCTTGCCCGGTCTTGCCGCCACCCAGATTCTTCAGCACCTTGGCGTTCAGCTTCATCTCCGACATGGCACTCTCGGAATCCGACACGGAAACGGAAAGCACCGGCACATTTCCCGAGGCGTCCGTTCCTTGATCCTGTTTCTCTTGGGGCATGGACTTGAAGATTCCGCCGGCGAAGTCCTGAATCATCTTTTGCGTTTTCTCATCCGCCCCTTTGGCACCCAGCATTTTTGCAGCGTGCTTGGCAGACATGTCTCCTTGATTCCCCTTCGCCAGATAGCTGCATCCTTCGCCCTCCGCCAGAGTTGCCACGATTTCCACGCCAATCGCGCGACTCACGTCCTGTTTGCTGAGGTACCGGCAAGGATCCCCAAGAGACGAACTGGCGGAGCCCGCAGCGTGTCTGTCGCCGGCGACGCCGCTGGCGATTTCATGAAGCTTTTGCGTTGCCCTATGTGCGACATAAAATATTCCGGCCGCGGCAACCGTTCCCCCGACGAAAACGACCGCTCCGGCAGCCATCGCAAGTTTCATGCCCGAACTCATCCCGGCCTTGGGCACTGCTGCTTTGGAGGCAGCGACACTCGGTGCTGCCGGTTTCGCTGTGCCGTCAATCGGCGCGCCGCATTTCACGCAGAACCCCGTCACGCCCACTGGTGCCCCGCACTGTCCACAGAAACTGCCCATTGGAATCTCCTGACCGGTTCGCGCGCGCGTTTCGCGTTCAGAGAACCTCGCGCTCGGCTGCACTTTGCGCACTCTGGCCGCCACGGTCAATGAAACAACGTCTTAAGCTTTCATTAACCCGAAACCATCTTGATTTGAATGAGTTAGGTGGCCGGTTAATGGTCTGTGAGCGCGCCTGCCGTGATAGTATTCCGCGCGGGAGTGTGATCTTCTCCGCGCGCATCCGATGAATAGTTCCTCCGCACCTGGACTTCTCTATAAATTCGGTCCCTTTGTGCTCGATACAGCCGAGGGGAAGTTGACGCGGGATGGCGTTCGAATCAAGCTGCAGGATCTCCCGTACCGCTTCCTCCTGCTGCTCGCTGAAAACTCCGGCGCGATCCTGACCAGGGAGGAAGTTTGCCAGCGGCTGTGGCCGGAAAACACCTTCCTTGAATTCGATAGCAGTCTGGGCGTGGCCGTCCGTAAAGTGCGTGAAGCGTTGAGCGATGATGCGGAATCTCCCCGGTACGTCGAAACCATTCCGCGACGTGGCTTTCGTTTTCTAGTTCCGGTAGAGCGCGAAAATTCACCGGCGAGGGCAGAAAGCACGATCCCGGCGTTGCCTCCGTCCGGCGTTCATCCCCAAAGCCGTCCGATCAGTCACCTAGCGACGATGGCTATCTGCGCCATTGCTATGCTTTGTATTGGAGGCTTTACGTTCCGTTATTTTCGGCGCCACCCCTCGGCTGCAACCGAGGCGAGGTCCCGAGCCTCCCAGCCAACTGCCCGCCGCTCCATTGCCGTCCTCGGATTTCGTAACTTGCCGGGCCACCACGACGACGACTGGATGTCGCACGCCTTCATGGAAATGCTGTGCACGGAGCTGGCCGCCGATGGCAGTCTGCGCATTATCCCGGATGAGGATGTCGCTCTGGCAAAGCGCGACATTGCTTTGGCCGACGCGGACTCTCTGGCCCTTGTGACGCTCGGCCGTCTGCGCAAGAATCCGGGAGCGGATGTTGTGGTTCTCGGGTCCTACACTGCGATCCCGGGCCGCCCTCTAAAACGCATTCGCCTCGATATCCGTGTGCAAGACACCTTGACTGGCGACACCATCGCAGAAGACGCGGTGTCCGGAAACGAAGAAGAACTGTTTGAAATGGTCTCGCGTGCGGGCGCCGATCTGCGGACGAGTCTGGGCATTTATCCCATTGGTTCAGAAGCCGCCAGCCGGTTACGTGCCGCTCTTCCCGCCAACAGCGCAGCCATTCGACACTATTCCCTGGGAAGTGCAAAACTATGGCTGTTCGATTTTGTAGGCGCGCGCGAGGAATTGAGCAAGGCCGTCGCTGCCGACCCCAGCTATCCTTTAGCCCATTCCGCCTTGTCGGACGCTTTCTGGCATCTTGGCTATCGCTCAAAGGCCGCCGCAGAAGCACAACGCGCGTTGACCCTCTCCACCCGGCTTTCGCAGGAAGAGCAGCTGATCATTGCGGGCCAGTACGCAAGAACTCTTGCAGACTGGCCAACTGCTGTGAAGACCTACAAGACTCTTTTTGATCTCCGGCGTGACAATCTCAACTACGGCTTGTTGCTCGCCGCGGCGCAATTGAATTCCAACCCGCGGGACACGCTCCAGAGTCTTGCAACACTGCGCGCGCTTCCGCCGCCCGCCGGCGAGGATGCGCGTATCGATCTGCTCGAAGCCTCTGCACAAATCGGCTTGAATTTGCCCGCCGCTCAGGCGGCCGCCAAACGGGCTATCGGCAAAGGCACAGCTCTCGGCTCGGCCATGGTTGTGGCGCGCGCTTACGGTGTGCTCTGCCAGCAGGGATCCACTCTGGGCGTCAATGGCGATGAAATCGCCAGCGACTGCCGCAAGGGCATGCAGGCCTATGCCGCCATTGGGGACCGTAATAACGAAACCCGCACTCTGAACGATTTTGCCGGCGTGTATTATTCGCGAGGTGATCTCCGCCAAGCAGAGCGCATGTGGCGCGAAGCCGCCGGACGATTTCGCCAGCTTGACGAGCGCGAGGGTTCCGCCGCGGCGTACAACAATCTGGGCGATGTGCTTTTCCTCGAGGGACATCTTACGGAAGCAAGAAAAATGCTCCTGGCGGCGATTCCCGAGTATGAAGCCATTGAGGAATCCGGTGGGGTCGCGCTCGTATTCAGTGACCTCGGCAATCTATCGCGCGCACAAGGAGAACTGCAGGAGGCGGAAGGAAATTTTCAACGAGCTCAAGCGATCGCCTCAGGAATCAGCGACAACAGCACGCTCGCCTATGTTCTGAGCGGGGAGGCTAATGTAGCAATGGAACGCGGTGACCTGACGGCGGCCCGCAAGTCCTATACCGATGCGCTGCGCCTGCGAACGCAGATCGGGGAAATGCAGAATATTGAGGAATCGAACGTAAGCATCGCGAGGCTGTCCATCGAAGAAGGTCTTGCGGCAAAAGCGGAAGGTGTTCTTCGCAAGTCCAAAGAACAGTTTCATCGCGAGCATCAGGCTGATGACGAAATCGCAGCGAGCACCACACTGGCCGAAGCACTGTTGGCCGAGAACAAACTTTCCGAAGCCACGGAGGAGATCGAGACCACGGCTCGCCTCGCTGCAAACAGCCAGAACCAAGCGGTTCGGCTCGAATTTCAGCTGACCAGAGCGCGCGTGTTGCTGCGCGCGGCTCGCTACCAACCGGCTCTCGCCCTACTTCAGGAGGTTTCCTCGGAAGCCCGTAAGTCCAGTTTCGCACTACTGGGTTGGGAAGGTCAGCTGGTGCACGCCGAACTCCTGATGAAAACGGGCCACGTTCCAGAGGCCCGAGAGCAACTACTCACTGTTGAAAAATCCACGCGCCTCAACGGCTTCGAGCGACTGAAGAACAAGGCCATCGCTTTGCGTCAGTAAAGGTCCGGGGATGGCTGGATTCCTTGGCGTGTCCCACCTGCGAAATGGCTAAACGCAAGGCCAGTTTTCCGTTACGAGCTCTTTGCGGGGGAGCGAAACACTCCGCGTGCCGACGAGCCGAATAAAAACCCGTAATCATCTCAATTTAAATAAGTTAACTAAGTTAAGTAGGGGGCAGATCGAGTAGCCCTGTAGCCCATATTATCGTTTTTCGATAAAAGTTGTTGACGAATCTGGAAGAAAGATTTATCGTTCATCGATAAGGAAGGCCACCATGCTAAATCGGGATCGACTGATAAAAAGTTCGCGGTTCGTTGTGCGCACGGCTTCGGCGGCGAATCGGTTGTTGTTGCTGGCCATTGTGGTTGGGCTGGCTCTGTCTTGCATCTTCGCTTCGCGGTTCGCAGCTCTTATGATCGAGCCAGGCCCGGGAGTTGATGTTCTATCGGTGATGACAGGCTTGCGTTTGTTAATGTTGATGGGCATCGCGATGTCGGTGGCGACCGACCGACTTTTCCTGGCCTTGGCTAAAATCATCGCCAGCACAAGCGCAGGCGATCCGTTTATTATCGCTAACGCTCGCAGGCTGCAAACCATTGGTTGGTGCCTTCTCGCGTTACAACTGCTCGACATCCCTGGTGCGCTCCTGGGCAGATATTTTCCTAGCGTAGGCTCAGCCACCCCGAACGTCACTTCCTCTATTGGTGGTTGGATCGCAGTACTGATGGTATTTGTGCTCAGCCGTGTATTCGCCGCGGGTTCCGCCATGCGTGACGAGTTGGAAGGAACGGTCTGAACAATGCCCATTACTGTAATGCTCGATGAGGTGCTGGGACGCCGTCGCAAGTCGCTAACCGAGCTATCGGAGACGATCGACATCACTCTCGCGAATCTGTCGATCCTTAAGACCGGGAAGGCCAAGGCGATCCGCTTCTCAACATTGGAAGCGATTTGCAACGCACTCGATTGTCAGCCCGGCGACATACTGGCCTTCAGGCGAGACAGCGAAGAACACAAGACTTAAAGACTAAGTCAACACTCTCAAATGTTCGCAATGCGAAGGATATTTCCATGACATTCAGCCCCAAAGCCATTTTTCAACGTAATGATCGATACGAAGGTGTCCGCACGATCAACATTTACCTGTTGCGCCTGCTCTATATTTTGATGTTCTTCGTGTTGGGCAAGGACACCTGGACGCACATCCTCGTCCACCACGGACCATGGGACCCGACAGATGCAGTGGTGTGGTGCGTCTGGACGGCGTTCGCGACTTTGGCGGGCATTGGAATCTTCCGCCCTGTGAAAATGATACCGATCGTGCTTCTGGAGATATTCTACAAAGTGCTGTGGCTTATTCTGGTGGCGTATCCACTATGGGCAAAGGGCGCGTTGTGGGGATCGCCAGCGGAAGCCATCGCCTTGCCGTTTTTGTGGGTGCCATTGCCCATCATCGCCGTGCCGTGGGGCTACGTGTTTGTGAATTACATCTACAAACCAAAGCAGTAGAACAATGCGAAACACATCGGTGCGGTGCTAAGCGACGTCCTCGCTCTCTATTGGCTCGCCGTTCGCAACGCTCGGAGTGGAGACCGACGAATTTCCGAACAGCGTGGCGAATTTCAGAGACGGTTTCTCGCTCTCGGGCTGGAAGCCTTGCGGCGCGAAAAAATCAGTCAGGCAAAGTTTCTGCAGTTGGCGGAACGCGATGGCGTCCGCGAGTGGATTGCGCAGGATCTTCTGGGCAATGCGGGGATTGGCGATGCTGAGGCCCAGCCTGTCCTCCTGCCGGAGTAAGGAATCTCTTCGCCGTTGGACGGACGAATCATTTCCGCTGGAACACTATTTCTTCGCTGGCGGTGTGAACGCCTCAAACTCAACGTGACCTTTGTGAGCGCAAGCCTTGAGTTCGTCGGTGGTGATGGGTGACGCAGACTGGCCGGCCGGTACTGACCCACACCGCATGTTATCTTCGAAACCCGGCGCGGAGAACACAAAAACTAGCCTGATGTTATCGTTTCCGATGTTTTTCAGGCCCACCCACGTCTCAGCAGGAAAGAAAACTGTGCCTCCGGCATGGACGTCATATTCCTTGTCGTTCAAAGTAACATGTGCGGTACCGGTCTGGATCAGCAGGATCTCGTCTTGCTCGAGATGCTTGTGCCGAGGAATTACACCTCCAGGCGGAATTTCCTCACTCCCAAGCACAAGATGTTTTGAGCCGCTGTTCTGCGGAGTCACCTTAAGGATGAACTCGGCGCTAGGGGTGGGCAACGATCCGAGCGGACGCCGCACACGTATTTCTCCTTCGTTCTTTTCAAGCACAACGGACTTGGCACCCTGGGATTGTGCGTAGGAAATGACTGCTTCGGGTGAGAGTATAAACTACAATTTCGCAAACGCTCGGACTGGGAACGTTCCGAACCCCTTCACCTTTGCCGGTACTGCGCTGAAGATGAAGCCGGAGAGCGGCAACCGTTCGAGATCACAGAGGTGCTCGGCGACCGGAATCTCCGCTCCGAGCAGAACGGTATGCACGGGCCGGGTACCTCCCGATGTGTCATCGATGTTCATCGAATCGATTCCCACAAATACCGCGCCCTGTTCTTTCAGGTGTACAGCCGCAGCTTCAGTCAAGAACGTGTGGCCTTCAAGATACTGCTCCGTACGCCAATGTCGCGCCCATCCCGTATGTACCAACACCGCTTTGCCGCGCACATCGGTCTTTAGGAAAGCATCGCGATCCACGGCCCGTCCGGTCATGTTGTTGACTCGAACGACTACAGCAGATAGATCAGCAAACTTTTCGACCGGCATCTCAGAAATGTCCTTTCCATTTTCGAAGCGATGAAACGGGCTGTCGACATATGTTCCGGTGTTCGCGATCATCTCGATTTTGCCGATCTGGAACGACGTGCCCTCTGCATAGAATTTCTTCGAAGCCTCGCGGCTCATGAAGTCGCAAATTACCGGACCAGGGAACCCTTTGTAAGTGACCATTCCGTGTTCGATCGTGTGACTCAGATCTACGTAGCGCGAAGAAGTAGTGTTTGGCATTTTTAGGTCCTAACTATGGGAAATCCTCATCAAGCAGACGCCGAGACGACAAGTAGCTCACAAGGTCCTTCGAACCCGGCAGGGCTTTCGAATTTGCGCAGTTCGTTTTCAATCTCCCTCCAGGCGGCCTCTTTGCTCGCCTCATCGAGTCCAGCGAGCATGGTGTGCAAAGCTCCGAATGATTCTTTCTCGAATCTGAGGCATTCTGAGGCAGAAGGCATCTTCAACGGCGCGACGACCCGTTCTTCCTTAATCTGATGAAAACCAGCTAACAGGCCCGCCACACGCGTCCGATGTACCCGTCGTCTTCTTGATTCTTAAGTGCCGCAAAGGCTTCCGGGAGTCGCGTAAATCAGCAGTGCGAATTGTATCAAGGTTCTCTTTGTCAGGCGATTGCCGCCGTTTCAAATGCACCCAAATTCCCGAAAGAGCCAGTTGGTAAAGCATTGACGAAGGATGGCGGGGATGCCGGGACTCGAATCCGCAGCCATTTGCCGGGTTCGCAAAGCACCAAGGCTAAGCTTCATGAGAATCCCCGAATAGTCCGGTTTTTTTTCGCTAACCACCCATCCCGTGCGCCGGTTCTCATGAACTCGCCGAATCGCTTTGCGGACGACGGGCAGGTCGAGAGCATGGCGTTCGATCATCCAGGGGGTGAACTTCACAGTAAGACAGGGCGATCTGGTTCCGGATCGTCCCATCCGTCTCACCTTTAATTGCGAGTATAGCGGGGCGTTTTCACAATGGAAGTTGACCTCAGTCGAGGAACTCGGATCGGGAGTAACTTCAAAGGCTTTAGACCGTGATAGCAATTTCCCAAGATTTCACCGTGGCCAAAGGAAGGAGTCAAATAAGGGAGGTGCATGCAAAACCCGTCGAAAGGCACACCGGAGTCGCGTGCCCCTCGTTAGTCAGACTCTTCATTTTGGATACGTATCGAAGTTCCATGGGCGATCCGCAATCGGGTGTAATGTTTCACACCGGCGCGGGCCAGCACCTGGACATCGATAAGCTGGTTCTCCGATATGTTCATCCGGTCGTCAAGAGTCTTAACATCGACTGGTACGGCTTGCGCGGGTTCCGTCGCGGCATCGCTTCGAACTTGTATGAACTGGGCGCAGACGAAAAGATCGTTCAACGCGTCCTGCGGCATGCAAAGTCGCATGTCACGAAGAATCGCTGCATCAAGACGTTTGACCCGGCGCTGGTCGCGGCGATGAAGAAGCTCGAGGCAACGGTTGACTTGGTGAACCAGAGTGCACCAAGAGCGCACCAAATTAACTAGGGCAGTTGTGTTAAGCTATTGAAACCAAACCGCGGAGAGATGGCCGAGAGGCTGAAGGCGGCGGTTTGCTAAACCGTTATAGGGGCTAAAACTCCTATCGGGGGTTCGAATCCCCCTCTCTCCGCCAGATTTCAAAAACCAAACAAGACCGCAGCGCATGTTATTCGCCTATTTGAATTTTATGGGCGTGAAGGGTTCCCGACTGACGCGGTGAGCGATCAGGATTTGCGGAGAGCTGCGGCTTTGCGCGAGTAGAGCAGAAGGCTCTGCTCCGTCGCTTCTTTTTCGATTGCGTCAAGCAGTGGACGCGCAGACGCAGCACCAGAAGAAGCGGCCGTAAACTCGGCAAGCGCGAGGCGGGCTTCAAAGCGGGTCTGAAACGTGGACTTTGTACCGAGTTCATTCAGGGCGGCCTGCAAACTTCCCAGTGAAGAGTTGCCGGCAGCGAAGTTTAGGCGGGCAGCACAGATGGCAAGCTTGAGCCGCTGGTTGGGCGTGGCGGAGTCCCTGATCAGCGATTTTGCGCGAGCGAGCGCTTCCGTTGCAGCGGGAAAACGGCGCTGCGCCAACGCGGCGCGCGCCAGCGCGATTTGCGCGTTCAGCTCCAGAGGCGCATTCCGTAGACGACGGGATGTGGCTGCAGCTTCACCAGCAATTTGTGCAGCGCGCGCGGGTTGCTCAAGCTCCAGGAAAACTTCAGCGAGCGAGATCTGGCTTTCGGCCGCCGAGGCAGGAGATTTCCGCTGTTCGCTGAGCGCAATTGCCTGTTCGAAGCCTTGCTGCGCGGCGGTGAGGTTGCCCTGGACCGCCAAATATTCGGCCGTGTTGTGAGTACCGATGGCGATGATTTCCTTGTCTCCGAGTTCGCGAGCAAGGGCCAGTCCGTCCTCGATGGCTTTTTTTGAAGCTGCAACGTCACCTTGGCCTTCAAGCGAAGCCGCCAAATCGTATTCGGTAATCGCGAGAAGACGTTTGTCGCCCGCAGTTTTCGCGGCCGCAACGGCACTCTCTGCGTGTGAGCGAGCAGCGGGCCAATCTCCCTGCAAACGGGCCGCCTTGCTCGAACCGGATTCTGCGTCTGCGATAAACAACGGATCACCCACGTCGCGGGCTGCCGCTAGCGCTTGCTCGTAGTTGGAACGAGCAGAGACATAATCGCCGTCATCCAAGAAAAGACCGGCCATCAAGTTTCGCAATTGTGACAATCCGGCCTTTTGTCCGATATCCGTAAAATTGGAGGCCGCTTCATCGTAGAGTTTTCGCGCGCCGGCGGCGTCACCGGCGTCGGCTGTAAGATTGCCGAGATTGGCAAGGCACGTTGCAATGCCCTGCTTGTTACCCATTTGCCGAAAAATAGTGAGCGCCTGCATCAGATACTTGCGGCTTTCGACAGGTTTTCCTTGCACCGTAAGTAGGTTGGAAAGGTTTACGTACGCGGCTGCAATGGCGCCCTTGTCCGAGATTTGTTGTGCGATCGCGAGGCCCTCTTGGTATTTCCTCTGAGCGCCCACCAGGTCGCCGCGCCTTTCATGAACCAGCGCGAGGTCATTCAAAGCCCGGCAGAGTCCTTGATTGTCTTGAATCTGGCGACGAATGACGATGGCCTGGTTAAAGTCCGTTTCCGCCTGATCGAGCTTCCCCTGCGAAACATGGATGAGCGCAAGGTTATGGAGTGCGCGCGAAACGCCCACACGATCACCGACTGCTTCGTAGGCGGCTTTGGCCTCGAGCGAGACAGAAGTCGCTTTTTCCAGATCGCCGAGGTTCTGCAATGCCCAACCGGAAAGCAGTAGAGCGCGAGCGGCTGTGAGTCGTTCTCCGCGGCTCTTCGCACGATCCGCTGCACGGGTGGCGGCCGCCAGTTCACGCTTGAAGTCAGCCGTGCGGTCAGCGGTGCTGGCTTCCGCAATGTCAAGACGAGGATCGTCTTTCAGGGACGGAATCGTCGCTCGTAGCTTGTCCAAAGTGGCGAATGAATCTTGCGGTTTGCCCGCCGAACTCTGAGCGATGGCCAGCTGGATGCCATATTCCGGATTGTCTGCAAACACATTGAAAAGTGATTGATAAATTTCGATTACCTTGGGCCAATTGCGGACCGCCGATTGGTAGCGGCCCTCGACGGCGAAACGCTCCTCTCGGGAAAGATTCGCGGAGAGCTCCAGTGCTTTTTTGCTTAGTTCGAGAACCTTGCTATCAAAGCCAAGTTGTCCCCAGGCGCTGGCAAGCGCGGTGTGGATAGCAACGTTTGCAGGGTCGGCAGCCGCAGCTTTTTCTAGGAGCTCCTTTGCGGCTTGAGAATCATAAACGCGAAGCTTGTTAAGGCCTTCCGCATAGAGACGCGCCGCATCGGACGAAGTGGGGAGCGAAGCAAGGACTTTACCGGCGTCATCTGCGGAGAGCTCGGGAGCGCCGAGGGAGCTGCGCAGCTTTGCGCCGGCGCGCGAAACGACATCGAGAAGTTCTGATTGCGCACCGGTTTCGCTTACCGATGAAATAATTTCACCGGAATGTGAATCCTGGATGCGCAGGTCGACACGGATTTTTCCATCCGTGCCTCCGGGAACGACGACGTAGGAGCCGCTCAGCACGGCATCTGTGCCGAGGCTCGCGTTAATACGGCGAAGCGTGTCCTGGGCGAAGGTGTCTGTGTCGGAAAGTGACAGGTCGAGTTTGGCACGAGAAACCGTCTCGCCGGGAATAGTGCGGAGGCGTTCTCCGGCAGCCAGTTCCGTGGTGAGCATTTCTGAGAGCGCGGTGGAAAGCCAGGCGGAATCGGGACGACCAGAGAGATTTTTTATGGCGAAGACGGCCACCGAACGGCGTATCCGTGCGCTGCCGGGGCGCACAGGACCAGAGCGCACAACGCCGCCACTTGCTTCCGATTCGAGTTGTTTGTGTCTGCGAGACACATACCAACCAATAACCGAGCCGATGACCAGCAGAGATAAAAGAAGACCGACAGCCGCACGATGGCTGGGACGAGGACTTTCCATACCAGCAAGAGGAGTCTCAGAATTGGAGAGACGTTCAAGGTCAGCGTGCAACTCCCGGGCGGACTGATACCGGTCTCGAGGGCTGTGAGCCAGCGCCTTGCGCAGAACACTTTCAAGCGCCGGCGTGACGTCGCGATTCACTCGCGACGCAGGAGTGGGATCATTGTTCAGAATTGCATCGATGAGCTTGGCGAGTTGTGGTTCGGGAAACGGGCGACGTCCAGTTGCCAGTTCATAAAGGACAGCTCCGACGGCATAAATGTCCGTGCGCGCATCGGGCGGTTCCCCGCGAAGCTGCTCAGGCGCCATGTAAGGAACGGTACCGGAAAAGCTCGAAGTATCGGCAACGCTCAGAGTGGCATCAAGCCCGGCTTCTGGATGAAAAAACTTCGCGAGGCCAAAATCGAGAATCTTCAATCGGCCGTCGGGGGTGACGCGCAGATTGGCCGGCTTCAGATCGCGATGGATGACGCCTTGTTCATGCGCCACCGCAAGACCGGCCGAGACTTGAAGGCCCAGGGGCACAACTTCGGCCAGCGTGGAGTTGCCCTGCTCCAGTTTTTCGTGGAGCGAGATGCCGGGAACAAACTCCATGACCAGAAACTCGGAATCGCCTTCGGCATTGAAATCGAAAACAGAGCAAATGTTAGGGTGATTGAGGCGAGCAAGGGCCAGCGCTTCATTGCGAAAGCGTTTGCGCGCGCCTGGGTCGCCGAGAATTCCAGCGGGCAGGACTTTAAGGGCCACATCGCGCTCAAGTCGCTGATCACGAGCGCGATAGACGACACCCATCCCGCCTTCACCGATTTTCTCGATGACCTGATAATGACCGAGAGTTCTGCCAATCATTTGCTGGGCTCGACTCGCTTATGGGACTGATGTTAGGCCGTTAGAAAGAGTAGTGTCAAATGTGGAGGCCAGTGTTTCGGGCAATTGCAGTGCCTTAAGGAGACCGGAGGGGCGGCGCCCAGGATCGTCCGCCCAGTTCTCGTATCTTAGCTTCCTGTCTGAAAAACCCGCGTTGAAAAACTTACAATTTGCTTGCCTGGTTTGTTCGACTAGGGAACGTTCGTTGTGCAACTATCGTGCAGAGGAAAGCGCGCGGAGTCGCGTCGCGTTGGTTGATCGGGTTACTGGAAACCTCCTTTATGGCGCCATTTCTTTGCGCGGTTTTTCTGGTCTCTGCCAGCACGTTGCTGTACGAGATCGCGTTGACACGGCTGCTGAGCGTTATCTCCTGGTATTACCTTGCCTTCGTGTCGGTATCGATGGCTATGCTCGGGATGACCGCAGGCGCACTGCTGGTTCAACTTCTTCCCAAACGGTTTCCCGAAGAACGAATTTCGTTGCGACTAACGCAGGCTTCCCTGGGAATGGCGGTGTCCTTACCGCTTTGCCTGCTCATGATGCTCGCTATACCTCTGGATACATTCGTGTCTTTGGAGTCGCTATTCAGCTATCTGTTTTTCTCCCTGATCATCGCGCTTCCATTTTTCTTTTCCGGGATTGTGCTGTGCGTTTCCCTTGCGCAGACCCGAATCCCAGTTGGCGTCACGTATTCTGCCGACTTGCTTGGAGCTGCGGCAGGATGCGTGGCCTCCGTTGTTCTTTTGAAATTCCTGGACGCACCCAGCGCCATACTGGCCAGTTCGGCATGGCCTTTTCTTGCCGCCGCTTGTTATTGCGGCAGATCCGGCGGGAAGCGATTTCGTGTCCAACTGATCGCATGCGCGTTAGTTATGGTGGCACTGGCCGGCCTGAATGCCTCCACAAGATATGGCATTCAACCTGTTTGGTCCAAAGGAGTGAAAGACCATCGACTTGGCGTACTCGAGGAAATCTGGAATCCCATCTCCATGGTCCGGGTACGAAAACCATCAACAACGAATGGCGCACCTTGGATGTGGGGACCCAGCCCTCTTATGCCGAGTGTCTCGGTTGAAGCACTTTCTCTCGATATCGACAACGACGCCGGGACGCCGATGATGCGCTTTCACGGCGATCTCCAGGAGTTCGGCTTTCTTCGCTACGACGTAACCTCGATTGCCACTCAATTGCGACCAGCAGGGAGCGCTGCAATTATTGGCGCCGGAGGCGGCCGCGATGCGCTGGCCGCTTTGACCAGCGGTTCGCAGCGCGTCGTGGCCATCGATGTGAACTGTGCGATCGTCGATATCACGAGCAATCGCTTTGCCTGGTTCTCCGGCTTCAACAAAATGCCGGGCCTGGAAATTCATTGCGATGAGGCGCGCAGCTATTTGAGCCGCAGTCAGGAGCGGTTCGATATTGTCCAGGCCTCCCTGGTAGACACTTGGGCAGCGACGTCGGCAGGATCTATGTCTCTTTCCGAGAACTCTTTGTATACGGTCGATGGCTGGAAGATGTTCTACCAACATCTGAAGCCACGGGGTCTTATCACCTTTACCCGTTTTTACGCGGAGCCGGAGCGTTATCAAACTTATAGATTGTTCTCTCTGGGATGGGCCACGCTGCTGAGTGAAGGGGTGCAAGATCCCGGCCAGCACATGGCTTTAGTCAGCTCAGGAACCGTGGCCACATTGCTCGTGAGTAACGAGCGGCTCTCGCCTGAAGATCTCAAGAGTCTCCACTCCATTATTCAGACCATGTCCTTTACGGCACTGTACATGCCGGATGAACCAGTGCGCATACCTGAACTGCAAAAAATCGCGGCCGCGACCACGCTGCAGGATCTATCCGCCCTTCGCTACGCGGGCGATTTTGATCTTTCACCGGTTTATGATTCATCGCCATTCTTTTTTAACTCGATTCGCCTGCGAAATCTTCCGCAGTTTCTGCGTCACGGAGCCAAAGGCGGGAATGCCCGTGCGACACTGTTCATCTTTGGGTTTCTGGTCTCCGCGATTGTGTTGGTGCTCGGAATGATCTTGCTTTCCCTGAGGGGCATGGCCCGGCTGACAAGAATTGGAAATAATCTCCCATCAGGATTCGTTTTCTATTTCATTTCGATTGGCTTGGCATTTACGCTGATCGAGGTTGCCATGATGCAGCAGCTTTCCATTTTTTTAGGGCACCCCATCTATTCTCTCGTTGTGGTGCTAGCCGGAGTAATATTCTTCGCAGGTTTGGGCAGTCTGGCTTCTGGAGGATGGGGGATCCAATCCCGACTCGCAGCGCGGATGCCGACTTGGTCGGCCGGCTTGACAGTTCTCGCCTATTCTCTGGTCGTTCCACCCGTGATCCATTTCGCTCTGCCCGAGGGCCTCTACCAGCGCATAGCTGTTTCGTTATTCTTACTCGCCCCTTGCGGGCTAGCCATGGGGTTTTGCCTGCCGGTCGGCCTGCGTTGGATGAATCTGCTGGGACACAAGGAGCAATTGCCCTGGGTGTGGGCCTTGAATGGAGCCGCTTCCGTCTTGGCTAGTTTTCTTGCGGTCCTGATTTCGATGGAAAGCAGCATTACAACCACTTTGCTGATTGGCGCGGCATTGTATCTTGTGGCCGGAGTGGCGCTGCCAGCCATGAGAACTTCCGGGCCGCCCGAACCACAAATTGGTTAGTGACGGCCCGCCAGATTACGGTTGCAAAATGCTCGAATCGTTGCGCTGCCAGATCTCGTCTTGATCCGAAAAGACCCAAACTCGTTGATATTGGCTGTGGAGAAATCTGCGGAACGCATCGAGATGATACTTTTCAGGGGGTTGCCAGGAGTCTCGGGAATCCAAACGCGGCGACCAAAGAATATATTGGACTTGCTGGGCATCCAGTTGCCGAATGCTCAGCTCTATATATTCCGGCCGAGTCTGATCTCCCGTTTCGAGCACATCCAGATAAGCAGGATTCCGCAGTTCCAGAGGCAGATAGAGACCCGGCCATGCCGCTTGAAAGAATTTCTGCCCAGGTTTGGTGTGTTGCGCCAGCCACGCTGCTTTTTCATATATATGAGGAGTTGTTGCCGTCTTTCCAGCAGGAAGCTGCACGGTGACCGACGCTTGATGATGCCGCACCCAGGTTTGCACCAGTGCCAGACCAAGTACGGCCACCCAGAGCAAGCTGGTCGCATAGCGCGGAAGTTTGGCTTTCTGAAACAGCCAGACGAATAAGATGATGCCGGGCATCGCCACGCAGTAGATTCGAAGCCAGTTCACACTCAGCGCCACCTCGATCAGCATGGCAACGCCAGTAAAAGACACGAGCGCGATGCGCCGTATGGCCGCGGCAGACGGGTCGCGCCGCTCCTGCCAGCTTCGCCACAAACCAGCCACGTAGACAACCGGAAGCAAGAGATAGATGAAAAGATAAGGGCTGAGCTTCGGCAAATTTCGCCAAGCGAGGGTTTCTGGCAACCCGAGAGAAGCGGTCGTCCATCCGTTGACCATGAATTCCCGGACGTATGTGGCTTGGAAGTACCAAAGCTGTCTGAGGCCACCGGTCGCAATGAAATAGCCGCTCAACAAGGTCCAAGTCGCAACGAGGGGGACAAAAAGCTGTATTTGCCGTTTCAGCAGACTAGGCCGCGTTTCTTGTTCACAAAGACTTTCTGCGAATAGGAAGGCGGCGATGCCAAAAGCGGCGAAGACTCCTCTTGTTTGCGTGAAAAAAGAGGCCGCACCCAGTAGCATTCCCGCAAAAATAATTCTTTGCGGCGAGCGAATTTCTAAAAGAATTGCAACGGCACCCATGACCGCGAGAACGCTAAACCAGTGGTGCGTTCCGTTCAGGACCTTGCCGTAGATCAGGCACAGGAACAACCAGGCCGCGAGCAAGGCGTGCTGCTCCTCCATCACCAGCTTGGCTATCTTGAAACACACCCAGCTCAGTAGAACTCCGAGAGCGAGTACGACTGCGTTGGTAATCCATATGCGAGGGCCAAAGAGTTTGAACAAGCTCAGGTAAACCAAATCCGTCCCGGGTGGAGTAAATTGAAAGAAATCCTGGTAAATGCGCTCTCCAAGCAGCAGCCGTTGAGAATTCATCCAGAAATAAACTTGATCTCCGCTGAGCAAAAAAGGCGTGGCAAGGAAAGCAAACAAATTAACGTAAAGGAAGGTTGCGCTGCCAAGAATCAGTGCGATGGTGTAGTTGTCGAATTCCGAGCGCCCGCGAACGTTCACTGTGGTAGGCAGTCTTTGCATGGAAATGAAAAGCCCATTTCAAAAGCTGAGTTCGGCAAACGGTTGGCGCTTTTGCGCATAACCGGAGTAAATAGCAAGAAATTCTAGCATGGAGCCAGCATGTGCGCGCCTTGCTCTCACGAGCAGAGGTTAGCCCCCCTGCTTTCTTCATCGCTTGCCTGTGCCATTTCCTTCCTGTACCCTGAAATCACCGTGCAACGATTGCTCGCAATCCTAGTATTTCTTTGTTTCGGCTCAGAACCCATCCTTCCTGCGCTGGCAATGAATCGTGTGCAAAGCGGCGTTCCCATTTGCTGCCGTAAAGATGGCGGCCATCACTGTAAGGCACCGGGGCGAGAAACGCAGCAATCCCAGTCGGGCGATGATGAGCAAAGCCTCCAGGCCACGTGTCCGACATCGCACCAGGCGTCTGCCGTCAACCTTGCCGCAAAACTCCTGTTAACGTCTGCCATTGAAATTAATGACAAAAGCAAGCCAGCTCAAGCGGTTCTCAGTTCTACCGATGTAAAGCCGTTGCAACCGGTTTCAAGAAGTGATTTCGCTCGCGGCCCTCCTCCGGCGTTCCTCTAGTATCTTCACCCCATTCCTCCTGCAGTTAGCGCGCAGCCGCGGAGCCAGATTCCTCTGGCGGCCTTTGATTCGCCGAATAGAGTTTGGAGATTATCGTGTGGCGGCCGGTATTTCCTAAGAACTTGCGAGTTTGAAGTCTAAGCAGTGATCAGGAGCTATAAAATCCGCAATTTCGCACAAAGGGCGCGCCCGTCCGTTCGAGGCAAATTCCTGCTTCGACTGCAGTCGTTATTTTTGCTGTGTGCAATTTTGTCCACCCCTGTGGGTGCGCTTGCAGGCCACGTTCTGCACATTGCTTCTTCGTGCTGCTGCGACAAAATGTGCGCCCTGCACGCAAAAAAGGAAATAATCGAAGAGCCTGAGTCAGGCTGTCACAAGCCGTCGAGCAAGGACTCTCCTGCCTGCACTATGAAGGCCTGCTGCAAAGCGGGCGATACCATGTTTATTTCGCCGAATTTGCCCGAAATTGTCTTACCGCGTTCGGTGGAACAATTGCTTCAAGCGGAGACACCAGGGTTCTCGGCCTCTCCAAATGTCGCGCCTCTGACCCAGCTTCTCGATCCGCCATTTCAACCTCCACGCCCCTAAGTGAACCCTCAAAGCCGTTGCGACACGAGAGAACTCACTTGGGAGGAATGATTCATGTTTGGTTCTAGATGGACGGTAGCCAGCAGTTTGGTATTTTTTTTGTTTCTCATCTTGTTCAGCCCCGCAATCCTCGAAGCCCAGGAAACGGTCAACAACGCCAGCGTCAGCGGCCGCGTCACCGACGCCTCTGGAGCCGTCATTGCTGGAGCCATGGTTTCCGCGCGCCAAGTCGAAACAAACTTGGCCGCCACAACCAACACAGACAGCGAGGGCCGTTTTCGTTTTCCTTATCTTCAGGTTGGCAAATATGAAATCAGGGTTTCTCAGGCCGGATTCGCCGAAGCCAGCCGAACAATAACTCTTACGATCGGGGCTGCTTATCAGCTGCCCATCGCTCTTGCTGTGGGCGCAGCAAATGAAACTGTCAACGTAAACACGGAGTCTGCCGTCATTGAAGCTGCCCGCACACAAGTCGCCGGCACCATCGGACAAACCGAATTCAACACCGTGCCACTCAACGGCCGCAGCTTCCTCGATCTGGCCTTGCTGGTCCCCGGCGTCTCTCCCACCAATACCGCCGCAACGCAACTATTTCCGGAAACGTCCGCTGTTCCCGGCCAAGGCATCTCGATCAACAGTCAGCGCAATTTTTCCAACAGCTTCGTAGTCGACGGCCTTTCCGCCAACGATGACGCGGCGGGCCTCGCTGGAACTTTTTATGGTCTTGGCGCCATCCAGGAATTTCAAGTTGTTACTTCCGGTGGCCAGGCTGAATTTGGCCGCGCGCTCGGTGGCTACATCAATGTGGTCACAAAAAGCGGCGCTAACGGCTTGCACGGTGAAGCGTATGGCTTTTTCCGCAATCAAAATCTGAACGCTGATAACGCGCTCTCCCGCGCCAAACTTCCGCTCACGCAAGCACAATACGGCGCCAGCCTCGGCGGGCCCATCCTTCGGGATCGCACGTTCTATTTTGCTAATTTCGAGCAGCGTCTGCTAAATCAGGATGGTCTTATCACTTCCTCGCAGGCCAACGTGGACGCGATCAACGCGCAACTCACGGCAATTAGTTATCCGGGTCTGCCCATCGCGACGGGACTATTTCCGAATCCGGTGCACAACAGTAATTTTCTGGCTCGCCTCGACCATCGTTTCTCAGAAAAGGACCAATTCAATATTCGCTATAGCCTCTACCAGGTTGACAGCACAAACTCCCGCTTCGCCGGCGCACTCACCTCGACAAGTGGTGGCACGGCACTCACCGACCTCGACCAGACGATAGCCGCCAGTAACATCGCCACACTTTCCTCTAACACCGTAAACGAAACGCGCGGCCAGTTCACAAATAGCAGTCTGAACGCTCCTGCCAATGACCCCGGTGGCCCTGCCGTGAATATTTCCGGTGTCGCGTCATTTGGTACAGCCTCTGGTTCACCAACGGCCCGCCACAACCGGCTCTATGAAATCGTCGACAACCTTTCCCATCAAGCTGGCCCTCACGCATTGCGCGTTGGCGTCGACTTCCTGTACAACGATTTAGCGATCACCTACCCGCGGTCCATTCGCGGGAGCTATTCGTTTTCCTCGCTGAACACCCAGCCCCCTCCGCCCGCACTGCCTTGTAACTTTTTGAACAGCTGTTACACCACGTACACGCAAACTTTCGGCGATCCGGTCATCTCGCAAACCAATCCCAATGTTGGTTTCTACGCGCAGGATGAATGGCACATCAGTTCGCGCTTTACCATTAACGCTGGACTCCGCTACGACCTGCAATTCCTGCAGCAAATTTCCACCGATGCCGACAATTTCTCGCCGCGCCTCGGGTTCGCATGGTCGCCCTTTGCCTCGCAGGCAACCGTCATTCGCGGCAGCTTCGGCCTCTTCTACGACCGGGTTCCCCTGCGGGCCCTTGCCAACGCCTTGCTCTCGAGCGATAACTCAACGAATCTCGGCACCGTGCAACAACAAAGCGTCAGCTTGACCTTCGGGCAGACCGGCGCGCCCACCTTCCCCAACATACTGGCCAGCGTTCCGCCCAATGCGCTTATCAGCTTCACAACGATGAATCCAAATATGCAGAACGCCTACTCGGAACAGGCCAGCCTCGAGCTAGAACAACAGGTCGGCCGTCATGGCGCATTCAGTATCAACTACCAGCACATACGCGGCGCTCACCTGATTATTTCCCTCAATCAAAACGTGCCGAGTTGTACGTCCGCAGACGATCCTGTGAACCTTTGTCGTCCGAACGCGACGTATCAAAACAATAGCCAATATTCTCCGGCTGCCGATTCACAATATGACGGGTTGTCCATTTCGTTTCTGCAGCGGCCCGCAAAGTGGAGCAGTTTCCGGGTTTCCTACACGTACTCCAAAGCCCTTGACGACGTTGGGGAATTTTTCTTCAGTTCACCCGTCAACATTTCAAATATCCATCAGGATTGGGGCCGGTCCGATGACGACCAACGTCACCGTTTTGTTTTTGACGCTAATATCCATTCTCCAATGGCGTCCGCAAAAACCGGCTGGCAACACATCACTCACGGATTTCAACTTAGCGGTATGTTGCAGTACTACTCTGCGTTGCCGTTCAACGTAGTTTCCGGCGTGAATACGATTCAGCAGACCCCGGGACGACCGTGCCCGGAACTTTCACCCACGGTCGCCGACCCCAGCTGCACGCTGGACAAGATGATCGGTCGGAACACCGGAGTTGGCTTTGATTATTTCAACTTCAACACCAGGCTCAGCCGTACGTTCCCCGCCGGTGAGCACTTCAAGATCGAAACGATCGCCGAAGCGTTCAACGTTCTGAACCATCGCAATAATATGGTTCCAAACACAACCTTTGGCACGGGTGCATACCCTTCGAATCCGAGGATCTCATTCGGGTCCCCCACCGCGGTCGGTGATCCGCGGCAAATTCAACTGGCGTTGCGAATTCTGTTCTAAGGCCGGAGACCCCTCACATGGAATACAACACAGATTCGGCACAACGACCTTCACTCGGCTGGTTTCTCGTCAGCGCAGTGATCAGCATTTTTTCGCTCGCAGGCTGCAATCAGACCTCGGCAAGTTACCTATTTGAGACGCAGCCGCAAACACCACTCGCGGCTGTGGGCTTGAACTCCACGCGGAGTCCTCAGATTGCCGTGTCTGCTGCAGGGATGATTTCCCTTCTTACGTTGTATCAGGACGGAACCAACACCCGCGTGGGCTTCACCATGTCGCACGACGGCGGAGATCACTTCATGCCTGTCCAAGCTGTCTCTCGCGAAGGCGCAACGATCTCCGCTCACGGGGAAAATAATCCGATGATGGCCGTTTCATCCAGAGCTGTTTACGCCCTTTGGGAACAAACGCAACACGATGGCGCAAAAGATCTGGTCGTCGCCCGCTCTTTGAATGCTGGCCAGACTTTTGAAGTGCCCGTTCGCGTGAACGACAACAAAACTCCTTCTTTCCATGGCTTTGCGTCCATAGCCGCGGGAACGAACGGGGAGGTGTACATCGCCTGGCTCGACGGACGCGACGCTCCGGAATCTCCGGGGACCTTTGACATCTATCTGGCGCGCTCGACAGACCGCGGTGCGACGTTCGGACCGAACATTCGCGTGGCCCGTTCTGGTTGTCCATGTTGCCGACCGTACGTCGCACTGGGAAAGGCTGGTGAAGTATTTGTGGGCTGGCGAAAAGTCTTTCCCGGATCGATTCGCGATTTGGTTGTGTCGGCTTCAAAGGACGGTGGCCAAACTTTTTATCGCTCCACTCGTGTAGCCGAAGACGGCTGGCAGATTCAAGGGTGCCCGGAATCCGGCGCTTCCCTTCTCTTCAGCAAAGACCGCTTGTACGTTGCATGGATGACCGGTGGCGCAGACGGCCGAGCGCGCATTCAATTGTCGTGGTCTGACAACGGCGGCGCAGACTTTCACGCTCCTCTCAAGGCCTCGGACGACGTCCGCGATTCAAATCACGCGGCTCTATCGCAGTCGGAAGGAAGCTGGATCCTGTTGTCTTTTCAAGGACGGCTGGCTTCAACGAGTGAAGCTCAGTGGAGCAAGACTTCAGCCTTTGTCGTGGAAGTTCACGGAGACAAACTTGGCAAGCCGCAAGCTCTTGCCAACGACGGCATGACTGCCTCGTATCCCGGGTCTGCAATTGGTCCGGACGGCAATGCCTTTGTGGTGTGGAGCGGCACGCGCGAACGGAACAACGCAGTCGTCTTGCTGCGAGGGCGGATTCGATGAATCTTGGCCATAAAGCGCGGGGAGATAATCCAGTCCTCAGGGGAGAGACTTCGATACCGCAAGGCCGCGTGTCTCGATGACGACCCGGAAGGAACCATTCCCTGAGGCGGCTTTTTTCCGCATTTTGTTTCCTGGTGCAGCCCGGGTTTTGAATTTGATTTATTGCTCCTCAACAATCGCCAGATCCCAGGGCTTCAATTTAAGCGCGTCGCTCTTCGACACTGCACCCGCTGTCAGCAGGTCGGTGCCGGCGCCATAGCCATACGGCACAGTCTGAGCTTGCCCTGAAAAATTCAGATAGTAGTGCAGCAGTTTCCCTTTCGAATTCCGCCCGTGTCGAATTCTGACAGCTTCCGGCAAATTCTGGTCTGGCCCAGTCAGGCCCGCTTGTGTGAGCACATCGCGAATGATCTCGCGCTGAAGTGTGTCCGTAACGTACGTTGCTTCGTAGACCAGCGAGCCGGTACCAAATTTATTGCGGGTGATGGCCGGAAAGTGCCAATAGACATCGTCAAACGAACTCACAACTTCCGCGGTATCGGTCAACAAAAATTCCTGCCATACCGACCCTTTGTTCTGCTCTCCGACCCTATAGACATCAGGTGTCAGCTGTTCAGGTTCTGCAAGACTACTGAACTCCTGATAATGAAATCCCGCTGCTGCGCGAAGCGGTCCGGGAGCCATAACATCCCGAACCGTTGAATATTCGTTCGTAAATCCGCTCTTAAACGACACAACAACCTGCCCGCCGCGCTTCACATAGTCCGAAAGCTGCTGTAGCTCCCGGTCAGACGCGCTATACAGTGGCGGGACCAGCAGCACTTTGTACCTGGAAAGATTTCCGTCCGTCCCCTGCACAAAATCCGGCTCCACATTCAAATCATAAAGGGCGTTGTACATCTGATGCAGCACGGTCATGTAGTTCACCGAATCTCCGACCGGCATATAACTCAACGCATTCGCTGAGTCTGTGCTGACCACAATCGCGACCTTGTTGTCCTTCCGCAGATTTACCAGTTGCGGCCCAATCTTTTTCAACTCTCCGGCCACCTGGGTCACTTCCGCATACGCACGATTGGGCTGCAAATCATGCGACAACACACCCTTCCAATATGTTTCCTGCCCATAATGCAGCGAATGCCAGTGCCAATATTCGACCATGTTCGCGCCAGCCGCCAGGTGCGTATAGACCGCCAGTCGCAATTGTCCGGGATACGGCGGATACTGGGTTCGCGAATCCCACCCAATGGCTTGCGCATTCGTCTCCGTGACAAGATAGTTCGAATTCTTCAGCGATCGCCCCAAATCACCTGACAGCCAAATCGAACGCCCATTCAATCGCTTTTGCGTTTCGAAATAAGGGTTCTCCGCGACGATATCCAGATTCTGTGCAATCGCCCACTGATTCGTATTGGTGTGCACACCGCCGCTGAAGTCGTGCGTAATAAATTGGTCGGGCCTCTTGTACTCGTTCACAATCTTCGACTGCCACCCCAAATATTCCGTGACGATGTCTGCTTGAAAATTGTCCCACTCCAATTTGTATCCGGGATTTAGAATCCCCTGGCGCCCCGGCAAATCTTCCCACGTGTCCACGAGTTGTCCCCAATACACTAGTCCCCACGCCTGGTTCATCGCCTCAGGCGTTTTGAATGATCGTTTCAAGCGCTCGAGGAACGCAGCCTTCACGTATGGTGTTGAGATTCCATTGGGAAATGTTTCGTTGTCGATCTGATATCCAATCACCGCAGGGTGATTCTTGAAGTGTCCAATAATTTCTCGAATAACACGCTCCGCATGCTGGCGAAAATAAGGATTCAGAAAGTCGTAGTTTTGCCGTGGCCCGTAATAGCCGGGAGTTGCCAGGGAAGGATAGGCAGGCTCATACGGATTCCCCAGCGGCGGCGCGCTGGTCGCATGCGTCACCATAATTTCCGGATGCTCTGTCGCCAGCCAAGTCGGAATCGAATACGTCGGCGTTCCCAGAATTACTTTGATCCCCGCCGCGTGTAAGCGGTCCAAAACTCGCTGCATCCAGTCAAACTTAAATTCTCCGTCGCGAGGCTCCCAAGTGCTCCAGGTGGATTCGCCCACGCGCACTACGCTGATACCCGCTTTCTGCATCAACGCCACATCGGTTTCCAGTCGGTCGGTTGGCATATATTCCGGGTAGTACGCCACGCCGTATAAAATTGTATCCATCTGATCTGCGCGAAACGTTTTCCGGGCCACATTTTGCGCAAGCGAAGCGCGAGCAAGGAAAAGGAATACCAGCACACCTAGCGCACAACAAAACGATCGAAATTGCACGTATTGGCGGGTCGTCATGAAAACGCACTCCTTCTCGAAAAACGAAGACAGCAAATTCACTGCCAGAAAAGAACCGGAAGACCTATTGGCACTCTTTCGCCTGCACCGCCCCGCGATTCACCGCTCCACAGGAAACCAGCGATGTCCCAAAAAAATCCTGCTCGCCGCGATTTTCAATCTTCTTCCCGTTGGCAATCGCCTCCCCCCCCGCCCGCAAAACATATCCATGCAAACTCAGCCGCCCCAATCCGCCCGCTCCCGGCGCAACAAACTCCGGATCGACACGCAAACCCGCCGTATCCTCCGGCGGATTCGCAATCCCAAAATAGACATTCGAATCAAACACATTCTTCTCGCTCAAGCCGAATCCCGCCTTCACCGCATACTCACCGTCGGCGGCTCGCGAAGTCCCAAACGAAATCCGTGCACTTCCCTTTGCATAAAAGATATTGTTCGAAAATTCCGTATCCACGGCCCAGCCCGCCCAATCTGAAAATAATACGACGTTCAGCTCGCGGTCCGGTCCGCTATAAATCGTATTGTTATAGATCCGGGAATTCTTCACCGGCCCGCTAATGGTAATTCCGCGCGTTCGATCATTCTGGCTGATGTTGTAGCGCACCACAGTTCCGCTGTTCCCGATACTCTGTTCGGCTGGCTGGCTGCCCTCATTGCAGATCAAAACAAATCCGCCGTCGTTGTCATGACTGTAGTTGTACTGAATAAGCGTATTCCGACTATTCCAATCAGAATCAAAACCCTCCCCGTCCCTTTGCCCTTTCGTTCCATATGCCTCATTAAACTGAATCACCGTATTGTCCGCGCTCCACGACCAGATCGCCACGTTGTAACCTTGCGACCGTTGATTCGCGCGTCCCACCACGTTGTGCTCGACGAGCGCCCCATCCGTCGCCACCACGACAATTCCGTCACCGCCGATGTCATGCAAATTATTTGCGCGTACTATCACCCCCAGGCTTGGATACCACTTCGTCCGCACATAAGCGTCCGACCACCCAAATATGCCACTACGATCCACATGATAAATCTCGTTATCCTCAATCCGCAGATCCACAAACCGGCTCGGACGTTTCTCACCCGACGAAGTGTAGTGAATCCCCCCGTTTGGCTTCACCTCATCACTTCCGTTCACGTCATGCACTACCAGCGAACGAAGATAAATATGGTGCGCTTCACCGAAGTTCTCGAGCGCCACGTGCACTCCCCGCCGCACCGCCGCTTTCGCTCCAGCATTTGTTATCTCCAAATCCGATATTTCCCAATATTCCTGATTCTTCAGTAGCACCGCATCCTCGGCGAGCCCCGCCCCTTGAATCACCGGCCGTACCCCGCCGCCATACATCCCCACGGTAATCGGCCTCTCTGCGGTCCCCGATCCCTTGGGCCACAACTGTCCTCGCCACAGCGAACTCGACTTCAGACGGATGCGGTCACCGGGAAGAAATGTCGTCGCATTCACCTTTGCCAGCGACTTCCAGGCACTCCCCGGCGAAGTGCCGTTATTTGTATCTGACCCGTTTCGGGAATCCACAAAGTACGTTAAAGGTGAGTGCACCGGTTCCGCCGCAGGCGCACGGAGGACGCTGGCGCAAAAGATTCCCATCGCAGAAAAAGCCAAAGCAAATTTCTTCATCTGCCGCCCCGGCTCCCACACGGGCGCCCCAATCCAAACAGGAAAAGCGCAGAAAATAACCGTCTGCGCTTTAGCCGTTTTCATTGTCGCAAATCTTGGGTCTAAGCTATTAGAACTTTAGCTTTAGCGCGAATTGCAGTTGTCGCGCCCCGCTGGATGTGCCGGTAACTCTCCCGAATGTTGCTGAATCATGCAAATCAGAGTTTGGATTTGCAAAGGAGGGATGATTTAGGACGTTAAATGCTTCAAATCGGAACTGCAACGTATATCGTTCCGTTATGGCAAAGTCCTTAAACAAGGATGTATCTAGGTTAATAAATCCGGGGCCTTTGAAGGCGTTGCGACCAAGATCTCCGGGGCACACCGTAGCCGGGGCAGTACAAGTTGGTTTCTTGAAAGCCGTCGGATCGAAGTACTGACCAAGTCTTCCATACGTAGGATTGTCGATCTTGGGATCGCCGACGAGATCAGGACGCAAACCAACGTGGTTTTGATCATTGCCGTTGTCGATGATGTTGTAGGGCAAGCCCGTGTGCAGCTCCGTGATGCCGTTCAGTTGCCAACCCCCGAGCAGCAACCGTTCGAAGGTATTTGCGTTGGACAAGAACTTCCGCCCTTTGCCAAATGGCAAGTTGTAAATGAAGCTTCCGACGACGTTGTGCGTTATATCGTTACTCGACAATCCGTATTCGGCGGCAATATTGAAAGCGTCCTGCGGGGCGTCGTGATTTCGTCCCAGATTGAATGGTGCGGGGCCGTTATCTAGACTCCTCCCATACGTATAGGCCACCAGGAAACTCATGTAGTTTGAATATCTCTTTGTTAATTTAACTTGCAGAGAGTTGTAGTTGCTGTTGCCAATGGAATACTGCGCCTGAATGTGCCCCAGCACATCCGTAATTCTGCTGTCTAGATTGATATCGCCTACACCGTACGGAAGTTTTCTTCCCTGCGATCCAACATAACCGACTTCCAGGCTGGTGCTCGGAGCAATTTCTCTCTGCAAGGTGATGTTGTATAGCTGCGAATAGCCGGTGCGGAAGTTTGGATTGACATAAAACACGGACTGCGATTTTGAATTCGAAATCTGGTTAGAATCAGTTGGATCAATGCTCGCAGCCCCTGTTGGAATGTGAATCGTGGTATCCCGGGGAACGCCTGCATCTAGTGTGTAAGCGGGAAATCCCGAGAAAATATCGTTAAAAAACAATTGCTGATTGTTAAACGGATAATTCTTCGTCAAGACATCTTCTCTTGCGTCGTTTTCCGGCGAATAATAGATCCCGTAGCCGGCGCGAAGGACCGTTTTATTGCTAAATTGATACGCAAATCCTACACGTGGTCCAAAATTATTCTTGTCCGCATTCACCAGCGCAGCGGAATTCCCGCCATGACCCGCCAGGAGAATTGTGTTCGAAGTTGGATCATAGTTTGAGTAATTGTTGTTCGCTTCGTAGTAGGGATTTTGATATTCGTACCGCACACCGTAGAACAGCGATAGATGTGAGTTCAGTTGCCATTCATCCTGCACGAATCCGTGCAGTTCCCAACTCTTGGTTTCGGGGTTTGTCAGCTGCAATCCTATATTTACGGTGTACGGAAATCCCAGCAGCAGGTCCGCAAGATCAGAACCACCATTCTCGAAGGCCGCAGGCACCGCATGGTCGGTTCCAGGATCCAGTCCCGGATTGAAAAACCCAAAATTGGGATCGCTGGTCATTTCCTGGTCAGAATATGCTCCCGCAAAGTACTGGTAACTTGTTGGGAATAGCGAGAAATAAGGCCGTGAACTCAGCTTGCGAAATTCACCACCAAATTTCAATTGGTGGTGATTCTTTGTGACGCTCATGGTATCAATGAACTGAAAGTTACGGTCTAAAAAGGTCAGCGGTTTGTAACTTGAGCCACCCGTCACGTACCCCGTTCCCAGATAAATATAAGGGAATCCGGAAGTAGCCGGAAATTCCGGAAGATTGATGTTGCCGAGCCCATACTGCTCGGCGGTATTTTGCCCATCGAGCAATGCCAGTTGTTCGAGAGCAAAGTTATTGAAGCCAAATCGAAAATCGTTTGTTACGCGAGGCGAAAACGTATGCGTTTCGCCTATGGAAAAATTCTGATTCTTGGAATGCGTATTGTCGCCGGTGTCTGTTCCCCCGCCACCTACCGCGGAAATTTGCCCACTGAACGGATCGGTTTGAATCGAATGGAATTTATTGAAGTGGTACTCGGAGGACAACCGATCGTTTGGTGAAATGTTGTGGTCCACTCGGACGTCTACGTTGTCTCCATGAAATTTGTACGCGCTGTTGTACAGGCTGTTGTTGTAATAGCCAAAGTGATCCCCTGGCAGAGTGGGGGCAGGGAAGAAATCCTGGAAAATTGCCTTGCCGGCGGGGCTGATGCGGTCTGCTGGAATGATGTTTCCTGGGAATTGTTGGGCATAAAAATTCTCCGCGTAAAACTGCGGATCGAATATGGGAACCTGCGTTCCGGTAATCGGGTCGAGCAGCTGCGAAAAATCGGCGTCTCCATTGGGGAGAAATGTAACCTGATTGCTCGGCGGCGTGGAATTCAGGAACGACGTACTGTCACCCAAACGATTTCCTTCATAGGAAACAAAAAAGAACGTCTTGTCTCGCCGGATCGGCCCGCCGAACGTGCCGCCAAAATTGTCGTGGTGCAGATCGGACGGGGTGGTCGAAAAATAATCCTGAGCCGTCGTTTGCCGCGGGCGATAGAAAAGATACGCGTCTCCGTGGAAGTCATTGGCGCCGGATTTTGTCTGCAACAAGATCACTCCGCCAGCCGCCCGGCCGAATTCCGCCGAATAGGCCGAGGTAACCACCTTGAATTCCTGCATCGCGTCGACGCTCGGCGTTACGCCGCTGTCATTGTTCCGATTGCCCGTAACTTCAATTCCATTCAACACCACCGAGTTCGCAAATTCCCGCTGCCCGCTAACCGACAGGTTGTCCCCGTTGCCGCCCACCCCGTGATTCACGCCAGCGGTCAGGAAAAACAAGTCCTTAAAATTGCGGTCCGCCAGCGGCAAATCCGTGATCTCCCGCGTTTCGATCACCTGCCCCGTCTCGACGCTATGAGTCTGCAGTACCGGCGTTGACGAGGTCACCGTCACGGTTTCTGAACTCGTGCCAATGGTAAGAGCTAGATTCAGATTGATCTGTTGATCGACCAGCAGTTCGAGGCCAGGCCGCGACAATGCCTTAAAACCCTGCATCGTCACCGAAACCGTATAGACCCCCGGAACAAGATGGCCCAGAAAAAACGCGCCATTCTCGTCCGTCGAGATTTGCTGGGTTAGGTCGGTGGCTTCGTTCTTCGCCGCCACTTCTGCTCCGGCAATTGCAGCACCGCTCGGATCTGTCACCGTTCCGCGAAATGCTCCCGAGGTGGACTGCGCAAAAGCGTTGTGGGCCGTCACCAGAACCAAGCCCAGGACCAAACCGGTTCGAACCGCCAGTGAAAACATGCGATTAAGCACAGAAACCTCCATAAACACGGGCATGCTAGTGCGGGGTTTGCGGCAAAACTGGGGACGCCCACGAGCGTGACCCTGGCCATCTCGCCTTCCTACGAAAGGACACACCAAATAGAACGACGGCACCCCGTCTTGCCGCTTCCAAATGACCTGTGTGTTTGCACCCGAAATGTTTTACGTAAACGATTACTTGATTTGACGAAACTACATCCTCTTCGGCTCTTCTGTCAAGCGTTTGCAAGATTCGGTGTCTTGCGTCCGACAATCACGGTAACTCTTCTCGAATCAGCTTTTTGTCAGCGCAAAGCGCGCAGCGCGAAGGCCCGCAGGATAGGCGCCCTGCCGCGCCCCACTGCGGCCCACAAAGATTACGTAATCGCTTACTTAAGTGGGCTTACCTGATTCGTGAGTCGCGGTGGGTGGCACGAGGTTAAGAGCGTCTTTTGAGCGCCCTGGAGGCGTTTTCCTTGCAGGCGAGCATGCCCCCGTCGATGAGGCTGTGTGCCGCGATTTTGCGCTGCAAGATTCCGCTAAATCCGCTACCTAGTCGGCCTTCGTGTTCGCAAACTGATCGTGTTTACTCCTGGCCCGAGCTGGCAACCGGCCAGTCATCTGTGCGAAACGGCGAAGCCGGCAGGCCTTCCTTATTGTAGAGGTTGCAGCTTGGACTGCTGGTCCACGCATATCTCACAGCGACCGGGACGGGCACGTCTGAACCTTCAACAATCACCTCATCACCAGCGATCCGCGCCTGCGCCTTGTGAAAAATCTTGTCAGCCCCCGCAATTGAAAACCCTTCCAGTTCTCCGCCCCGCGCCTCGAGTCCGGAGCCAACAAACTGAAAGTGCACTCGCACAGCGCCGCCCTCAACGCGAGATTTTTCATACCGTGGGCCGGAGTAAACATTCTTCCGCCCGTAGGTCGTACCGAGTGCCCACAAAGCCAGCCGCGCCCCGACCGGCTCTTTGTTTGGCGGATGCAAGTTCTGCGGACTGCCCACATCGATTGTCACCGCCAGGCCCGTGTTCGCAATTTTTTTTGCGGTGAGCAATTGCGCTTCGCGCATCTCGGCCCAAATTGAATCGCCAAATTCCGGACTCCGTCCATGATTTGGCAGCTGCACAATTCCAAACGGAAAATCCTTTTCCTGCCAGCCGCTTCGCCAAGCTTCTATCAAGGCAGGCAGCAGCCGTCGATACTGGATCGAGCGTCCGGTATTGCCTTCCCCCTGATACCAGATGGCTCCGCGAATCCGGTAGTTCAGCAATGGCGCAATCATTCCTCCGTACAAACCTGAAGGGGGCCGATCCGGTTCACCAACCGTCGGCATGCTGATGATTTGAATTCCCGTGAGGGCCTGCGGGGTGAATTCGTTCTGCACTCCCCAACCCGATTGCTTCAAATCCTTGAACAAGACGGTAACCTCTGTCCACTCCGGAGTGGCCTGAATATTTTCCGTCGTGTAGTAGTCCCAATCGTAAATCGTCGGCTGCAAGGCTTGAAATTGAAACGAGCCCTGGCCCCGCATCCAGAACCGGACGCCCCGATAGGCGCTCATGTCAGCTGCGCCCTCGCCGCTGTGAAAAATTCCCTGCAGCCGCGAATCGCTCGCGCCGTCGGCATGGCCGTGAATCCGCGCGGAATACCCCTGGCCCAACCGCCCCGGTGATGCCAGCTCAAACTCGAGGTCCCGAGCACTGCTCCAGTTGTAGCTCCAGCTGCCGCCGGTCAGGGTCTCGGCAGTGCCGTCGTCAAAACTTGCAAACTTCGCCGTTCGTGCTTTCTCGTCCTTTGGCAAAAGGTCAAAATCGTCAAATTCGAGTGAAACTCGGCTGCCCGTTTCGCCAAAGGCCTTCACCTCGGGCGGCGAATCCTGCCAGCGTTGCAAAATTGGCTCGAGTTCCGCATTTTGCGCCAGTGAGTGCTGGTCCACCCACTCCTCACCGCGTGAACCGGACCAGGCGCTTAAAACAATTCCCACCGGCACATGCAGGGATTTGTAAAGATCCCGCGCAAAAAAATAAGCCACCGCAGAAAAACCTTTTGCAGAATCCGGCGAGCAGACGTCCCAGCTCGCCGGCAACGTATCCGTTTGTGGAGTGAGCGAAACGTTTTTGGGGACAGTAAACAACCGTATCTGCGGATAATCGGCCCTGGCAATTTCTTCTGCAGCGCCCGTGACGTTGCTCAAAGCGTACGCCATGTTCGATTGCCCCGACGCTACCCAGACTTCGCCGACCAGCACGTCTTTAAGGACGATGGTCGTCTGGCCTTTTACCGTCAATGTAAAAGGCCCTCCGGCTGGCATCTTCGCAAGAGATATCTTCCAAGTGCCGTCGGCAGCAGCCGTCGTTTCCTGCGACCCGGAGCCCAGGGTCACCTTGATTTTTTCCGATGGTGCGGCCCAGCCCCAGACTGCAATTGGCTGCTCGCGCTGCAAAATCATGTGATCACTGAAAATATGGGGAAGCCTGGGCTCCGCGAATGAGGCGTCGGCAAAAATAGCGGCACAGAAAAGGTACAAAACAAAACGCACAGCAAGGGATTTCATCGGCATCATTTTTTCACTCAGATCTATTGCCTGTTGCGATTGCCAGAATGAACTACAACCTCATATTCGGGAATGGCTTTAATTTCCTGAAGTTCTACGATGTCGGCTTTTCCGTCAAATTCAGGCCACGCATCGACCGGAAGAAAAATAGGCGCGTCTCGGCGGAGCGGCAAGATTTCGAGTGTGTCGCTTTGCGCGCCTCGGCCCGACAAGAAACGCTTCATGCCAACTTCCCACGGTGATCCATGATAGTAGTCGTCGGCCAGCAAGTGTTGCCCCTTGGAGAAATGGGCGACATCCCCTGTGTAACCAATCCTCAGATACAGCTCGCTGATCCCGTCTAGCGCGTCGGCAGGAACATTGATTCGCCACGCTCCGGCCCTTTGATATTTGTCGAGGGTCGGCGCGACGGCATTGTATTGGCCCTGTTTGACAGGTTCGGCTGGTTGCGCGTCCCTGATTTTCTCGAAACTGGTCCTCACTGATTTCCGCGCCACCGTGACTGCAAACTTTTCAAAAATACCGTCGCTCGCACTTCTCGACAGTTCACCGGACGTGGAAGAGAGGTTTCCCCCTGCCGGGAATATGGCAAAACTCATTTTTTCCGGTTCCGTTGCGCGCAATACGATCTCGCCATTTTTAAAGAAAATGTCTGCCGCAGACAGCACCAGATGTGGCGTGCCTCCAAGCGGCACCGTCCAAAGATTCCTGGCCTGCTCCTGAGTCAGGACAACGATGTTGACTACCCGCCCCTGCCGCGAGCGGAGGCGGACCGCAACAGTAGTTCCCGGAGTAATATGGCTTACATAGATCTGTTCCGGGGAGCGGTCTACGCTAGCGCGCCCGCCGCTCAGTGAGTGAACCGTTTTGGAACTGAACGCAAACTCAACGGGAATGTCCCGAATCGCCCCAAAAAAATAGAAGGTCTCGGCCCCGATGTCCACCTTACAGAGCGGCTGGGCGGTGGCGTATTGCAAAAGGCTTCCTGCCAGAGAAAGATTCACCGGCCAAATAAAATAATCTCCGGAATCTACGGAAAACGGATGGCGCGGGATCGTCAGGTCTTCGCTTGCGAACTTTACATGAAACTGCAGATTCTCCCGCCGCGGCAACGGGTAGTCCCGCAGATAGTTGTTGAAGAAAAGAAAGCCCCGGTTGCCGTCGGTTCGCAAGGCAGATCGCGGAACAGTCCTGTCAGCGGGATCGCCAGGCAACGAATCAGGCGCCACGGGAACCATGGGAGCCAGTAAGCTGCCGAAGTCGCCTAGAAATTGATGGAATGGCTTGATGGCCCGATACGCAGGATGCAATTGCCCAAATTCACCGATGGGTGCCTGAAAATCGTAGGAAACTACCGGCAAGTCGTAAACGTGGTCGACGGCGGCCGATTCCTGCAGAGAAGTTCGCTTTCCATCGGGATTGGAGCCGCCATGAAACAAGTAATAGCCGTATAGATTTGCTCCGGCACCCAAATGAGTGACGGCGATTGCCGCGATGTCATCGGCGGAAATGACGGGGCGGCGGTGGTAGGCAAACTCCATGCCGCCTCCGGCTTCGGCCAGAAAGTGTGGATACTCTGAAACTTTTTCTTCCTTCGTTTTTCCTCCGGCGGTGGGGTCGATCGTAATGCCCCCACTGTCGCGGTCGACTGCGAACGTGTACGCCTCATTGGCCGGAAGTTTTTCGCGCAAGCTTTCCCAGAACGCATCGGGATACACACCGAAGACGGGAATTACTTCTTTGCGAGGAAAATCCGCGTCGCCCCAGCCGGTCACTGTAAATAGCGGGGCACTCAGTCCCGCTGCAAGGGCGATTTTCTTCAGTTCCGAAATATGGGCCGCTCCGGCATCCGGTCCATGCAGGAAATATTCGTTTTCGAGTTGAATGCCAACAAGCGGTCCGCCTTCTGTCCACAACAGCCCGGCGAGTTGCTTTCCTATTTCTTTGTAAAACCGGGTGACTTGCGTCAGATATTCCGCTACGTTGCGGCGGACTGGTCCTGCGTTCACCACCCAGTCCGGCAATCCGCCGTTGCGCACTTCCCCATGAGCGAACGGGCCGATGCGCGCGAATAGGAGCAATCTGTGCTTTGCACACAGTTGGGCAAAGCGCCGCAAGTCGCGGCGCCCGCTCCAATCAAATTGGTCTTGAACTTCTTCGTGGTGAATCCAGAAAACATAAGTTGCAATAATTTCCACTCCTGCAGATTTCATTTTCAGGAGTTCGTCTTCCCATTCCGCCTCGGGATAACGCGAATATTGAAATTCTCCCATCACGGGGATCCACGGCTTTCCATTTCGCGTGAGATACAAACTGTTTACTTCGATATCCTCGCCCGTTGAAGACTTGCCGCCCATGGCAAACGGCAGTGGCTTAGGGGCACGAATGGACTTGCTGGCGTCAATTAAAATTACATTCGCGGGCTGTGCATCTTGAAGATTGGAATCAATTTGCTGGCCAGAAGCCACCGGCAACAGCAGTACGAGCCAAAGTAAACGTAGAACGAATGAGCTGGCGTCCATCGCTTTGCATCCTTGCGCGCGAATTGAACATATTGGGAATTCCCAAATCGAAATACCTAGGGCAGAGTGATGACCGCGACTGAGAATCCGCCCAGTCGGACTTTGTCCGAATCCAGCGTCTTCAGAACGGGGGGTTGATTCCCTAGCTCGAGATCAATCGATTCCTCGGATCCGCCTCGCAACCCTGCAACTGAAACCTCCATCTCGCGCGAACGCTTGTTAATAAGCAGACAGCGGCGCTTGCCCTCCGCTGTGACGACGGCAAAGGTGTAGACAAAAGGCGAATCCGACTTGCTGCTGACAATACGGTCCCCGGGATGAAAATTGTTCAGCAATACCTTCAGCGCCCAGTAGCGCGCATTGGGCTCTCCGGTATTCCAGTCCAGCATGGTGACGCTCGGGAATTGCCCCGGATAGCCCACCAGTTGCGACTCACCGACAACGTCGATGCCCATCCTGGACAGTTCTCCAAACAGGTAGGCATACAAGGCCCCGGACAGATTCCAATAGGATTGCGGTATCGGCTCACTCTTCCGGTCTGCCGTTCCCTGATTCGCTCCTTCCGCGGAGATAGTGCCGACCTCATTGATCATGGTTTTTGTCTGAGGCGATAGCCGCATTCGAATCGCTTCAATGTAGCGGACACTATTCAGAAATCCATCGGCCTGAGCGAAAAACGTATGTTGCTGGACGTCCATACCCTCGTCCGCATCAGGCTCTGCATAAAAATGGTATGAAATGTAGTCGAGTGGAATTCCCTTTTGGTGGTTCCTGGGGTTTAGAAAAAACTCAAAAAACTCCGGACTCTTCCTGGGCGTGGCCAGTGACGCCCCGACAAATTTGGTAGCAGGGGAAACTCGCCGCACCGAGGAAACCACTGCATCGTAAATTGCAGTGTAGGCTGGCGCCGCGATCGCATGTTCGTATTCGGGCTCGTTCAAGATCTCCCAGTACGGAATCGGGTATGAATGACCGGAATGATACTCCTTACCCAGTTCATCCTTGAATGCTCCCCGGTTGTACCAGCTCACCAGACGCGCGTAATACTCTCCCACCTGCTTTCCGGAAGGGTCAACTAGCTCCGTTCCCTGCTCGTAATCCCAGACAATTTGATGGGGATCCTCGGGAACGGGAGGCACATGATCGGATTTGAACATCCACTGCGGAATGGTGCTGAAATTCAGCACCACGGAATGCCCCTTCGTGGCGTCCAGAAAATCGACGGTAAGTGGATCGAGCAACGAAAAATCCCAGGACGTTGTGCCGAGCGCCGGCGCTTGCAATTCAGCAACACCCAACCGCGGGTACGGCATCCACGGTACAAAGCGGACGTAGTCCGCGTGCAAATCGCGTAATGCCTGAAACGCCCGGTCGTGGATGGCGCTGCCGCGACGCAAAGGAGGGTTTACCACGACCTGCAAGGTAGGCGTTGTGTTCGAAACGCGGACGATATTTTCCCATTGAACGGAAACACGCGGCGAAGCAATTTGGGCGGCTACGAGTACGGGTGAAATCAAAGCAGCGGCCAAGAATGCAGTATGAATCCGGAAAAAAGGCGAGCTGAAATTTCGCATAACGATCCGTTCACCGGTTACTGTGCCGAGGACGCTCTAGCTTCGAGTTGAGGGCTTCACCACGGTCTTGCGCACGCCGACTGTGTCGTTCTTCCTGGCCTCAGGAAAAATAAGCCGAATCGCTTGGATTGTGGTTTCCTCCCGGCAAGTATACTTTTACTCACCGTTTAGCGGTCCACTAATTCTAGTGGGATTCAGTCGCGTTTCTCTCGCCGCCTCGTCACTGCCTGCAGCCTAGTCATCTGAAAGGTCTTTCTGGTGGACACTTGAGGCGGTTGCGAAGAACCCAGCGCATCTCCAAGTTGAACCCGTCACTACTAGGCAGCTACGCGCACCCTCCACGGACTAACGCCTTCAGGCACGAACGATTTTGTACAATCACTGAGGACAAGACGCACTGAGTCCTTTCTCGCAGTGTCGACGAAATATCTGGCGGCCTATTAAATATCCAAGTGAACTGCCAACAACGACGTCGGAAGGAAAGTGGTCGCGCCCTGTGAAGCGCGCCAGTGATACGGCTGTGGCGGCTCCGTAGACGAGCCATTTCACCCAAGGTCGGGGGTATTCACGGGCAATCACAGCGGCGATGCCCCAAGAAACAATGGCGTGGCCCGAAGGAAACGAACTCCCCAGAGTATTGTTTTGTTCAAATCGCCCGTGCCCCATCGCTTCGTTTGGTCGTTCGCGTCCGGTGAGCAACTGCAGGCCAACATAGACCGGAAGAACATTGGCAATGGTTTCGGCGGACAGCATTCCCGTTTCCCGGGCATGTTCATTGTGGGTGGCTAGCCCCGCTATCCAGATAACTCCAATTGCGGCTGAACCTCCGTACACCCCTGCGTTTGAGACAGCATGACTCAGGCGAACGTGCGATTCATCAATTTCCCCCATCGCGCGTTTGTCGGTCGCGATTAAACTCGCGGCTCCCGCCAAAAATAGCGCGTCCCATTTCAAGTTGGGACGCCGAAATGGAGAGGAATAGAACCCCTTTTGATCCTGACCGAAGCGTTGCGCCAGGGATTTAAGTTTTTCTTTACTTGAGCGACGAGGTGCGGGTTCCGGGCAGACAGCCGTCACAGGCGCGCACGAATCATGATCGGGCACAGCTGGTTGGTCCAAGGAATAGGTAAATTCCGAAAGTGCCGGAATTCTTACAGGTGTATTGCGGAATGCTTGACCGCGAACCGCGGGACTTGCAACGGCCAACAGAACAAACGTGACCATCGCAAATCTGGCTAGACGGATTCCGTAGCCGACTAACAAGAACGGGCAATTCTCCTTTGCCAATGCTCTTGCAGAAAGTGCTATGGCGTTCATTCCTGGTGGCCCAATGGCTCGCCGTTCGGACCAACTTGAATTTCTGATTTTTTTTCGCTGGCACTTACTTGCGCTTCGTATGCTACGAGCTTTTGCTTCTTGGTGAGAGATTCGACTTTAACAATTTTTCCGGCGCCAGCTTTTGCCAGGAGTGCCGCTTTAACCTTAGCGGGCAACTTCTCAAGATCTACCTGTTCTTCGACTTCGAGAACCGTTCCCGAGGCGTCAATCTGCACCTCCTTGCTGTGGCCGCTTACAGTCATCGCCACTTCATAAACTGTCTGACCATTTTCTGTTTCTTGCGAGTAGCCGCGAACCGTAGCTCCTTTGCTTTCTTCTGTGGCAGTTTTGGCTACAGCCGCGGGCAGATCAGAATACTTAAGTTTCTTTTCCTGACCGAGAGCGGAAGTCGCAAGTAAAAAACCCGCAGTCACGGCGATAGCAGTCTTTTTTCTCATCTCAGGCCTCCGCCAAACGACAAAACCTTCATGGCGGCAAGCGTACGCGCCGTTACCTAAATGGGGCATTAACCGAGAAGGCTTCGTCGGGAAACTGCTTGGCCGTGCGGTTCCTGACCTCACAATATCGGGTTGACTTTAAAGCTGGTTGCCGACCTGGAAAGCCCGAATTGCGGTCGTTGACGTCTGCCTCTCCCGTAGTTCGGTTCTGGCGAGGTCTGAATCGGGACGAATTCGCCGGGGCATAAGCTGCGAGTCGGAACGTTGGTGGTTGGATCTGGATCCAAGATGGCGTCCGAAGCGGACGTCTTCCCGCCGTAGTGCCAATTTATCTTGCAGCAAGCTTCGCGGGGGCATTGTGTGATGGACGTCGCCAATGTCTCGCCGCTCAATGAACAATGGCGGATTCGTTCAAAGGAGAATTTATCGATGAATATTTCGGGAGGGGCTTTTCTCGCGATCTGCTTTTCTGTAATGCTGCCCGGGAGCGTTGCTTTAGCAAGTCTGCCTGCCAGCGGGTACCACCTCATAAGTACCGTCCCACTAGGAGCGGCACCGGGCGAGGCCGAGTACTTCGACTACGTCACTGTCGACCCGGTTGGGCGGCGCGTCTACATTGCCCACGGCACAGAGGTCAAGGTGCTCGACGCGGATAAGTTCACGGTGCTGGGGTCCATAACCGGGTTGCAGCGCTGTCACGGAGTCGCACTTGTACCCGAACTGAACAAGGGATTTGTTACCGACGGCGATGCCGGCAAGGTGGTCGTTTTTGATAGTAAGACTCTAAAGACCATTGGCGAGATTAAGACCTATCCGGACACCGACTCGCTTACCTACGATCCTTCCTCAAAGTTGCTGTTCACTTTCAATGGTGACAGCAAGAACGCCTCAGTCATCGATCCTAGGAAGGAAACCGTGATCAAGACCATCGACATGGGCGGTGGCCCAGAGCAACCGGTCGCAGATGGCAAGGGCAAGATCTACGACAACAATGAAGAAACCAACGAGGTCGTGGTCATCGACACACACGCGCTGATCGTTACGACGCGATGGTCTACCAAGCCGGCTGGACAAGCTGTAGCTCTGGCGCTGGACATAGACCATCATCGCCTGTTCTCTGCGGGACGCAATCCCGCCGCACTCGTAATGATGGACGCGAGTAGCGGAAAAGTGCTCCAGAGCTTCCCCATCGCTGCCGGAGTTGACGCGAACATCTATGACCCTGCAACAGGGTTCGTATTCTCCTCCACGCGCGCAGGTGTGCTGCATGTCTTCCACGAGGACGCGCCGGATACTCTGACCCCGGTGGAAGAGATCAAGACGGAATATGGCGCCAAGACCATGGGACTCGATCCCAAGACGCACAATCTATTTCTGGTCACGGCAGACTTTACGGCACCGAGTGGAGCGAAAGGGGATCGCAAGAGTATAAAGGGAACAGCTCGCGTTCTCGTCTACAGTCGCTAGGAAAATTGGAAAACCAAAAAAGGGCAGCGAGTTTCTGGGCCGCGTCACCGGTCAAGAGCTCAGCTTTTTGACTTTGTCCGGTGAAGGTCAGAGAGTTGGTTGTCGAGTTCAAGAGCGAATTGTGTGCTGCCGGAAGTAGCTCAGCTGGCAGACCGATCGCTTTGTAATGTCGCCAAGCGCGCCATTGCAGCTGCCAATGAGACCGAAAATCGCGCGTTCGGCCAGCTTGTGGCCAGCGTCTTTCAAAAGTGGGGAGAATACCTTCATTGCAGATTGAATCAACCAAAAAATGATTCTATAGTTTGCCTAAGAAAAACTTTCGCGCAGGAAGGCCCTTTACGCCGAATGGGCGACGAGGAAAAGAAATCGAATGATAGCAGCCAATTGGGAAGGGCCGCCGGAGTCGCGGAGCAGGACGGATTTCGGTGCCTGTCTTGGGGCCAACCAATGACAGAAGATCATTGGCAAGAGCTTTATTTTGACGTCGTACATGAGACGGACAATTTACGACTGGAGCAAAAAATCATCCGGACCGAGAGTGCGTTGCAAGAGCGCCTTACGGAGATCGATCCCAAAAAAGACCCAGAAGAATATCCCCTCCTGAGACGTGCAATCGAATCCGTCAAGAGATTGAGAGCTGAAAAGCTGATGCCCGGAAAATAAACAGCACACCCCTTACCCGATCAAGCAGATTCCCTCCCAGCTTCTGGGCTGCCCCGGCAACTCAGGATTCATCACCTCTCGACCCTCGGCTTCCAGCCTTCGCCCTTGCTAACCAGGGCTTGCCGACACGGAACACCCAAGGCCGAATAGAACCCCGGAAATATTTGGACAACAGGTGTTGCAGTTTACGCGCCTAGTACCGAAGGACCATTGGAATATACGTTATCGACGACTAATGTTGGAAACAGGCGTTGCGCTAATGGAAAACAAAAAAACAACCCACAAACAGGACGCCCCCGGCGAGGAAAACGTCGACAACGGCAGGATCGGATATCCGACCGACCGTGAGTCTGACGCTACCAGCTCGTTGCCGCAGCGGCATGGTTGGAATACCAGAGAAAATCTCTCGCAGAAGAGCGGGAACAAACAGCCGACAAGTGCCGAGCGACAAAAAACCAGTCGAAAGCCCTAGCTATCTTTCTCTCATCGTCGCGCCCGGATTCACCCTCAGCAGCATCTTTCCAAATGAACTGCAAGCTTCGCCGCGCCCCCCGACCGATTGCAACCTGACCTGTACCAAGATTCCGTTTGACTTTTCTAGAAAGGTTATTCAAAGTTAACTCATTATTCTATTATCTTGCAGGCCCTCTCAGCCCCGCCTGCTTCTCCCGGGGGAGCGTCTTGGAAACCAGAACCGCCGATCGAAAGTATTCCGATTTTCTTCCACTTGCCAAACGTCTGGTAGTCATACTTCTGGCTGGCTTTGCTGCCATCCAACTCTCGAAATACGAAATATCACCCGCTCTGCAGTTGGCCATCGCTGCCATAGCCGCGCTCTTTGTGGCCATTGAACTCGTACCCCACGCTCCTCACTATGTCCGGAGGCCAAAGAGGTAGCCCGGATATGGTAGGTGTTAGGTCTTGAGGAAAGGAGCGCGTTCAAGATGACAAAACGGGCCTATGCTACACCGCACCTCACGCGACTTGAATCCCGAGTTTCTTCTGAACCCGAGTGGGACCTTCCAGGTGAAAGCAAATCTTCTGAGCATCTCCAACCGTTCTATGTTCTCTACTCGAAGCGTGAGTTCCTGGTGATTGCAGCCTGTTTGAAATTCACCGGTGATCAAACGTATCGAGATTGGCATCCGGTGGTTCCTCAGGATTCAGCCCCCAGTTCTGCCAGCGAACCCTACCAGTGCATCCTGATTGGCTACGTCCCGCAAGCGATCTATTTCAGCCTGAAGCTCAAGTTGCTCTCGTCGCAGTCAAGACAGGGAGTTGCCGTTGTGCCCGATCTTATTGCCCGCCAGGATGGGTCGTTCCAATCGATTTATCTTGAAGTTCCCTCGAACCGTCAATCTTCGGCGACGTCTGCGTGATGGAGGAATTTTTCCCTGGAGTAGCAGCGAGTTACGATGAATCGCGGTGAGCTAGCTTCATCGTTTTGTTCTCGCTCCTAGCGGCGGAGGGAGTTGCGACCGCGTTGCTAGCGGAGTTTTGAGGATCCGGAAGCGGATGGCTGGCGTGCGCGGGAGCGTTCGAGCACGCTCCCGGCCGCCATATCCCGACCAGTTCACATCGCCCGCCTGCGGCCAACCCGCTTCAGCACTTCAGAAAGAGAAGCGGGCGCTCAGCTGACCGCTGCGTGGAGCCACCGTGGTGCCACCGGCCGTCTCGCCAGAGGTAATGATCCCGAAGTTCGATCCGTTAAGATCCGCGTTCGGTGGCTGGAAGCTCGGATGGTTGAGGGCGTTGACGAAGTCCGCGCGAAGTTGCAACGCAAACCTCTCGCCGAAATGGAAGTCCTTGGCTAGAGACATGTTGATCACTGTCAGCTTCGGGCCGCGCAGCGTGTTTCGGCCAGAATCACCGAAAGTCCCGGGACTGGCTGGGGCAAAAGCCGATGGATTGATAAAACTGATCCCTTGAACGCCGGCAGGCAGGGCCGGGACACTTGCGAATGCATCGCCGACTGCATTCGGATACCAGGTGCATCCGCCTCCGCACAAAGAGCGAGAAAGATTGTTGGAATCGATGATGGTGAATGGATTACCGCTCTGGTGAATAAAGGTTCCGGACACTCTCCAACCACCGACCAGAGCGTCTTCAGTAGCTCCTCCATGCAAGTACGGCTTGTTGCGGCCAAAGGGCAATTCATAGGAAGCATAGCCCTTCAAAGCATGAGGAATGTCGAAGTTTGAATTGCCATAGTTGGCTTTTGGATCGTTTCCGATCTGCCAGTTTTGCGTTCCCCCGCGGCTGCCCCATCCCGCCGAATCCTGATCATCCAGAAAATGCGACCAAACGTAGTTGGCCTGGAACGACAGTCCGTTCGAGAAGCGCTTGGTCAGCGAAGTTTGGAAGGAATTGTAGTTGGAAATACCGTTGTACATATTTCCAGTAATGTTTCCAAACAGCGGAAATGGACGATCGGCATTGGAGGTCGGGCCCGCCGCCAGAATCGTTGGATCTGTGATTTGGTTTATGTCTGTGGGGAATTGCAGATTCATGCCGTGGCTTCCGACGTACGCTATGGAAGCGGCAAAGTCCTTGGCAAATTGATGTTCGACGCTCAGGGTCCACTCGTTAATTCTGCCCACCGGAACGTTATAAGGAACGAATGTCACGTTGGAAGGCTGCAGCAAGTTGATATAGGTCAGCGGCTGTCTTGCGGCAGGCGAACCCACGACATAGTTCAAAATAGGATCAGCCACCGAGGACGGATCGGACAGGCGAACCAGCGGCGCGGGGCCTGCTCCGCTTAGCGAATCCGAAGCGCTTCCCGTATTGGTTCCGACCGAACCGGCTCCAAGTCCCTGACCATAGGTGTCTTCACTGAAGTTATACGAATACATTCCAAAACCGCCTCGGACAGTCGTGTTTTGGAAACGACCCGGGCTCCATGCAAAACCAATGCGTGGCAGAAAAATGTTGTAGATCGGTTTTTGCAGGGTGTTGCGGTTATTCTGGCCGGCAAACGAGACAGACCCCAGGGTTCCGTCGTATGGATTCGGCAGGTTGGGATCGAAACCGCCCAGAGCGTTGTGCAGCTCGCTCATTCCGGTAGTGGCCACATAGCGCAAGCCCAGGTTGATGGTCAGATTCGGACGAACTTTGAAGTCGTCTTGAACGAACAGCTGGGGACTCTTGATGCGCATATAGGTCACGGCTTGGTTCGTGGCGGTCCATTTCTCCACATCACCCAGCAGAAAGTCCGCAAAACTCAGGCCCCCATTTCCATTGTTTTGTTGCGTGTAGTGGCCTGTGAAAGTGAATTGGCCAGCATCGACGTTGCCCCATGGAGTGGTGTTTCCTTCTCCCATTAGAACTTCCACGCCGAAGTGAAGTATGTGTTTGCCCTTGATGACGGTAACCACGTCAGAAGGGTTGTAGAGGTGTTCGATGTAGATCGCGTTGGTTCCAGGTTGCAGGGATGTGCAGCAAACACCGTTTAGGTTGAAGGTGGGGAAAATATCGGCCTTCGAAAACTGCAACCCCAGCGTAGCTGCCGCATCGAAACCGAGGCTTTGCGGAACGAACCAGTTTCCTTGCTTGGTGTAGCCCATACGGAATTCATTTACAAGCCTGGGGCTGATTGTCCAAGTGTCAGACAACTGTACGTTATAGCCGTCAATGTCCCCGGAAAAGCAGTTGAGCGGGCACGGTGTCTGGTTGACGTTCTGGCCGGGATTGTCTTTTTGAGTGATCGAGAAAGTAACACGGTTCTTTTGTGAAAGGTCGTAGTCAATTCGGCCAAAATACCGAAGATTCGGATTGGACGAAGGTGGCGTAAATGAAAAATTGTTCTGGATCAATCCCGGATAAGTAACGTGAGTGACGGGATCCACGTACGGCGTTCCCGGCAAATTTGGCAAAGGATAAAAAGCCAAGGTTTTCAAGGCAACGGGGTCGACCTGATTTGCAGGAATAATGTTGTTCGCAAAAGCGGCTCGCGTTCCACCCACTCCTGCCGAGGTCGGATCGTAAATGGTCGGAGTGCCGGTAAAATCATACTGGCCAGAATTGGCAGTGCCCATACCTCTCATGGCCAGGGTCGGTACCGTGCTGATGTTGGGATTATTGGAACCTTTGTTGGAGATCCTGTCGCGCACGAAGAAGAAAAACAGCTTGTTCTTGATGATCGGCCCGCCAATGGAGCCGCCCCACTCGTTGTAGCGCAATACGTTTTTCGTCGGCTTTCCCTCTTGGTTGAGAAAGAAGTTGGAAGCGTTGAGTGCGTCATTCTGCCAAAACTCGTAGGCTGATCCATGGAAGGTATTCGATCCGCTTTTACTGATCTGGTTGAATACCGCACCACCGATTCCGTACTGGGCAGAGAACGAAGAGGTGGTGACCTGAACCTCAGAGATACTTTCAAAGACGGAGTTGTCAACGTTGCCGCTGACCGGCAGCACGACGGAGGCGCCGTCGGCCATAATATTGGTGTACATGGGCAAGTTGCCGTTTACCGAAACGGCGTCTCCGGCATTGTACGCGCCGCTTCCCTCTGAAGCTGGTTGACAAGGAGCGCCGGACGTTCCAGGGAGCAGGATCGCAAAGTTGGCCCAGTCGTTGCCGGTGATTCCAGCGCCGATTTGCGGCAATGCGTTAATCGTCTTGGCTTCCAGAATGGTTCCCTGCTGGCCCGATTCGGTTTGCAGGAGTGGCGCGCCGGTATCCTCCACATGAACCACTTCCGTTATCTGACCAACATCGAGGGTCGCGTCGACCGTAATGATGGAAACCTGCAGCACCACAGGGCCGCGCGAAACCTTCTTGAAACCCTCTTTTGTAAAAGTAAGGTTGTAGTTTCCCGGGCGCGTTGAAACGGTGTCGTAGATGCCATTTTCATTGGTGGTGTACTGGCGGACTTCCCCGGTATCAATGTTGGTAAGGATGACGGTTGTGTCCGGTACCGGAGATCCCGACGAGTCCATCACGGTACCGCGGATATCGCCCGAGTTCGTGCTCTGTGCGAGAACAGCCCTGGTCACGCCGAACAGTGTAAAGAGTAGTAAAGCCAAGCGAAATGCGCTTCTCATTTGGTAGATCCCTTCAGCCCTGAAGTCAGCGTTAACGTGCCCGTCGCCCGATGAGTTAAGTCCGGGGCCGTAAAATCACCGGCCCCGGTTGGGTAGACGGCAATGCCCCTACTCTGGGGCAGGAAGTGGTCCGTTACAATAACCACTTGAAGTAATATTCGTATGACCACTACAATGTGCTCATGAAGAAGGTAGCGACTGGATTTGTACCGATTATCGCGGTGAGCCGGAAAGCGGCAAAACCTCTGCAAAGACAAATTTACGATGCCTATCGCGCGGCAATCGTGGGGCGCAACTTGCGCGGCGGGCAGCAAATTCCATCGACCCGGGCGCTCGCTTCTGAACTGAGAATATCCCGCATTCCCGTGCTGAATGCCTACGCACAGCTCCTGGCAGAAGGCTACTTTGAGAGTCGCGTCGGGGCGGGAACGTTTGTATCAACGTCTCTTCCGAACCGGAACGGATCGGCCGCATCAGGGCTGCGGGAATCGTCCGGAACAAGTTCCCGGCCGCGCCCGGTCTCGCGCCGGGCCGCGGCGCTCCCGGACTTCAAGGCCCCGCCGTGGATATACGGCTGGGGCGCGTTTAGTGTCGGCCAGGTGGCGTTTGATCACTTTCCGTTGCAGGTGTGGTCCAACCTTGTCGCGCGGCACTCGCGCCGTGTCGAACCGCACAACCTGCATTTCAGCGATCCGATGGGCTCGATCGACTTTCGAGAAACCATCGCGACCTACCTCAGGACCGTGCGCGGGGTCAGCTGTGAAGCGAAACAAATTCTGGTGGTAAGCGGATCCCAGCAGGCGCTGGAACTTTCCGCCCGGGTTCTTCTCGATCCTGGAAATCAGATCTGGGTCGAAGAGCCGGGATACCGGTTGAGTCGTAACTCTCTTTTGATGGCCGGTTGCCAACTCATCCCCGTGCCGGTGGACGATGAGGGTTTGGATGTAAACGCCGGTATACAGCAGTGCCACCACGCCCGGGCTGCCTATGTCACGCCGTCCCATCAATTTCCGCTCGGATCAACCATGAGCGCGTCGCGCCGTTTTCAGCTGCTGGAGTGGGCGCAAAGTTCGGGCGCGTGGATCATAGAGGATGACTACGACAGTGAGTATCGCTACGGAAATATGCCCATAGCCTCTTTGCAGGGACTTGATCGCAACTCCCGCGTGATTTACATCGGGACGTTCAGCAAAACTCTATTCCCGTCGCTGCGTCTCGGCTACATGGTTGTTCCACCGGATCTGGTTCCCCGGTTTCTCGCGGTACGACATGCGATGGACATTTACCCGCCCTATCTGCACCAAGCAGTCCTCACCGACTTCATCCGGCAAGGGCATTTTTCCCGTCATGTCCGCAGAACGAGGCTGCTCTACAGCGACCGCCGGAGCAAATTGGTGGATGAAATTCACAGCAGATTCGGGTCTCGGCTGCCCGTTCTGGGCTCGCAAGCGGGGATGCATCTGGTTGTCATGCTGCCCAAAGGATGTAGGGATACGGAACTGGCTATGGCTGCCGCGAAAGACAAGCTGTGGTTGTGGCCTCTTTCCCCAAGTTACTCGGGGAGAAACGCTCGCCAGGGGTTCATCTTGGGTTTTGCAAGCGTGCCACAGGCACAGATTCCGGACGCAGTCCGGCGCCTGGAAAAAGTGCTGGCATCCACGTAGTGTTGCGCGACACTCGCCGGTCGATTTCTGTGCCAAACGGCCACTCGCTCAGATAGGCTCAAGCGCACTCGAAATACTTTGGGACGACTGGTCACGAACCACTGAGTACGCGGCAGCGCAGCGACCACCGACTTCCGTTCCTCGAGCCCATTGAGACCGTCCGGCTATTTTGGAATCCACAATTCACATGGACGACGCGCGTCAACTGGGAGTTGAGAATACAATCGTTGTGGCATAGGGGACCCGGAAACGTTATGAGCATCCGCGAAGCGAAATCGGTATTGTGGCCATGAACGCGAATGGACAAGCAGAACTGTATTCAGCGAATGAAGAACCGCTACTCCGGCGCGAAATGCCCGAGCTTGATTCGATCAGAGGCATAGCCATTCTGATGGTCGTTCTATATCACGGCCTGTACTGGCAAGTGGACCTTTCCCATTTCCCCAGAGCTGCGCGGCTGTTTTTGACATTAATGTGGACCGGGCGTCTTGGCGTGAATCTATTTTTTGTCCTCTCCGGTTTTCTGATCACCGGTATTTTGGTTGATTCAAGAAATAGGGCTGATTTTTACCGTCGATTCTATGTGCGCCGAGCATTAAGGATTCTGCCGGCTTACCTGGTAATTCTCTGCGTGTTGCTCTTGACTCATTACTCCCCGAAAGTATTCGTGTTTTTGAGTTTTTTTTACCTGTCAAATCTGACGCCGCTATTCGGGATAGCGGTTTCCTATCCAGTACTGTGGTCGTTAGCCGTCGAGGAGCATTTCTACATGTTATGGCCAGCGTTTGTGCGACATTTGACGACAACTGCGCTTGCCGTTTTGTCTCTTCTGATCATCGTTCTGTCTCCCATCACCAGGCTGCTTAGCTTCCCACATTCGATTTCAAACGGTGTCGCAAGCTACGCTTGCAACGACTACACTTGGAATTCTTTGGATGGCCTCGCGTGTGGTGCAATTCTCGCGCTAGTCGTGCGACACCGTAAAATAAGCAGATACAGGCTCTTGGGATTGGCAGGAGTCCTCTCAGGTTTTTCTATATTTATTTGGGTGATTGGAATTCCTCACGGCATCCTTACGCGGCAAACTGCCTTTGGTGCATCTCTCCAAGTGGTGCCGTGGCATTTCGCCTTCACAGCGGTGCTCGGATGCGCTCTATTATTAGGCTCTAGTCGATATAAATGGATGGTTGACAGTCGATTTCTTGGTTTTTTTGGAACAATTAGTTATGGATTGTATTTAATCCATGTTCTTATTTTTGCTCTTTACGACCGGATCGCAAGTTCAACCGTCAATACTGTGACTTTACCAATGTTGTTTCTACGGTTGGTGGTCGCCGGGGGTATTTCAGTATTGATAGCTTTCATTTCCCGAAGATTCTTTGAAGAGAGATTTTTGCAATTGAAAGGCCGGCTCTCTTGAAAATTCCTGTGCACGCACCAGCACTTATGCATGGCTCTCGGGCTAATGGGCGAGCAGGTTCATGCGCATTGAAATCAACACCGGTATTGTGAATAAAACAGAACGCGCGATACGGAAAAGAAGAGCTCCCGGGCAGACATTTGCCTAAAATCTTGCGATAAACACTGACGGTACGACACGTCCACAACTGAGTTTTTTCATGAACAAGTTTCAGGAAGCCCGGGTTCATCAAATATGAAGTGGGTAGGCGGCGCGATCCGCACCACCACTGTGGGCAAGCGAAAGCGCCGGTACGGCCTCGTAGTAAAGAAATTGCACGCCTAGCAGGGAGTTTCCCGGAGGGCCGTTGTGGGAATCAATGTAAGTGATCCGGCCAGTGAATTTACGGGCAATCGCGCGCAAACCGGTGACTCGTCGGGGTATCCTCAACAAGATTTCCACTATCTCTCCGACGGACACGGTCAGGCTGGTGGCGAAGCATACGCCCGTGGTCGAGATGTTGATTGCTTTGGTTTTTTGCTGGCTGTCAAACAGCGACTTGATACGACTGAAAGCCAGCACAGTTTGTAATTTGAAACGTGGCGTAATTCGGCGATCAGGCTTAAACACGGATTTTCTCCCTGCGCCTTTGAAACAGTCGGGCGCGAACTGAAGAGGGCAGAAACTACTCTTACACAGCACGGCACGTCGAACTGTCCACAAGCGTACAGTAGGGGTTTATACGGGTTGAATTTTGTATTGTTCCACAGCGAAACAGCGTGTAAGCGACGCGCAGGAAAATAGTGGCGGCCCGAGGTAGTCGGGTCAGACGTGACGATGCAAACCGGATTTCGGGTTTCCTGGAACTGACTCTTCAATCCGTACTATTTGGAGGAACTGGTTGCGTCTGTTCCTGAAAACGCCGGCCGATGAAAACGGCTAAACAGGGTGTGTGGACCCCCATAGATGAATTCCAAGGCAATGTTCTCTCCCGCGAATGCGAGAAGATTGTAGTTGCCCATGCGCAAGGCATCTTTGGGACCATAGCGCGCGGGATACCAGGCGTAGACGGCTGCCGTCGTCCCGGCATAGGGCGCAATAATCGCGGGAAAGGAAATTCGGCGTTGTCCATCTTCGCCGTGACGCGCCGTTACCGTGGAAATCAGGGCGTGCCTGAGTCGCCGAAAAACACCGCTACATTCGCAACGGTAATACACCGTGTCTTCGTGCAAAGCGGCCGCCAAAGCGTATCGCGTGGTGGTCGTAATGCCCGCGATGGCAAAGTTGGATCCGAATCGATGGCCATACGCTTCCGCCCCATGGCCCCACTCGGGCGGAGTTCCCTCTGCCTGATTGACGGCTGCGACGCCTGCCGCACCAGCGATTGGATATGGACCAAAGGTATCGAAAAGATAAGACCGAAATTTCAATTTCCCGGAAGGACGCTTGTACACAAAGACCAGATCCGGGCTTTTAGCGGCCGACGACGTAGCGCCGACAGCCAGCAAAGGCGGAATTCTGTAATCCACAAGGGATTGCGCCCTCCCAGTGGGCGCAAAAATTCCCAGCGCTGTGATCCCCAGCAGCAAAGGCAAATATCGGGACTTCTTCATGTGTAGTTGTTTCCTTCGCTGGGGCTTCTCTTTTTGCTCGAGGACAACGGCGATGGCGTTAGGAGAGACTATTTCCCTATCGAGTAATAGCATTCAGCAAGCGGCGCCGTCTGTTCAGAACAGCACACACCTCGCTGCCGCTCATCGGTCATAAAAGAACTCAACAGCGGAATAACGTTTCTTATGTCCGCAGTTAGGGCACTCCAGTTCCTTTCCACTATCGGGGAATTTTGGTTTCGCTGGAAAGTAGAAATTTTCGAGTTTCGACTCGTCAATCAAGGAGTGGTTGAAGGTTTGGCCGCAATTTGTACACCTGATAGCCCAAAAGCCCATACCAAAACGTAAGATTATTAGATGCTAGCTACAATACCCACTAACGCTTAGACAGGCTGAGCTCATTGGATGACCAATAAGTTAATTCAGGCCTTTGCGTACGATATATTCGGGATCTCTGCCTTTTGTGGATGTCCAAAACAGGACATACAAATAACCCTGTAGCTGGTATTACTCACTCGGAGGATCCGATGCCCCCCGACATGCAAATCGCGCCCCGAAGGCAAACACCGAGCGACAACCGAGCGATCCTGGAAGGATCCGCTGCAGCGCCTGTTTTGTTGCCGGGGAACAAAAAGGACAGGATTCAGCGCGATGAAACGAACTGCTTCCTGGCCGAAAGCTGGCACTTGCCCTACGCCGAGGCCCTCATTGAGGATGTGCCGTCTTTTTTGCCAATCTCGATTGTTTTCGCGCAAAGAGCCATCCTGAATCGCTACCTTGAACTGGCTGACAACCCCGAACCGCTTGAAGAAAGATTGGACCTCTGGCGCGCCGTCGAAGCACTGCGGAAACTGAAAAAGAAAGTCGCCAGAACGTAGTTCCTGCCGCCGCAGTCCCCCGAATACGCTGCTTGGAATGGAGAAATTATGAAGGAATACGACTGGCATCCGCACTACCTGGCCGCTGTCTATGAGTCCGATCAAACGATGTTCCGGGAAAAGCTGGACCATGCTGAAATCATTCTCCTGAAGCGGTCCGAGGAAATATTGCCCGACAGAAACCCCGAAGAATACGAAGCTCTCGCCCGGACCATTGAAGCGATGAAAGTCATGAGGGCCGAGAGACTGCCTGCCACGCTTCAGCTCTGAGGAAAAGACGTCCGGGACGGTGTTACTTCGGTTTTCGTTCTCTATGGGCGTGCAAACTCTGCACTCCAGCGCCTCTGAAGCCCCGCAACATTTCGTTCTCTACCAGATAGGCGCGCTGTAGCCCGTTGCATTCAATGGGAAATCAGCCATCACCTTCTAGAGCGAGGGACTGGGCGGGTGCGCCTGGGAAGTAAGCCCTTTCGTTTCAGCTCAATACGGGTCTGCTGTTCCAATCGTTACAGACAGCCGCTGGACAGGACTGTATATTCGCACTGGGGTGAGTCGATGAGCCATGTTGAGGAGTGGGCTAGACAGCGAGCTAAGGAGATCATCACCACACGAGTTGGGTCAAACGATCCGCATATCAAACGAGATGCGTTTGACAAACTAAAGATCCGCGATCTTCAGGGGTACTGGAAGGATGTATCCGATACAGCGCACGCGATGGTTCGCGAATTGAACAATGAGTTGGGCTATCCAGCTTTAGAATTCGTCCGAGGTGATGAGAATACTTTTTCAATCTCGATCATTGGCACGGCCTCTACGTCCCTGACACGATTCGACGCCGTGAACCAAACTTTAACGATCAACACATCGGTGCGAATGCTGACTTACAGTTGCGGTGAGCATAATGGCGAGTTGGTGTTCAATAGTGCGGCGAGTGATGAGTATTTCAATGCGGCAGACTTCGCGAGTTTAGTTCTGGATACTGCAACGGATCTATTGATGGACCTTTAAGAGGCCCGGCAATGACATTTGCTTTTGGAATCTGCACAAATCCGAATTGTGAGCTGTCCTATCTTCGGGTTCAAACCGAAGTCCTAGAAGAGCTATTGGCTGACGTTCAAAAGAGGATTAATAGACAACAAGATTTTCCTGACCTTCTTCCGGCATTCGAAGTATTCAAGCCTTTCTTTCAGGCGAACTCCAGATGTGCGAGTTGTGGACAGGAGTCTTTGCGTAGTTCGACAAGCCTGGATGGGGACGAGCAGACTCGTAAGTTAAATGATCTTGTCAGGATTGCTGCTGAACTCGGTGCCAGAAGGATTCTCGAACGCGTCCGCGGAGACGAGGTCTCCCGCTAGTGGGGATACGAACGACTACGGATGGTTTGGAGCGACGCGCAGGAAGGCGAAGAGCAACGGTTGCCCGCTTGGGTGGTGACTGCCGCCATTTGGCTCGACAGTAACAAACACCGCATCGATGTCTGCGAGCGTTTTGGGGTCTTCGGCCTTTAAAACCCAGCGCTTTTTGCTGGCATTGTCCTCGTAGAATATCCCGAGATTGAGCGCCTGCTCTTTGTCCGGGCCCCGTCTTCCCCACGCCTGGAACGTACTCGCGTTGCGCAATCCTGGCTGCGAGTCTAGGTCGTAGGCATAGAAAATGAGCGACTTCCCTTTTGTATAAAAAACGCGACCGTAGGTTTTATTCGTCTTGCCCGTCCCAACAACATCGTGAACTTCAGCGATATATAGGTCGCGAGCACCCATCAATTCGCGAATGTCGCGGTCGTGATCGAGCAGCTCCTGCTGTTGTGCGACCTCTGCCTGTTTCTGGTCCAGGGATTGCTCCCGGTCGTGGACAAGCTGCGTCAACTCGCCAACTCTTGCTTCGAGTGCCTTGGCTCTGGTAACGAGCTCTTGCCTGCGTGCTGTCTCGTCGTCAATCGTCTTCTGAAGTTCTAGAAGTCTGGCCTGAGCAGCCGCCACCAGCTCGCCGCGCTTCGCGTCGGGGATTGGTTGCGCGGATGGTGGCGTTTGAGCGGTCGTTGCAGATGCCGACCTTAAGTCCCTGACAATTCTAGTTTGTTCGGCAAGCTGCCGCTTCAACTCGTCAATCATTTTGGTGTCTTCACTTAGCCTGGCAACCAGCAGCGCTCGTTCGTAGCCCACATCGCTTGATTGTTCTTCGAGCGAACGGGCGGATTCCGTGACGGCCTGAGGGGGCGTCCCGGCGATATTCGTGCCATGCTGCTCGCCTCGGCGATAAGCGTTTATCCCCAGGGCCAGAGCTAGTAAAACCGCTGCGGCAAATGGCATCCACACTTCACGCCACCGTATTTTGACGGGACGGTAGGTGAATCGTTGTCCCTTCTTCAACGCGTTAGGCAGGCCAAGGTCAACTTGCGGTGCGCTTTGCCCCGCATCTTCCTGATCTAGCCGCTTGAATAACGCTTGCTCTGCAGCTGAAGCGGACCATGCTTCAGTCTCCGGCTTTTCGAGTGGTGCCAACTGGCCGGCGAGTGCAGCAACGCCAGAATGAGCCACTAGCTCGTACTCACTCATTGCCTGCCGGCAGTCTTCGCAGTTTGCCAGGTGCGCGTTCAGCTTCGCGCGCTCTTCCGCAGTCAATTCACCCGCGGTCGCGGCTGCGCACAACTCCAGAAATTCCTCATGCAGATGCATCGTTCGATGGTCTCGACTTCACGCCGGATTTCAGTTCGTAGCACAAGGACTATCGCCTGCCCAAGCCATCATCGGTCAAATGCTTGCGAAGCTTCTCAAGACCTCGATAGTGATGGTGTCGGACATTGGCGTAGGATTGACCCAACTTCTCGGCAATCTCCGCAAATGTGTAGCCCTCGAAGAAATGCAGTCGCAGCGTCTCGCGCTGCTCGTGGGTAAGTGAATCCAGAACTTGTTTCCAGCCGTTTCTCCCAAATAACGCTTCAACTGTCTGATCATAATCTGCGCCGCAATTCGTCGTCGGCCCGTTTTCTGACGCTAGGGCCAAAATACCAGACGCATAAAAGCCGATCGAATTCAGATGCCTGCGCCGCATGAAAGCCTGGGTATATGCGACTTGGAAAATCCAGGATTGTGCGCCGCCCTTGGTCCGGTCAAATAGTCTCGCCTTCCTGTGAATATACAAGAATACTTCTTGTACCAAATCGTCGGCCTCCGCATCGTTTCGAAGAATCCTCCGGCCGACTGTCTGGACGGCACGCGCAAAGCGATGGAAAAGCCGTGACATGGCCTCCCTATCGCCAGCAGCAATTTGAGCAACTAGCGAATCACAGTCGGATTCTTGAGGATGGTCTTGTGCAGCGAGAGTGCGAAATGTGTCGCCTTCTCTTTTGGAAGAGACAGGCAGATTTGGAAAACGCGCTGTAACCGACGAACTCACAGTGCGCTCTATGTTACAACGAGCGCTCGTTGTTTTCCAGTGAACTTTTCAGCGGACTTTCTTGGGGTTGGGAGGGCGACCGCCTCGGCGATTCTTGCGCTTAGCTTGGAGCTTCTTGAAATACTCTGAACCGCGCTTTGCGATCTCCCTCCCGCCTTTCCGCCCAAGAGCGACGGCAGCGGGATCCTTCTTTTTTGCCAAAAGTTGAGAACGAAACTACCTGCGTATTATGCACGACCATATCAACTAGCCCAAGTGAGAGGCGGGATCGGATCATTCTAAAGCGAAGTCCTGAATTAGAGACACACCCGATCAAATTAGCTGTCGAAATCCGGTTTCTTAGGCCGTGGTCCCATAGGCAAATTGGGAGCGGTGTCCACTTCACCGTGGGTGGCCCAGGAAATGGCGCAGAAAAAAGAAAAATCAGATTGTGGATCTATATGGCCACTCCCAAGGCGGCGGCCGGCGACGTCGTAGGCGGAGCGCTTGGGCCACAGCGGAAGGAATGCCACTACGATTAGCATCCCCCCCCGTGCGGTAGCCCCTCCATCCGCCCGCAACGGGTCGGGCCGGATTCTCTCGTTGGCTTCGCGTTTTATTTGGCGGCGAGTGTTTGCTTCGCCAATTCAGTATGGAAGTCTTGCTCTTTTTGGGCTACGAAGTTTTTGTAGCCACTAGGATCGATGAACGGGTTCGCACTCCCGTCTTTCAGGAGCGGATATTTCTCTTCTAACCCGAAGTAACCGCCGTGAGCGCCAAGGAAAATATCGCACGGCAATGACTTCAAGACGGCCCACATGCGCTCGTAGTCTTGGGCGATCTGCGGATAATTGTTGTTGTGGATGAGCTGGTAGCCCGGGTTCACATTGGGACTACCAATGATCACCGCGTTGTAGGTTTTACCGCCCTCGGTCACCTTCATGGCCCACGTGGTGCAGCCCTTTGTATGGCCTGGAGTCAGGTGCGCGACGAGCACTGCACCGCCAAGCGTCACTTCGTCACCATCGTGCAACACGCGATCGACTTTGGTTGGGGGATAAAGAGAACTAGGACTGTTGCCATACTGAAAGTCGCCCTTGCCGCCGGATTCGACTACGGGTACGTCGGCATCCATTACCATGTATCTTGCCCCGGTCATCTCCTTGATCTTCGCGCTGCCTGCATCGTGATCCCAGTGCGCGTGACTGATGAGCAGAACCTTTGTGTCTTTGAACTTGAATCCGAGCTTTTCGATACTGGCTGCAATCATCGACACATTTGATTCCAGATCACTATTGATAAGAATGTTCCCTTGCGGCGTCGTGATCAGATAACTCGCCAGCCCCTTACTGCCGACGTAGTACAGGTTACCCGCGATGCGGAAGGCCGGAAATGGCTCGGTCCAGTCCGGACTACCCTGCGCGAATGCGCTGCGCGCACAAGGCAATGCCAGAATCAAGCCAAGCGAAACAATCGCAATGCTTTGCCGCAACTTGCCCTCCAAACAACACCTCCCGGATCCTGCCTACAGCGGGGGAGTATACACCGATCACCCAGCTAAACTGAGTGGTATCGCTGGCACAAATCATCCTATTGGCTCTACACGGGAAGAACTCCCGCGCTGTCCGCCGCTCGCAAACGTCGCGGAAGGACGCGAACGACAAGGGGGGCGCGCCGTGGCCTTCAACCTCCGCGGCGCGTCCATCGCTGACGCGCTGCAAATGCGATGTGTCCTCGTTGACGGACAACTCATGCGCTCGAAGTACGGCCGCGCGAACGGCAAACCTAAGCTGCGACAGTCACTGTCTTCTGGAGCATGTGAATTATGGGCGCAAGCTTAGCCGGGCGGAAGCTGAAGTGCCAACACCAACAAGCGGAACAGACACTGGCTCCGGATTCAGCGAAGGGCTGTTTTAGTAGCGGCGTTTTCTAAATCAAGCCGGAAGCCTTTGGTTTTTGTCCTGCTTTCCTGCCACGGAAAACAAATATCGCCGCTTGCGCTCGGGATTTCAGAGGATACGTCTCCTTCGCTGCTTCTCTGTGATCAGCGGCGATGCGATACCCGGTTCGTCCCCGCAACCGTTGCTGTGGCCCTGTTTGTCACCAATCGACGAGAGGCACCCCTTCTCGATCGCCCCAGTGTGTCTCTGGGTGGGGAGTTCGACCATGCCCCTTGAAATACAGTGTGATTGCTCACTGTGCAACATCGAAACGCGTCTGCTCGCGGAATTGGCTCGCACCGACAACAGTGCAGTCCACGAATTGTTCTCTCCGTTCGCAACCCTGCTCGAGCATCCGACGGTCTTCAGTTTGCTCTCGCATCTCAGGATGTCCCCTGCAGATGCAAGGTCCGACGGCTTGCTCCGTGAAATATTCGAACTTCGCAAAACAAATGCGGCATTCGTTGAGAACATTCTCGTGCTGGTATTTCTGCCGATGCTGCATCGCACGATTCGCCGCGTCAGCAGACAACAAGCAGGCCTCGCCGAGGATGACATTACGCAACAGGCGCTCAGCTTCCTTCTGCAATTTCTAGCCTCGGTCGAACTGGAAACACGGCAGTCACACTTTGCGTTTGCAATTTCGCGGGGTGTGAAGCGGCATCTCTTCGAGTGGGCGAGCCGCGAGAGCGCGAAAGCGGCAATCCTCAATCATCCCGAGTGCGAAGACTGGTCTCTTCTCACGTGCAAAGACTCCTTTGAGCGGTATGCCTTGCTGCGCCATTTTCTCGATCGGTGCGTAAGGAAAGGAGTGTTGTCCGCCGCTGAAGTTGAACTACTCGATCAATTCAAATTGGACGGAAACAGCGGCGAGGAACTGGCAGCACTGAATGGATCGTCTTCTAACGCTGTTCGGCAACGATTCAAACGTCTGATCGCCAAACTGAGAAAATTGGCCCGCTAACTTCAATTCGTACTTCCCTTCCGTGCGCTCATGCTGCGGGAGCGTACGGAACTGCATTGCGTCCGTTGCGTAACGCTACGGCCCACCACTGCAAGCGCTTCAACACGGTTTCCATCTGCTTCTCGGCCCGTTCCGGACTCTTGAGCGTTCCATCGGCGTTGAACTGCTCCCAGGCGCTTGCGAAACTCACGGAATCCCGGATCGTGACGGCGTGCAATTCCGCGAATACTTGGCGCAACTGCTCGACAGCACGCAGACCTCCGGAAATTCCCCCATACGAAACAAAGGCCACCGGCTTGGCCTGCCATTCGGCGCCCACCGAGTCGATCAGGGACTTCAGTCCCGCCGGATAACCGTGGTTGTATTCCGGAGTCACGATCAGGAACGCGTCCGCAATTCCCATGTGGTGCCGCAGCCAGGCCAGGTCGTACCTTTCCTCGCTCTCTGCCACGCGCGCGGGCGGATGGGCCGGATCGATGATGTCCAACGCAAATTCACCTTTGGCGGAGATTTGTTTTGCAACCCACGCCGCGACTTTGTCGCAGAAACGCCCGACGCGAGTGCTTCCGTAGATCAATACGACCGTTATTTTGTTCTCCACGCGTGTGTCCCTCTCTCCGTTTGCAAATCTCCAGGAACCACGGTACAACCTCAAGTTAACTTGAGGTCAAGAGGAAAATGAAACCTAAGGCGGGACAACCGGGCTTCCACCGCGAATTGACAGTGGGTGAAGTGGCGGCGCGCAGCGGCGTGGCCGTCTCGACGCTCCACTTCTATGAAACGAAGGGGCTTATCAAAAGCTGGCGCAATAGCGGGAACCAGCGACGCTACGCCCGCGAAGTGCTTCGCCGCGTCGCAGTCATCAAAGTCGCCCAGCGCACGGGTATTCCGCTGGCTGCCATTCGCAAGGCACTCAACGCACTTCCTGGCGAACGCACACCTACCTCGCAGGATTGGAAAGCCTTGTCGGCTACGTGGAAAGCGGAATTGAACGACCGCATCGACCGACTCAGCCGACTCCGCGACCAGCTGGACGGATGCATCGGGTGCGGCTGCCTGTCTCTCGGTGTTTGTCCGCTGCGCAATCCCTGGGACAAGCTTGGCGAGCAAGGTCCGGGGCCGAGACTGCTTGATCCGGGTTGAGTGGCGAGGGAACAATACTCTCCTGTCCTCTTCTTCAGACCACGCACCTCTCTGCAATTCCCCGCTGAACTATTTTTGATTTCCTGCGACACATTTTTCTCTGCAAACACTGAATAGCTAGTTAGAGGGAAGTTCGTGCGAGAACCCTTTGCTGCTGCGTGGCGGCAAGACGCACCGGGCGAGGTTTTCCGGCATTGAGCCTAGCGTGTCTTCGGACCAGTGCGTTCCGGCTGCGACTGCAACGAGTATCGGACCCGGGAGCTTCCCTCGCATTGCGCGTCGCGATGCAACTTTCTTGCTGAGGTGTGGAAATGAAAACAAGCTGGATGGTCGCTCAAAGCTCGATACGTTGCGCTCGAGTTGTCTTCGGCTTTCTATTGGCCCTCTTCCTGGCTGCGCCGGCATTTGCGCAAGCGAACGGCAACTCTCCTTGGGAGAACGCAGTGGCCGTTCTCCAGCAGGCATTCACGAGCACCATCGCCCGCGGCCTTTCTCTCGTCGCGATCGTTGTGTCCGGCCTCACCTTTGCGTTTGGGGAAGGCGGCTCAAAGCGGGTCCTCGCAGGCGTTCTCTTTGGAGTTGGCATGGCCATCGCCGCCGTCAACTTCATGGCTTGGCTCTTTCCGTGAGACTTGAACGAACCGAGTAACCAGCCATGGAATACGCGCGAAGGATCAACCCGGTGCAACGCTTGCTTTCCCGCCCGCTCACCATTCTGGGGGCGGAACGAAAACTGTTTTTCTTCGCCATGTGTCTGGGGGCAGCAACATTCAATCTGTTGAACAGTCTTTCGGGCGGCGTGCTGATCTTTTTGCTTTTGTACTTCGTCGCCCGCTGGGCCACCACAACCGATCCACAAATTCTGAAGCTCCTCCTTCGCGCAGCAAATCTCCGTCGCGAGTACGACCCGCTCAAGTTGACTCCCGTTTCCGTGCTGCGAGGCACACCGTGCTGAATCTCAAGCGGGTCTTCAAGAACTACCAAGACGCCGGCTCACTGGGCGCCATGGTCAACCTTTTTGGCTTCGTTGGACAGCACACCTTCCTTACCAAGTCCGGTGAGGTCGGGATGATTCTCGAAGTGCAGGGAGTCGACTACGAATGCCTGGAGCAACGGGCCGTCGACGTTTTGACCAAGCGTCTGGAATCCGCACTGCGGCTTTTTGAGGAAAACTATCGCATCTACCAGTTGCTGTTCAAACGAAACCGCCCGGCGATCCCGCACACCTATTGCGGAAATCGAATCGTCGATTCCGCCATTCGCAATCGCGTAGCGCATTTCGCGGGAAAGGCCGACTCGCTGTTTTCACTTTCCATCGTGTTCGTCATCTTGTGCCCGGCGCTCACCGCACGCCGCTCTGTTCTGCATTCGATTTTCGAATTTCCGACCAGCCCCCGGCGCTCTTTGCGCGAACTATGGGCGCGGCTGTCATCACAGGTGTGTTTGCGGCTCGATGAACGCGAAATCGAGCGCGCGGAATCCGCTCTGCGGCAGAAAGTTGAAAATTTTCAAACGCAGGTCAGCGACTTCGTTGCGACCCGCATTCTTCCCAAAGAAGAAGCGTTCGTCGTGCTGAAGCGAACGCTCAACTTCGATCCGCACAAACTCGACGGCGCCAAGCTCAAACACGACACCTTTCTTGACTACTACCTCCCGGAATCGCACCTCGAGTGTCACCGCGGACATCTGCGTCTGGACGACCACTACGTCAAAGTGCTCACGCTCAAAGAGCCTTCCGCACACACCTTTCCCCTGCTGCTCAAAGGGCTTCTCGATGTGCGGGCGAACTTTCACGTCGTGACCGAATGGAAGAAAGAAGATCCGGGCAGGACGCGGCGCAATATCCAGGCCAGACGCCGGCATTTTCACAACACGAAACGGTCGTTTTTCAGCCAAGTCAATATGAGCGACGCGCCTGCCCAGGATGCCTTGCTCGACGACGCCAAGGAATCACAGGTGCGCGAACTGGGGAAAAGTATTGAGGAGATCGAACTCCACGGCAACTACTTCGGGGAGTTTTCCCTAACCGTGGTGATTTACGACAACGACCTTGCGGCTGTCGAACGCGCGACGGCTGATTTTTACAAGGTATTTGGCGTGCATGACGCGCAGCTGTATGACGAGCGCTATAACCTGCTCAATGCCTTCCTCGCCGCCGTGCCTGGAAATTACGCCTTCAATCTTCGTTACCTCTACCTCTTGAATACGAATTATGCCGATTTGTCGTTTCTGTTTACGCTGCATCCCGGCGACACCCGCAACCGCCACCTCCGGCAGGAATACCTGGCCGTTCTTGAAACCAACCACGGTACGCCGTACTTCCTGAATCTGCACTACCGCGATGTCGCGCATTCCGTGATTCTCGGCCGCACCGGGAGCGGCAAAACGACGCTCGCTAGTATGCTCGCCAGGTTCATTCCCAACGACGAACGCATACTGCTGATCGAGGACACTGCGGAATTGCAATTGTCCCAGTCGAACCTCGTCCGCTTTGAAGCCCGCCGTGAACAGAGCGGACTCCCGGCCGTGGCAATCCGCGATCTTCTGAAGGCGTCTCTCAGGCATCGCCCGGACCGGATTATCTTGGGCGAGATTCGCGGAGGCGAAGCCTTCGATCTGCTGCAGCTCTTAAACACCGGACACGCAGGGACGCTCTCGACGATTCACGCCAACTCGGCGAAACAAGGGCTCGCCCGGTTTACGAGTTGCGTTCTGCAAAGCGGGGTCGAGCTGCCCTATCGCGCGATCAAAACCAACATTGGCGATTCGCTTGAAGTCGTTGTGCACATCGAGCGGCGGCCGGGCCGTCGGGTCATCGCGGAAGTTCTCGAAATCAATCACTACGACCCCGATGCCGATCTGTTTGACTACTGCGTGATGTATGCAAAGGCGAAGCAGACATGAGCGGCGACATCCCTTTAGCCGCAGCGGAGGCCAACGCTGTCGCGCATGGTGTGAATGCTTCAACAACAACCGTCGGAGGTTTCCGCTCCGGCGGGTCCTACTCCGCCACAGCTTCAGAGCGGACTCGGTCCGATTCAACTGACGAAAGGAGAGAGCAAATGATGCCAGCGGAATGGGTCGACTTTAAAGGCGTCCGAGGAAAGGTTTCGATGGAGACCATTCTCTCGCACTACGACATTCGTCTTCGTCGCGTCGGCGCCGATGAGTTCCGCGGAAAATGTCCTCTTCCTACGCACTCCTCCACAAGCAGCAATAACAGCTTCTCCGTCAGCTTCTCGCGGAACGTTTGGTCCTGTCAGTCCGCTTCGTGCATCGCCGCTCGCGCGGGCCGCGTCGGAGGAAACGTCTTTGGCTTCGTCGCCGAGATGGAACGCTGTTCGATCCGGGAGGCGGCTCTGCGCCTGCAGCATTCGCTCACCGAATATCAGATTTCCGACGCCACCTCCGGGAACGACGAGTCGGTCCCGGGCACGCCAGAAAATCGTCCGCTACCGTTCACTCTGCGCAACATCGACCACCGGCATCCTTATATTGTATCGCGCGGAATCGATGAGCATACGGCCCACCACTTCGGCGTTGGATACTACGGCGGGAACGGTTTCCTTCGCGGACGGGTTGTCGTTCCCATCCACAACGAAGATGGCCGACTCGTCGCCTACTCGGGTCGCGCAATCGGTCAGACGAAGCCCAAATATCGCCTTCCCGCCGGCTTCTGTAAATCTCACCTGCTGTTCAATCTCCATCGAGCCGTCCAGAAGGGCGACCGCACCCTTATTCTTGTCGAAGGCTTCTTCGATACGTTCAAAATCCATCAGGCCGGCTACCAGAACGTGGCCGCTCTCATGGGCTCGAAGCTGTCCGACCGCCAGGCCGAATTGATCGGAACCTACTTCGATCGACTTGTACTCATGCTTGACGCCGATGAAGCGGGGAAGGCCGCCACCACTGCGGTTGGGACCGCCCTCTCCCGAATCCTCGCGGTGCAGATCGTTGAACTCGCTTCGGGAACTCAGCCAGACCAACTGGCTTCAGAAGAAATCAATCAGCTGCTAGAGGGCTTTTGTCATGATGTTCGAGCTCCAGACCAATAAAAACGCTTTTCAATTCCACATCACTGATCGTTTGATGCTCCTGGCGATCACCAGCCCGTGGGTCACCGGAATTCCCTGGGGGACCGGATTCTTTGAATATCAACCGGCGAAGGTTCGGGCCGACCCGCGATGTCCAACAAACAATGGTGCTGAGGAACTTCCACGTGCGGCTGGTGTCAAATGACTCGAGGGGCCAGTCGCATTTGCTCTGTTGAGTTGGAAAGGGACGGGTACGCCGAATGACAAGAACTCCATCTCTGAACAATGAGCGCATCCGGGTCTCCAGTGAGATTCTTCTTTCTTTGAATCTCGCCTTTGCGTTCTCCTACGGAATTTCCATGTACAACTTCATTCAAGTGGCCTACAGCAAAAGCACAAGTGATGGCTTTCAGTTCTTCTACTACATCCTGCGCAGCGCGGTCAGAATCAACAATTTTCTGCATCTCAGTTCTTCCAATCCTGCGTATGGCCGACTGCCGAATCCGGGAAGTCCAGTTGGGGTGGATCTTGCTTTTGCGATCTCCACGATTGCGCTGGCCGTGATCTTGTTGCCCGTCGTCCGCTTCCTCGTGCGCGCTCGGCCGCTAGCTGTTATTGCGAATCCCGTTGCAGGGTTTCTCGCCCTGTTGGCTCTTCCCTGTGTATTTCTTTACATCTTTCATGACGTCCGGACGCAACCGGCGATGAGCCTTATAAGGGCCATTGCTGCTCCGGAGTTTCTGTGCGTTGGCTTTCTATTCCTGCTCTATCGCTGGCGTTCGCTGTCCGCCTGGGCAATTGGCTTCCTGACTCTTCTGCACTACTGTTTTTGGCTCCCCATCCTATGGAGAGACGCTAGTGCCATCACGCCAATATACGAAGTGCACTCGCCCCGGGTCTTCCTGCTGATCTATGTCGTATCTGGTGTCGCATGGCTGCTCCGCTTGAAGACCTCCAGGCCGATGGCTACGCCGGCCGAGCGCACTGACACCAGTAGCAAATGGGTGCTGCTGTCTTCGGCGCTTGCGCTGGCTGCGCTCGCAGCTTTGTGGTTCCCTGGCAAAGGCTACGCGCTCGCGCGCGCGAAAGATCTGGACTCGCTGAATCTCGAAATGTGGCGGACCGACTGCCAAATTCGGTGTCCCGTTTACAAGGTTACGATTCACGGGAACGGGGCGGTTGACTATGTGGGCGACCATTTCGTCCGGGATCGGGGTCCCGAACAGGCCTTCCTTAGCAAAGACCAAATTCACACTCTGCTCGTCGATTTTGACCAGGCAGATTTCTTCAACCTCGAAGACAGAGCCTTCACATGGGGTTTCCACTCCTCCAGAGTTGGCGTGAGAATCACGATGGACGGGAAGACGAAAGAGGTCTGGAGCGACACCTATCATATCGGAGCAAAATCAGGACTGCAGGCCAGGTTTGTCGAGGCCGCTGCTGCGATTGACAAGGCGGTTGGAACCGCTCAATGGGTGAAATGCGATGAGGGCCGATGCAGAAATTAGACCGCAGGGGCGGGTCGCCGGTGCACAGACGACAGCAGAAATGCCACTTTGGTTTAGAATAACTGGCAGGAGATATTTTTGATGTTCAAAAGTGTCCTCGTGGACTACGGGCTCGTGCTTTGCAGCGCCCCGGCAAAAAAGTCGATTGAAGAAATAGTGCAAATTTTCGGCATTGACCATTCCACATTTTGGACGCTTTACGAACGCAATCGTGGAGTTTACGACCGCGGAGACCTGGATGGGGAAGAATATTGGCAAAGATTTGCCGAGGACACGCGCAGAACGCTCGACCAGGCACAAATCGACTGGCTTCGTCGGCGCGATATTGAGATGTGGAGCCAATTGGAAGAAGACATGCTGCTTTGGGTAGACCAACTGCGGGCGGCCGGCTACCAGACCTCGATTCTTTCAAATTTGAACAAGGAATTTACGCGACACATGCGGACGAAATGCGATTGGATTCATCGATTCGATTTTCAGGTTTTTTCAGCAGAAATTGGACGAATCAAGCCCGAACCGGAAATCTACCAGCATTGTTTGAAACTCCTGGGCAGTACTCCTGAAGAGACCCTGTTCATCGACGACCGCGAGTCAAATGTGGCTGCGGCTCGCGCGCAGGGGATCGCCTCCATACGATTCCACTCCCCAGGGCAGCTGCGAGAGGAACTTGAAGCCATTGGGTTTCCTGTATTGCCTATGGCAACGCGCTCCACAAAAACAACCTAGCACCCTGGCCGCGCAAGACCCTTCAGTCCAGATAAAATACTTCTTCCATCATGGCGAAGCGCTCCCCTGGTTTCAGGCCGGGCACAGGTTCAAACAGCCGGCCCATCTCTTGCTGCCATTTCAAATTTGTCGGATCGCCCTCGAGCGCTTGCCACGCCGCGTCAAAATTCTCCACCTGCATGAACAGAAACAGATCCTGCTCTCTCCGAAAGATCGAGTACCTCGATATCCCCACCTCCTTCAATTTGTCGAGGAGCTCAGGCCACACACTACGGTGGGCGACGTCGTATTCCTCCTCCATGCCGGCTTTAATTCGCAAACGAAACGCGGCTCGAGCCATCAGAAATCTCCTTGAGCAGTGCAGACAGGCGATATCCTGCACTCCGGCCCGCGCGCCGTCAATACGAGCGGACGAGGTAGGCCCGTTTTGTTCTTTGTTCAGCGCCAAATATTATTCATTGTAGAATCACACCGGTCTGCGTTCGACTTACGGAAGGTCAGGCAATCGCGGGGCAAACAATGAATGACATTCTTGCGCACCACCCATTCAAGATTGGGCTTTTCGGAATCGGACTGGATACCTACTGGCCGCAATTCGCCGGATTGCACAAGCGTTTGACAGGCTATGTGCACGAGGTTTCGCAACAGCTGGAACAAATGGGCGCGCAGGTCATTAATCTGGGACTCGTGGATTCTCCAGAAAAAGCCCAGGCCGCTGGTCACACATTTCGTCAACACGATGTCGATCTCATTTTTCTATACGTGACCACCTATGCGTTGTCATCGACCGTTCTGCCAGTCGTACGCAGAGCGAAAGTCCCGGTAATTTTGCTAAATCTTTCTCCGTCCGCGGCCATCGACTACGCGGCCTTCAACAAAATGGGCGACCGCACGAAAATGACCGGCGAGTGGCTGGCCTACTGCCAGGCGTGCCCTGTTCCTGAAATTGCCAATGTGTTTCGTCGCTGCAACATTCCATTTTTTCAAATCACGGGAATGCTGACGGGAGACCCGACGGCCTGGGCTGAAATTGCGGACTGGGTGCAGGCAGGGCGTGTGGCGCATGCCATGGAACACAATCGGCTCGGGGTAATGGGCCACTACTACGGCGGAATGCTCGATATTTATTCTGATCTGACACAGCAGTGCGCCTATTTTGGCGGCCACGTCGAGATACTGGAAGTCGATGAACTTGCAGGCCTGAGGCGTGACATTCAGCCTGCAGCAATTGCAGAACGGATCCGGGAGTTCCGAACTTATTTTGACGTGCAATCCGACTGCGAACCGCAGGAACTAGAGCGCGCCGCCAGCACATCACTCGCTCTGGACCGGATGGCAGAGGCTCACCAGCTCGGTTCACTGGCCTACTACTATCAGGGTGCGGGAAACGCCGACAACGAAGACACGATTAGCTCCATTATTTTGGGAACGAGCCTGCTTACCGCGCGCGGAATCCCGGTCGCCGGCGAACATGAAATCAAGAATGCGCAAGCCATGAAGATTATGGATTTGTTCGGAGTCGGCGGCTCGTTTACCGAATATTACGCAGTGGACTTCAACGACGACACCATCCTCATGGGCCATGACGGCCCGGGTCACCTGGCCATTGCCGAAGGAAAAATCAAAGTGCGTCCCTTAGAAGTTTTTCACGGCAAAGTGGGGCGCGGTTTGTCGGTAGAGATGTCCGTGAAATATGGTCCTGTCACCTTACTCTCGGTCGTGGAGCGTGCCGACAAACTCATGCTGCTGGCTGCCGAAGCGGAATCCGTGCCCGGACCGATTCTCGAGATCGGCAATACCAACAGTCGTTACCGTTTTCCGATCGGTGCGCGGCGGTTCATGGAAGCGTGGAATGCCGAAGGCCCTGCCCATCACTCGGCGGTCGGCGTTGGCCACATTTCGGGAAAATTGAAAAAACTGGCGGCCCTGCTGGGCATGGATTGCGTACAGGTCTGTTAGCGGCAAAATTCAATAGGGAAATATTTTCCACATGATTGACAGCCAGCACGGGTTGCCGCTACATTGCGCGACGTGATGAGCCGCGGTGCGGATGAACCAATCGTTAGACATTTCGCCCTCAAGCCAAAGCACGTGCTTCAAGGAGAACCGCAAATGCCAAATCCTCGCCACCCTTTGAAGAGCGCGCTGCTCCGCACGACCCTGGTCTTCGCGACAATGCTTCTGCTCGTCTCGGGCGCATCTGGCCAGACCATGAAACCAGTAATGCTCGAGTGCGAATCGCTTACGACTCCTCTCGGCATGGATACCAAAAACCCGGTCCTGTCCTGGAAAATTCTGGATTCGCGCACGGGCGCTCGGCAAACGGCCTATCAAATTCAAGTTGCCTCAACAGCGGCGCTGCTGGCCGAGGGAACGGCCGACGTGTGGGACAGTGGGCGCGTCGATTCAGGCGACTCGCGCTCGGTCCTCTATGCAGGTCGCACCCTGCAGCCAGGCAAACGTTACTACTGGCGGGTTGTCGTGTGGGATCAAGACGGACGGGCAGCGGCGCCCGGCGAACCCAGTTGGTGGGAGACCGGACTTCTCGACCAGAAAAACTGGAGTGCCAAATGGATTGGCTACGAAGAACCCGAGTTGCGGCAAGTACGAGAATCAGGCGCAGTGTGGATCACCAACGCAGACACTCTGGCCCCTGGCAAAGATGACAAATCCAGACACGACTTTCGCTTTCCATTTGAACTCGCAAACTCGCCTAGGCGCGCACTTTTGTATGTCACTGGACAGGATTCGCCGGGCGCCTGGATCAACGGCCAGCCGGTGCTCGAATCACAGCCGCTTCCGCCCTGGCGTCAGATGCCGTGGAAGACTTACATGCTGCGCGATGTATCGAAAACTCTTCGCGCCGGGAAAAACCTGCTGGCGATTGAAATCGTGAGATACGACGTCAATGTCAGCCAAATTCCCATGAGCGCCGTGCTTTACGTCGAGAACGCCGACGGTCGAGCGGAAATATTCAAGAGTGGTTCCCAGGGTTGGCGCGCCGCGTTGAATGCCAAGGACAATTGGCAATCTCCGGAATTCAACGACGCCTCCTGGAAGGCAGCCATGCCCTATGTTCTGCCGCCGTCCGACATGGAAGCGAGCGAATTGGGATTTCCCTGGCGTACCGGCGCCGTAAAATCACTCCGTCGCGGATTTCAAGTGACCAAGCCGGTCGCCACAGCGCGCATCTACGCAACAGCCTTAGGCGCATACGAGTTATCAATCAATGGAAAAAGCATTGGCGATGAAATCCTGGCTCCCGGCTGGATGGATTTTAGGCAGCAGGTCAGCTATCAAACGTACGACGTCACAGCAGAACTGAAAACTGGAAACAATGCGCTTGCGGCATTGCTTGCGCCGGGCTGGTATTCGACGCCGCTCATGTGGTTTCAGCAAGGAAATAACTACGGACGAACGCCTCCCGCGCTGCGCGCCCAGCTCCGAATCGAGTATCAGGACGGGTCCACGGAACTCGTTCCGACAGATGAAAAATGGAAAGCGGATACCTCACCAATTCTAAGCGCGGAAATCTATGACGGCGAAACCTACGACGCGCGGCGATTGCAGGCGGGATGGAACACCGGATCATTTAACGACAACGACTGGAAGCCGGCCGAAATAGTTCAGCCCGCGGAGCCGGAGATTCATTGGCAGTATTTCCCGCCGATCCGGCGTCATCAAGTTTTACGGGCCAAGTCGATCAAAATTCCCCGCCCCGACGTCTACGTCTTTGATTTTGGGCAGAACCTTTCCGGCGTGGCTAAAATTCGTGCGCAAGGTCCGGCGGGAACGGATGTACGGCTGCGTTTTGCCGAAATCCTCAATGCCGACGGAACTCTATACGTCGACAACCTGCGAACTGCGAAAGCCACTGACCATTTCATTTTGTCCGGCAGAGGCCGCGAGGAATTTGAGCCATCGTTTACATTTCATGGCTTCCGCTATGTGGAGGTCACCGGCCTGAAAATGAAGCCGACCTTAGAGGATTTGCAGGCAGTCGTCTTCCACACAGATGCGCCGTTCACCGCGAAGCTGAAAACCGGCAATGCCATGGTGAATCAGCTGTGGAGCAACATTGAGTGGGGTCAGCGTTCCAACTTCGTAGGAGTTCCCACCGACTGCCCGCAACGTGACGAACGCCTCGGATGGACAGCCGATGCCCAGGTGTTCTGGCGCGCCGCTGCCTACAATATGGACCTGACCACATTCTCCCGGAAATTCGGAGCAGACTTGCGGGGAACTCAGGTTGGCACGGACATGTATGGAATTTATGCGCCTGGAACAGGCGTGCCAAACCCCGGCTACGGAACGGGCTGGAGCGACGCCGGCGTAATCATTCCCTGGACCTCGTGGATCCAGACCGGCGACAAAAAAGTAGTAACGGAAAATTGGGCAGGGATGGAGAAATATCTCGCGGCCATCGAGTCGCAGAACCCCAATTATCTTTGGAGAAAAGGCTACGGCATCCCTTTTGCAGATTGGCTGGCCCCTGAAGGCGTTACACCTGTGGATTTGATCGCCACGGCTTACTGGGCGTATGACGCGACGCTAATGAGCGAGATGGCCCATGCGGTCGGAAATACCGCGGATGAACAGAAGTACAACGCCTTGTTTCGGAAGATCAAGGATGCCTTCAATGAGGCTTTTGTTCATGCCGATGGCTTTGTCGGTGGTGTGCCACCGCCTGTCGTATTCGCATCCAGCACGGGCAACAATACTCTGAGCGATAAGCCGGTCGAAACGCAGACCGGCTACATTCTCGCGTTGCATATGAATTTACTACCCGATTCGCTGCGGAATGCGGCCGCGAGTCGTTTGGTCGATCGCCTTGAACGGAATCATTGGCGGCTGGCCACTGGATTTTTGGGAACTCCGTATCTACTGGGGGTCTTAACGGACACTGGTCACGCGGACATCGCCTATCGTCTTCTGCTCAATACCGACTATCCATCGTGGGGCTACTTGATCGAACATGGCGCAACCACCATGTGGGAACGCTGGGACGGCGACAGAAAGCTCAACGAGCCAGGCATGAATTCCTACAATCATTATGCGTACGGCGCTGTCGCTGACTGGATTTATCGCTACGCGGCAGGGATTGATACCACCCCTGCGGACCCCGGATTCCATACGATCCTGCTTCATCCGAATTTTGACAAACGATTGGGGAGCCTCGATTTTTCCTATGAGTCGTCGTACGGAACGATTCATTCGGCGTGGTCGATTGCCGGAGACGCCGCCACCTGGAATCTTACAGTTCCTGCGAATTCGACCGGACTCTTGCCGCTAACCGCAGAACAAGCGCAATCCTACAAACTAGATGGTCAATCCTTGTCGATCAGCAAAACAATTCGGACCTTGCCAGAACACGGCGACGGTCTTGCATACGAACTTCCCGCAGGCAGCTATCAATTCAAAGTTTCACTGCCGCAACCAGAGGTTCGCCGTTAAAGTTGTCAGTGAACGAGCTAGGAATTCTTCTGCGGTTTATTTATCTAAGAAACGTTCCAATTGCGGGGAACTTCGATATAAGAAGGGTTCAACGCTGAGACCGAAGGACAGCCGAGCAGCCGCAAGGTTCGCTCGACATCGTCTCGCAATATCTCCAGCGCACGAGTAACACCCGGCTGCCCCGCCGCAGCCAAACCGTAAGCATACGCGCGGCCAATCAGCACCGCTCGGGCGCCCAGGCAAACAGCTTTCACAATATCTCCGCCACGCCGTATGCCGCCGTCCATAAGCACTTCCGCCTGACTGCCAACGGCGGCCACAATCTCAGGCAGTGCTCGCAGCGAAGGTGCAACGCCGTCAAGCTGGCGTCCTCCATGGTTTGAAACCACCACCGCAACCGCTCCTTCGTCTACCGCGCGCCTCGCGTCGTCGCCAATCATCACGCCTTTCACGACGATGGGACCCTTCCACGATTCGCGCAGCCAACGCAAGTCCTCCCAAGTGACAACGGCCTTGGCCAGCGCGGCGCCGACATCCATCAGGGGCATGGGCCCTTTGTTCGGCACCACAATATTTGCCAGCGGCGGCACGCCCCCATCCAGCAGAAATCCTGCGAGCCAGCTCGGGTGCGCCAGGAAATGATGCAAGTAAGGAATTTTTGCAAGGGCCGAGCTGCCCAGAAGTTGCTTCATACCGTTGCGCGAATCGCGCTCTCTCATGCCCGCCACAGGAGTATCAATCGTGACGACGAGTGCGGAAAAACCCGCCATTTTTGCGCGATCCAGAGCCGCTTCGGCTACTTCCCGGCCGCCCACCAGATAAAGCTGGTACCACACGGGTCCGGTTGAAGCCGCGCGCACATCTTCCAGCCGGTGTCCGGAAATTGTGGAGAGAATGTAACCTGTGCCCGCGGCGCCAGCCGCCCCGGCCGCGGCAACTTCGCCTCTCGGATGCATCATGCGGCTATAACCGACCGGTGCCAGCATCGCAGGAAAAGCCAGATTGAAATTCAGAACACTGGTTTTCAGACTGCATTCACCGACTGCAATCGCTTGCCGGGGCCGGAAAGTGACCTCCTCAAAGGCACGGCAATTCCCGCGGAGCGTCAGTTCTCCGTCCGCACCACCATCCAGATAGTCAAAAACGACCGGCGGGAGACGGCGACGCGCCATCTCCCGCAAATCCGCGATATTGATCACCCGCGATGAAAGATTGGCACTCACTGTCGGCCTAGTCCATTCACTGTTTTATTTTGTAAAAAAAAAGAGGATTTTGTTTGGTCCACTTCACGATCACTTGGTCGCCACAGTTGCGGCGCCCAAATAGTTTCCATAGCCAACGACGATCGTCGAGGCCACCAGCACGAACAAGCTGAGCCCCACCAGACATTTCGTGCGAAAGCCAGTGCCTTTCCATTCCTTTAAGGCGATACCCCACAACGTGCTGAAGATAATGATGCTGGCCATGTGCAAAGTCCAGCTGGAGAACTTGTAGCGGCCCATCTGCGTTTCGCCCATGGTGTAAAAGAAAAACTGAAAATACCACGTAGTTCCAGCAAGCGCTGAGAACAAATAATTTGCAAGCATCGGCGCCTGCACAGGGCTCGTCTCTGCCCTCCGCGCCAACTCCGCCATTTCTTCTGCGGGAGCGTCCGTCACGTTTTCAAGGATCGGCTCATTCTCCTTTGCCAAGCCTGGCCGACGCACGTGGGACTCGAAATATTGGTGACTGGTCCGGTTGCGCACATTCAGCATGACGCACCAGATAAAATTCGTGGTAAAGCCGCCAAGCAAGACAACCACCAGCACGGGCAGTCCCTGCCACAGCACTGGTGTGCCATGACGAAGCGTAATTTCTTTAATCGGATCACCTGCGGCCAATCCGTACGCAAAACAGGCACTCATGACGCCGGAAAATGTAGCTACGAGTAATCCTTTCTTCAAACTGAATTCCTTGATCGACGCGCGCTTCTGCTCCTCCGACATTTCCTTCTCTTTGGAGATCCCCGCTCCGCCGGCAAATATGATTCCCAGCATGCAGATTCCCACTCCCGCCAGAATCACTAAACCGGATCGCGTCCCCAGAACTTCGCTCACAAACTGCCCACGAAAAATAGGCGGCATGAGCGTGCCAAACGCGGCTGTATATCCGAGCGCCACCGCCATTCCGAGCGACATCCCCAGGTAGCGCATCGTCAATCCAAATGTCAGCCCGCCAAGTCCCCACAAAACGCCAAACGTATACGACCACAACAGACTTCCACCGGGCGTTTCCCGCAGCACACTGACAAGATCGCTAGTCATGAACAACGCAAGGATCCACGGCACGATAATCCAACTAAAGAATCCGCCGACGAGCCAGTACGTTTCCCATGCCCAAGCCTTCACGTGGCGATAGGGAACGTAGAAACTGCCGGATGCCAGCCCGCCCAACCAGTGAAAGAACACGCCGAGCAGCGGATTTGGAACCAAGGAATATCCTCCCAAAGAAACGCCAGCGTGTTGAACGCAGTAAACTGCTGAATTGCAATTCAATAGCAGACGATCGTGCGTGACTTTAGTGCGCCGCGCTCGTCGCAGTCAATACAAAAGCAATGTATCTATTGAAACTCGGGTTCCCATTCCCAGGCTGGGATATACTCCAGTTCCCATGAGCAACCGGCAGCCGCGCAGCGGGCCACCTCGCCTCTATCTCATTCCCGTCCTATCCAAAGCGCTGGACATTCTTGAATTGCTGCAAAAGGAAGGCCAACCAAAGTCCCTCGAGGATATTTTTCAACAAACCAATTTCTCCAAAACGACGGTTTATAGAATACTCAAAACACTTACGCATCGCGGCTATATCGCACAATCGGAAAACGGTCTCTACCGCCTCGTGGGGCGGCCCCGCAAGGTGCGATTCGGATTCGGTGCAGAATCTTCCGAGATGCCCTTCTCCGAAGCGGTTCGCGAGAGCCTGGCCGCCGCCGCGGCTTCAGCCGGAGTCGACCTTCTGGTCCTGGACAATAAATACGACGCCAATACAGCCATGCGGAACGCCGCAGAGTTTGTTCGCCAGCGGGTCGATCTGGTCATAGAATTTCAGATTGATCAGCGAATTGCGCCGGCGATTGCCGATAAAATACATGGCTCGAAGATTCCGCTGATTGCTGTCGACATTCCTCATCCGCACGCGACGTTTCTAGGCGTGGATAATTATCGCGTGGGCTATGAGGCTGGGCTATTTCTCGCCCAACACGCCCGGAACAACTGGCACGGCGTGGCGAGCTGGATCGTGGGCTTGGACATCAAGGAAGCAGGCCCGCTCGTTCACAGCCGCATCGGCGGGGCCTTTGCCGGCATTCGGTCGAAGTTTCCGGCGTTGCGCGATGAAAGGTACATTTCACTCGACGGCGGAGGACTGCGCGGACGAAGCCATCGAATGATGCTCGATTTTCTGCGCAAGCATCCTAAAGATCGTGGAATCCTGGTCGCCGCAGCCACCGACACAAGCGCCCTGGGCGCGCTGCAAGCCGTCCGCGAAGCCAAGCGCGAACGCCACGTAGCCATCGTTGGCCAGGATTGCATTCCCGAAGCACTCGACGAGTTGAAAATTCCAGGAGGTTGCTTCATCGCATCGGTATCCCATGAAGCCGCGAGCTACGGACCGCAACTCATCCAACTGGGACTTGCCATCTTAAACGGGCAGATGGTTCCGCCGTACAATTACGTCAAACACAAGTTGATGGTGGCCGCTTTGCATCCCGGGCGCAGGCGCAAAACTGTCAAGTGATCTTCACCGGTTCCTCTATTGAAACAATTAATCTATTGCAGCAACCGACCCCGCTAACGTATCGTCTCGGGAGTTGTACCTCCAATGTGGGCGCACTCCAGTCGCAGGGGCTGGCGGTTCCTTACTTTGCTAAAGGCCTTTCATGAGCACCAGAACAAACCTTCGCTACCTCGAAGACCGGTGGGATGAGCGCATTGCGGCTACTTTAGACCAAGCTGAGCTCCTGCGTTACCGCTCGAACGTCCTCGGCTCCGATCTGCGCATCACGAACTTTGGCGGCGGCAATACCAGTTCGAAATTCACGGACGCCGATCCTCTCGATAATTCGAAAAAAAACGTCATGTGGATCAAAGGCAGCGGCGGAGACATCGGCAGCATACAGCGAAAGGGTTTTGCCACACTCTACTTGGACAAGCTGCACGCCCTGCCTGGCCGTTATCAAGGCGTTGCGACCGAAGATGCGATGGTCGATCTCTACCCGCTCTGCGCTTTCGGCAATAACCCGGTGGCCGCTTCAATCGACACGCCGCTGCATGCCTTTCTTCCTTTCAAGCACATCGACCATCTTCACCCAGACTGCGGTATTGCCCTGGCTGCCGCGGCAAATGGTCTTGAAAAGATGCAGGAGTTCAACCAGGCCTATTCCCACAGATTGATTTGGCTGCCGTGGCAGAGGCCGGGGTTCGAACTCGCCATGATGCTGCGGGATGCCGTAGCGCGAACGCCGGATTGTGACGGCATTGTCCTGGGCGGTCACGGGCTGTTCACTTGGGGAGACACGCAACGTGAATGCTACCTCAACACCATTACCATCATCGACCAGCTCGGGCAGTTCGTATCTGACCACGTGCTGCGCAGCGGGGAAAAACTGTTTGGAGGCCGTAGCGCTGCGACTCTCCCGAATAGCGTCTCCCACGCACGAGAGATTTTTCCGTTCATCCGCGGCCGTGTTTCCGCCAAGCAGCGCTTGATTGGAAATTTCAACGGTCTTCCTGAAGTTCTGCGTTTCATAAACTCGTCAGATGCCGCAAAATTGGCGCACCTCGGAACGAGTTGCCCAGACCATTTCATCCGCACAAAAATCCGCCCGCTGTTCGTTCCCTGGACTCCTCAGAATAGTCTTGCCGGTCTGCGGGAGGCCATCGACGCCGCCCTCGAGAACTACCGCGAAGAATATTCCGCTTACTACAAATCTTTTGCGCAGCCAGGCTCTCCCAAAATACGGGACGCCAACCCGACGGTCGTTCTAGTTCCCGGGATTGGCATGTTCAGTTTCGGCAAAAACAAAACCGAAGCCCGCATCACGGGCGAGTTCTATACCAACGCCATCCACGTGATGGAAGGCGCGACCGCACTCGGTTCCGGCGAAACGCCGGCAGTCTTGCCGCAAGCGGGACCAGCCGCCAGGACCGAAGCTTTCACCGTTTATTCAAATTACGTAGCTTTACCGCCGTCGGAAGCTTTTCGAATTGAATATTGGCAGCTGGAAGAAGCCAAGATTCGTCGCCAGCCCCCAGAAAAAGAACTAAGCCGGCTGGTTTGCATGGTTGTTGGCGGTGGAAATGGTGTGGGCCGGGAAACCGCGCTGCTTGCCGCACAACGAGGAGCGCACGTAGTTGTCGCCGACAAAGATATGGAATCGGCCCATGCCGTAGCCGCCGAAGCTCAAAACTTTATCGGCAAGGAAGCGGCCGCTGCCGTGGCCATTGATATTCGCGATCGCGAGTCCATCCGGCAAGCACTTTGCGAAGTCGTTGCACAATTCGGCGGCCTCGACATAGTTGTCAACACCGCGGCAATCTTCCCTTCTTCTCCTGACGGAACAATTAACGATACGCAATGGGGGTTGACCCTGGACATCAACGTAACGGCCAACCATCGACTTATCGAGGAAGCTGCAGAAATACTTCGCGAACAGGATTTGGCCGCAACGGTTGTCCTCGTCAGTTCTGCGAATGCCGTCGTTCCCAAACGCGGCAGCGAAGCCTACGACGCGAGCAAGGCGGCGGTAAATCACCTAGTCCGCGAATTCGCAATTTCTCTGGCCCCGAAAGTCCGTGTGAACGGAATCAGCCCGGCGACGGTCGTCAAGGGGTCGACAATGTTCCCTCGCGATCGAGTTCTCGCTTCTCTCGCCAAGTATGCGATCCCGTTTGAACAATCCGCCTCTGACGACCAGCTCCGCGCCACGCTCGCCGAATTCTACGCGAAGCGCACTCTGACTCAACAGCCGATCGACCCGCAGGACTGCGCTGCAGCCATCCTGTTCCTTGCCGGCCCGCAATCGCGCTGCACGACCGGCCATTTGATTCCCGTCGACGGCGGTTTGCCGGAAGCGTTTCTTCGTTAACGCTCAGTTTTTTGCCAGGGTTCGGAATCGCTCGGGACCGGAAAGTCGATATGGAGTTTGCGCCCAACCGGAAAGCTCTCGTCGCCGTCGATTTAGGCGCGCAGAGTTGCCGCGTCTCCCTGCTCCGCTGGAACGAGGATCATCCCGAAATCGAAGTGGTCCACCGCTACGCGAACGCCCCGCATTCAATGAACGGCGATCTGCGCTGGAGCCTCGATGCCATTTTTGAAGGGATCATGGCTGGTCTGTACGCTTGTGCCGTTCGCGCCCCGGAGGGAATCGCCTCGGTGGCCATCGATGGATGGGCCGTCGATTACGTCCGGCTGGATTGCAAAGGAGATCCCGTCGCGCTGCCCTTTTGCTATCGCGATGCAAGAACGGAGGAATCTGAAGTTGAAGTCCATTCAATCATGCCGGCAGCGAGTCTCTACGCGTTGACCGGAATTCAAATCATGAGACTAAACACGCTATACCAGCTCTACGCCGACAAACTCGCCGGTGAAGATGTGCACACTCCGTGGATCAATCTTCCTGAATTCATGACCTATCGCCTCTGCGGCAAGCGCGCGAGCGAGTACACGAACGCGACCCACACCGGCCTCGTGCAACTGGGAACTCATTCCTGGTGTCCAGAGATTTTCAATGCGCTCGGACTGGACGTCGAAGCTGCGCCGCAAATCGTAGCTGCCGGGACCATTCTCGGTCCGCTCACCGGAGATCTTGCTCGTCTGCCGGCATTTCGCGACACCCAGGTAATTCTCCCGGCCTGCCACGATACCGCTTCGGCCGTCGCTGCTATTCCGGCGGTGGGTGATGATTGGGCGTTCATCAGTTCCGGAACATGGTCGCTGGTCGGAACGGTTCTCAACGCTCCCTGCGTTACAGGCGAAGCGTGCGCACAGAATTTCACCAATCTCGGTGGCGTGTCTGGACGGATCTCCTTCCTGAAAAATGTGAACGGCTTGTGGTTGCTCCGCCAATGTATGGATGAATGGGAGCTACAAGGATTTAACATATCGTTCGAAGACATTGTTTCACGTTGCGCTTCTTTGCCGGCGCCTCCGGCGCTTATCAATGTAGACGAGCCTGAACTCATGCTCCCCGGTAACATGCTCGGTAAGATCAATTCGCAACTGGAACGGGTTGGTCAACCGCATTTCACCGTGAACCATTCCAACATTCTGCTTGTCGCCAACACGATCTTTCACAGTATGGCCCGGCGTTACGCTGAAGTACTCTCTGCGACCGGCAAAATCACGGGACGGAAGCTCAGGCGGCTCTTCATTGTGGGCGGTGGCAGCAAAAACAGGCTGCTGAATCGACTCACGGCCGAACGTACCGGTCTTGAGATCGTCCTTGGTTCGCCGGAGAGTACCACTATCGGAAATTTTGCCGTCCAGATGGCGGCCCTGGAGAACCCGCAAGCTTGCGCTGGGGGCGTGACTGCGGATTCGGTCGCCAAGTGGGCCGAATGGTTATCGGCAATTCCTTTGGTGATCGCGAGCGGCCGCCAAACAAACTAACGCCAGCCACGGGCATGAAGATACAGGCAAGGAATGGAGATTCCGCCATGAACGACAAATCAATTGAAATTATTGGGAAGGCTCTCGACAACTTTCATATTGAGCTCCCTTCCTGGGGATTCGCCAATACGGGCACGCGCTTCGGCAAATTTATCCAGACCGCCGCTGCGACAACTATCGAAGAAAAATTCAGCGACGCCTCTCAGGTCCACGCACTCACCGGCGCCTGCCCGACTCTGGCTCTCCATGCACAGTGGGATCTGCCCCGAGGATTGCAGGATGTGCCCGAGGTTGAAAACCTGGCGCAGCGTTTTGGCATTCGATCCGGTTCAATCAATCCCAATATTTTTCAGGATCAACAATACAAATACGGGTCAGTCGGCAATCCAGACCCTGCCATCCGCCGGATGGCTATTCAACATATTCTCGATTGCATTGCAATTTCGCAGGCTCTCAAATCCCGCGATGTCTCACCCTGGTTCGCGGACGGTTCGAACTATCCGGGCACACAGAATATCCGACAGCGCATTGGCTATTTCGAGGAAAGTCTCAGAGAAATCCACTCCAGTCTGAAACCCGGCCAACGCCTGCTGATCGAATACAAACCCTTTGAACCCGCCTTCTACCACACGGACATCGCCGACTGGGGAATGGCTTTGCTTCTCGCGAAGCATGCAGGCCCTCAAGCCGCGGTGCTTGTCGATACCGGACATCACTATCAAGCACAAAACATCGAACAAATCGTCGCTTGGCTTCTGCACCAGAAAATGCTCGGCGGATTCCATTTCAATGACCGGCGATACGCGGACGACGACCTCACTCTCGGCTCCATCGACCCCTATCAAATCTTCCGAATATTCCACGAAATCAGAATGTTCGAATGGGAAACGCAAAGCACTGCAGACATCGCCTACATGGTTGATCAAAGCCATAACCTTAAAGGAAAAATTGAGGCGATGATTCAGACGGTCTGCACCGCGCAAGAGCTTCTCGCACGCGCAGCTCTCGTCAATCATGATCGTCTGGCAATCCTTCAGCAGGAGTGTTCCCTTGTCGACGCAGAAGAAACTCTGCGCGGGGCATTTTGGCAAGATGTCCGGCCCGCGGTCCAGCAATGGAGGCAGGCGCGCGGCTTGCCGGAAGATCCCATGGACGCGTTTCGCGCGAGCGGATATCTACAGCGAATCACCGCCGAACGAAAAGAGAAAAATAGATCAACAACCACAAGCTACGCTTAGACGTGCGCTTTGTTATTCTGGCCGAACCTATGTATCGCTGGGATTGTAGGTGGCTGCTCTCCAAAGGCCTATTCTTAGTACGGGCATGCGGGGAGGGACAATAAACTGTTCGATGAGGATTTGAGGACATCATGGGCTTGCTAGCTGCTTGGTTTTGGCCAAAGGTTTCAGATCGAAAGAATGCTCAGTTTGCGATCAACGAAGCGTTCTATGTTGCTGTGGCACTAGCAGCGATCACTGCAGTCTTTGCAACGGTTGAGGTTCTACGGGACACGACAAACGGCCTCGACGCGGAGGCCCTTGTCAGCGCTGTCATTTTTGCGAGCGTCGGATTCGGGATTTACCGAAGATCACGGATCGCCGCCATTTCTGGGCTGGCGCTGTATCTAGTCGACCGCGGTTATGCATGGGCCAAGGTTGGCCCGCATTTTGGAGTAATTCCCGTGCTTATCACTCTGGCATTACTACATGGCGTTCGCGGGACATTCGCCTACCATAAATTACCTCCAAGGCCAGCCGGATTGCCTTCCTTGGCGGAGGGCTTTGCGGCTCTGGAACAAAACCCTCCAGAGAGCGCGAGCGTTGTCCGGAAAGACGAGCAAGGAAACGAATTGAATCCAAAGTAAAGTGTAGTTACTTATTTCCTGGTCTCCGGCAGTTAGGATCTCGCAAATCTGAGAAGTGGACCGACGTCTTTATCGTCTGTATCAAGAGCGCGTAGCGCGGCCAGATAAACCCCGCGCGCGCTTCCTTCATCAACGAGATTCCGCGCCGCCCCCCAAGTGAATTCCTGTTGTCCGTATTTGACGGCGATCACATCCGTAATCATTCGAGCGTGCCGCCCGTTTCCGTTTGCGAACGGATGAATCGTCGAAACCAGCTGGTGGTGAAAGCGAACCAGGCATTCATCAACGGGGAACGTGTTGTTTTCCAGCCAGTATTTCGTATTGCCAAGAAGCTGCGGAATTCGCTGCACAATTTCGGCGGGGTCGCAGCCGATGTTCAGCTCGTTCGTTCGATAGCTTCCCGCCCATTTCCAGACTTGGTCGAACATCCTGCCGTGGAGCGTTCGAACATAGGACTCCTCAAGGGGCTCATTGGCTTTCATCGCTTTTTCGCTGAAGGCCCACGCTTTTGCCTGGACGATGTTCAGGGCTTCATATTCGTTCAATTCCCCCATCGTGCTGATGCGAGGAATCAGCTGTTCTGCTTCTTCCCCCCGGATAGGTGTGTTTCCATCGGCAAGTTTGTGACTGGGGATGAAGTTCATTATATTTTGCTTCGATCAAGCCTTCGCTGAACTTCATCCTCGATCAGTTGATCCGCGTTTTCCGGTTTCTGGTCTTCGAGCATCATCGTGTGCACCACGCTCTCAACGTCCCGCGCGGCGCTGTCCCGGGTCGGCCGCTCTGCAAGTTCGGTAAACGTACCGGTTTTCGGCACGAGTGCGTAGACAAGTTCGCAGCTCATCGCCTCGGCAGCGCGGCGAAGTGCTCCGAGGGTGATGCGATCACTGGCCTCGGCTTTTTCAAGCTGCTGCACAGATTGTCGGGTGACCCTGATATTCCTGCCGATTTCGCTCAGAGTAAGATCCAGTGCTTCGCGGACGGATGCGATCCAGCCGCTGGCGGGGCGAGGAAGGAAACTCCGAACGTTAGTGAGTCCTTTATCGAGTTGCGAGAGTCGCAGTTGTCTGAATTGCCGATTCATAGCCCTCACCATGTCAATCTATATCTTGACACAAGATACATGGTTGTCAAGTAATACCTTGACATTAAAACGCAGAAAGCAAGCCATAGATTGACATAATTCAGAAACACGTCAACCTATAACTTTACATCCAAAAAGACCTACAGCTCGAACCGCCTCAAACTGCGTTTCCCAGAAAACCGGGCGAATCAAAGGACGAAGTTTCTCTCGATCTTGCGAGCGAATTTTCGGACAATCAATTCCAATTCCTCAATCGCCACGTGGCAAAGAGACACCAGAATTTCCGGCCGCTCTTGAAAGCACCAGTCGAGAGGAACTAGCAACCGAAAACTGGACAACGATTTGTTGACCTCGATGCCGGGCGGCAACTACCTTCGATGTACATTCGCCTCACGCGGGCGGCATTCGCACTCGCATCGGCGAATCTTCTCCATTCGTTGCCGGGATTAGCAGCACCGATCGCAATCGTGGCTGTGGTTCAACTCGCCAAGCCCGGTCGAAGCCTCATCAATCCCAGGCCCTGGCTCTAAATCTGTCGCCTTTACATAGAACATCGAGTGGAGTAGCCTCTCTTCCCATAGAACTTCTAGTGGAGAACCTAACTTGCCCGGAAAAACTCCGTCTAACGCTGAGATGCTAAAAGGCACTCTCGATATGATGATCCTCCGCACATTGCAATCCGGCGACGCCCACGGCCACACCATCGCCAAAGTTATCGAGCGCACCTCGGAAGACGTTCTCGAAGTCGAACAAGGTTCTCTCTATCCCGCTCTGCACCGGCTCGAAGACCGCGGCTGGCTTTCCGCCTACTGGGGCGCCAGCGACAATAATCGCAAAGCCAAGTTCTATCGCCTGACGGCCGCAGGCAAAAAGCAACTTACGCGCGAATGCAATCGCTGGCGACAGATGGCTCGCGCCATCGCCCTCGTCATGGGAGAAAAAACTCCGCCCCGAAGAGGTGACTTGTGAGTTGGCCTAAATTTTTCCGCCGCAGGAAACAAGACGCCGACCTTCAGCAGGAAATGGATTCCTATCTTACTGAAGAAATCTCAGAAAACATCTCTCGCGGCCTTTCTCCAGGAGAAGCTCGCCGCCAGGCTCAGATTAAATTCGGCAGTGGGGTAAATGTTCGTGAAGGCCTTTGGCAACAAAACTCGTTTCAGCTGCTCGACACAACAATCCGCAATCTCAAATTCGCAATGCGTACTTTTCGCCGTTCTCCTGGGTTCACTACGGTTTCTATTCTCATCATGGCCTTGGCCATTGGCTCTAACATCGCCATGTTCACCGTCGTGCGCGGTGTCCTGCTCAACCCTCTGCCGTATCACGCCCCGGAACAGCTCTTCGCCCTGTATGAACACGAAGCCACGCACCCCGATTCCAACCCCTACAATGTCGTTGCCGCCGGCAGTATTCCTCTCTGGCAATCCGCAGCCCAGGACTTGGCGGAACTTTCCACCGCTTCTCCCTTTCAGGGTTACAGCGTCTCCGCCGAAAGTGGCAAACTCCCAGAGCGAATCGAAGCCGGCTGGTGTTCTTATAATCTCTTTTCGACTCTCGGTGTCGTTCCCGTCGCCGGCCGCTTTTTCACCGAATCCGATGACCGCCCGGACGCTCAGGCCACCGTTGTACTGGCACATTCCTTTTGGAAACGTCGTTACGCTTCCGATCCCTCTATCGTTGGCAAAGAAATCTGGCTCAACTCCAAACCCTACACAGTCGTTGGTGTCTTACCGTCTGACTTTTTCTATTCCGGAAAATATGGTGGCAGCACAATCCAGGTTTGGACGCCCTTAACCCATGAAGCTTCTCCACAACTTCTCACCGCGTTCGATGACCATGAATTTACGGTAGTCGCACGCTTGCGCGCCGGCGCAACCTTTGCCGGTCTCATCAGCCGCCTCACCACTGTTCAACAACACATCAAAGCCGATCATCCTGGACCTGCCGTTCACGATGCCGTTGGTGGACGTCCTCTTTTGGACGACATCGTCGACGATTACAAAACTTCGCTCTATACCATTTTCGCTGCCACGGGTTGCGTCCTGCTCATCGCCTGTCTCAACGTGGCCAGTTTGCTCGTAGCTCGCACCGCTGCCCGCGCCAAAGAACTCGCCATTCGCGCGGCCCTCGGCGGCGACCGCTTGCAGCTTCTACTGGAGCGGGTCACCGAGAGTTTTCTACTTTCTTTGACCGGAGGCGCCATTGGTTTATTTCTAGCCTGGACCGCTCTCCGCTGGCTGATCCATACTCGTCACGACATCACTCGCGTCGAAACGCTGCACTTCGATTCCACAGTCGCTTTGTTCGCCATCTCGGCCATTTTTCTCTGCACGATCTTCTCCGGTCTCATCTCCGCGCTCGGCGCCAATAGTCGCCGGATTACAGAGTCTCTGCAGGACTCTTCACGCTCCAATACCGCAGGTCAATCCCGCGCAGGCCTTCGCAAGCTACTGCTTGTTCTTGAAGTCAGTCTTACGGTAGTGCTACTCGTTGGTGCCGGACTACTCCTTAAGAGCTTCCAACGCCTTCGGAACACCAGCCTTGGCCTCGGCGTCCCAGCAGAAAATGTCTTGGCCATGTATATCAGCATCCCGGAAGCCCGTTACAAGACTCCCGTGCAACAAACCGCTTTTTTTGAACAACTCATTAACGGTGTTCGCACCATTCCCGGTGTAGATTCTGCCGGATTGGTCAGTTCCGCTCCTGGCCGCGGCTGGGGAGGGGATCGCCTGCTTTCTGTGGCCGAGCATCCACCCTTGCCGAAGGGGACGGGGCTCGATCTGCAGGTCCGCGGAGCCGATCCCGGCTATTTTTCCGCTATTCAGATTCCGTTCACTAGTGGACGTACTTTTCGTCAAGACGAACGGCTTGCTCGTGCCAATGTAGTTGTGATCAACAACGCTGCCGCAAAACTATGCTTTTCCAATGAAGATCCGATTGGCCGCCATCTCAAAATCGACTTTACGGGAGAGACTTTCGAAATTATCGGGGTCGTGGGTGATACTCGCTGGACGATTTCGCAGCTTCCTGAACCCACTCTTTATTGGCCCATCTTCGGCAACGGTTACACCTTCGCCACGCTCGTGCTTCGCTCCTCACACAACGTCTCAGCACTAGCAATCCCAGTACAGAAACTTGTCGGCCAGATGGACCCCGATCTTCCTGTTTCCAATATCGCCACCCTCCAGGAAACTATTGTCAAATCCACCCTCGGCTCTCAATTCGATTCCATCCTGGTTCTGACCTTCGCCATCATCGCGCTCATCCTCGCGGCCGCCGGTCTCTACGGTGTCCTCGCCTACCTCGTCACTCAACGCACCCCCGAACTTGGCATCCGCATGACTCTTGGCGCCCAGCAAACGCAAGTTCTCCGTCTCGTGCTGCTCGATGGTTTGCGCCCCGCCATCCTGGGTCTCTTCCTCGGACTTGTTGCCAGCGCGGCGGTCGTCCGGCTTGTCAAATCCATGCTCTATGAAACCGAGCCTCTGGATCCCGTCGTTTTCTTCGCGGTCAGCCTAATTCTCATCCTGGTCGCAGCCACTGCATGCATCATCCCCGCGTGGCGTGCCTCGCGTCTCGACCCAGTTAGCTCTCTCCGCGCCGATTAATCATTTCATCGTCCTCGTAAAATGTAACGTGGACTACTCAAGTAGATTCCTACTGGACCCGCACGAATTATTTCGCTGCCTTTGAAATCGCCGCCATCGCCGGGACATGGGTCTTGTTAGGCATCAAAGGCTTGACCTTGGGACGTTTGTGTCTTGCACTCGCTGCCCTCTTAACAGCTGCTTGGATCTACAGCAATTTGCGCTCACATGCTTACGTTCAATATTGGTGGGGCGTCTTGCAGGACATTGAGGCCCGAAACGAGTGGCTAAGAAACCCGAACTATATCTCTGGCTACGAGGAGCGGAGGAAAGAATCAACACTACTGCGCTGGTTCCCTTACAGCCGCTTCACCAACTGGATTGTTCCCCTCTTTTTCTTTGGCGTCTGGGTCTTGCTGATATTGATGAACTGGAACGGAATTCCTCAGCAGGTTCCGGCGGAGCTTTCCTGTCACTAGGAGGCTGGCATAATTCAGGATATGAGCGTGCAACTCGACACGGATGAGCGGCTTGTCGTCCTCGTGCAGACAGTTCTCCAACGGCTGGCCGCTGACGCTGTAAACCAGGAAAGATTTGTCCACCAAGAATTTCCCGACGAAATTCATCAATTGTTCAACCGCGTGATGCGCCGCGCCTACGAGAAATTCAACCTAAACGACGCCATCGATGGATTTACATTCTGGGGGATCCTAGAAGCCGTAATGATGCATGACTATGACAAGCGTATTGCCGCGCCCGATGCCGTTTCCGCACGAGGGATCCTGAGGGCGATCAGCACCAATCTTCAGCTAGAAACCACGCCGAAGTTGGTTCTAGTTCCTCTTCGCAAAACAACGATTGAGAACGAAATTGCACTTGCTCCACTTTTCCTGATCCCGCCTCAGAGTGACGAAGCCGCATTCGTCAAGACATTGAACTCTCTTGGATTGAAGGCTGCGCCGATTCGAGAAGGGCTGTTTCAACAGATTCGGAGCGCGTGTACGCGGGGATCATCTTCGACTTGAACGAAGGGGAAATGCGCAGGCAGGGTCTTGATCGCATGGGCGGAGAGTTACGGACGGGGGTACAACCCTCGAGTGAAAGAATGAAGGGCTTCGAGAATAAAGGCTTTCTCAAGATCCTTGAGTGGTTGCATCAAAGCACCGGTTCGCTGAGTGACCGCGTCCGCAATTCTCTGGTTTTTTTCAATCGCGCCTGTGACGCGGAGCTTGAACGCGAAAGACTGTCAGGATTCCTATTTGCAGTCATTGCACTCGAATCCCTGTTCTCCCGCGATGCTGGAACGCCTTTACGGGCAACTTTGGCCGATTCCATTGCGCTACTTACAGAGTCCAAGATGGAGGCCAGGAACGCGGTCGCCAAAAGACTCAAGAAGATTTACGACCGTCGAAGTGAAATTGTGCACTCGGGAAAACATGAAGTCAGCTCCGAGGACCTTCAAGATGCGATTCAGTTCTGCGTTCGTTCTCTCTTTGAAATTCTTACCCTCGCGGCGTCTTGAGGAAATACGCAAGATGCGACCCTGTTTGAAGAGATAGACCGCCGCAAATTTAGTTAGAACGCTAGCGGAGTGTTTTGCGGGCGATCACGCAGCCCGTTCGCGAAGCAAAACGTACGCCGTGCTCCTTCCGCCCGCCCCGTCCTGTTTCAGGATTCGCTTTTCGATCAGATCCTGGATGTCCCGAAGCGCGGTGTCGTGGGAAGTTTTCGCCAGCTTTCCCCATTTTTCCGTCGTCAGTTTTCCTTCGAACCCGTCGAGCAACATATTGATGATGTTTTGTTGCCGCTCGCTGACTTCGATCGATTCTTCCTTGAGATGACGCCAGAATGCGTCTTTTTCAAGTACTGCCGTCGTCAGCGTTTTTGCTTTCGCGATCGCCCGTCCCAGGCAATCCAGAAACCAGACCAGCCATTTCGTAACATCCATTCCGGCTTTTTGCGTCGCTTCGAGAATCTCGTAGTAGGTTTTGCGTTCCTCTCGAATCTGTGACGACATGCTGTAGAAACGCTGCGGACTATCTTCAAGGCGGGCCAGAGACATTTCGGTGATCGCGCGCCCGATTCTTCCGTTGCCGTCTTCCAAAGGATGGATCGTAACAAAATACAGATGCGCCAGCGCTGTCTTGATGAGCAGCTCGCTCACCGCATTTTTGTCTTCATACCAGCCCAAAAACCGTTTCATTTCCGGTTGCACATGCTTTGCTTCCGGAGCTTCGAAATGCACTTTTTCCTTTCCTTCCGGTCCGGAAACAACTTCCATCGGGCCTTCCCGCCAGGCACCCGTTTTTATCTTGCGCATTCCGCTCCGCCCAGTCGGGAACAATGCCGCGTGCCATCCGAATATTCTTTCGTCGGTAAGAGGAGACGCGTAGCGCTGTGTGGCATCGAGCATCATCTCTACAACTCCTTCGACGTTGCGGTCGGCGGGTCGCGTGCCCGCGGCTTCGAGGCCCATGTGACGGGCCAGCGAAGACCGGACACTCTCTGGATCTAGTTCTTCCCCTTCGATGGCGGACGATTTGACTGTTTCTTCGGTTAAGGCCGCGAGTGTCGCTTCATTCTTGAGTTGATAGCCCAAGCCTTTCATCCGCCCAAGCAGCAGCCCTTGCTCGTACCGAGTTGCGGACAGACGTGGAACGACGAGTTCCGCGTTCCAAGCGAACTGAGGCCAATCGGTGGACATATAGATGTAGGTCATATTCGACGCTTATTCTACGCAATATTCGACGCAGGGTCCATAAGAATCTACGCATAAACTACGCACTATTCGACGCAAGTTTAAAGCCTTACCCTACAATTAGATATAGACGTTTTGTTCTCACGGGGCCAGATCGACCGCGCATAACCTTTGCTAAATCTTCGGATTCCCCAACTGGCCTTCGTCGATTGCTTTCAAAGCGCTCGCAAACAGATCCTGAAGATCGCTCATTTTTGTACTCCAGAAAGTGACCGCACTACTAACTTCACAGGCGCAGGCAAGTGTCAGGAGCGACCGTAAATCGCGAACTGGCGCTGCTGAAGCACATGTTCAATCTCGCCATCGACTGGGATCTGTACACAGGCTCGAATCCTCTTCGGAAAGTGAAGTTCTTTCAGGAGCTCAACACCGGCTTTCGAGTCTTAAAACCAGACGAGGAAACCAGACTGCTGCGAAATGCCACACCCGCGATTCAGGACATTGTTCTTTATGCTCTGAATACGGGAAGCCGGATCGGATAAATTTTCTCCCTTCGGTGGCAGGACGGGGACTTGGACCAGAGCATGATCAACTCGTTCTCACATAAAACTCAGAAGATCCGGATCGTTCCGATCAATTCGGAAGTGCGCCGGATTTTGGAGTATCGGAGGCTGGGGAAGAAGAACGAATAGGTCTTCTACAACCAGAAAACCGGGGGACCGTTTGTTGATTTGGATGCTGGGTTGGAGCAAGCCTGTGAAAAGGCAGAGATCGAAGGAGTGACGTGGCACACGCTGCGGCACACTTTCGCCTCACGCCTTTTGGAACGAGGTGCGGACATCATTACGGTGAAAGAATTGTTGGGCCATTCGACCGTCACCGTGACGATGCGCTACACGCATTCCAATCTTGCCTCGAAGGTTGCAGCTGTGGGCAAGCTGGCGGGCACTGCTACAAATCTGCCCCACCTTGCACCAAAATGCAGCAGCAAGGGTCGGGAGTGTAGCAAAGTGGCCGCTAACCTACAGATTAAGTTAGAATTAAAAGCGGAGGAGTGGGTGAGCGGTTGAAACCGGCGGTCTTGAAATTCGCTAGGTAGTACCCCACCTGATACAAATCAACAACTTACGGTACATAGTACTACACCAAAAAGGGGCGATTTGGGCGGATTTGTCAGCGATTTGTGCAACAGAATGTGCAACGCACAGAATTTTGTGCAACAGGACGTCTGTCGTTACTTGAACTCCAGCTTGCAATTTAAAAGGCGTTTCATCAATAGCTACCACGGGCGCAGGGCCCGATGGGCCACCAGAAGATAGAGTGTCACGAAGGTACAGCATATGAATAAAGTTAGCCATGCAAACGCCCAAAACAACAACTTGATCCAAGATTTTCGCGTCTTAATGCTCGCGGAAAGTTTCGGCTGGGATGAACTCTCTACTGCAATGGGTGCTGTAGGCGTAGCTTGCATAGTTTAATGTAAATAACCTTGCTCTTGGGTTTTCTCGAAGATCGGCATCCTATTTTGCCGTGTCAGTGGAACGCGGAAAATCAATTTTCAGAGACACCGAGTCAGATGTCACTTTTAGCTTACGGACATCCAAAATCTCTGTTCCATCTGTTACTGTCAAGACATGCAAACCGTTGGGTACATTCTCAAATCGAAATCCTCCATCGCTTGCAGTCTGACTGTCAAGAATCGTATTCGAATAGATCGCTGACAGGCGAAGATGAAGCCTGCTCTTTGCGAACTGCGGATTCACGATGGTCCCTAAAACCTTCGACGTCGGGAATCCACCTTCATTTTTCCCCATACCAATTTCGAGGCCAATCGCTACCCAAACTTCCGGTTCAAACACCCGAACTTCTCGTGTTGCACTCCAGAAACCACTAGCTCGCGCCCGTAGGCTATAAACGCCATATGGAATCATTTTGGCGCTACCGTCTTTGAATTCGGCCGCCAAATTAGGTCCGTCCGTAGCCAGTCGGAATGTTTCAACTCTTGGCTCCCCATCCAGAGGAACTCCATAGCTGTCGGAGAGCTTTATATGCACTAAACCTGTAGTGGCTGCAACACTATCGGGAGCCCCCGCAACGGCGCAGAAAAGTAGGGCGACAAGGGAAAGTGCACATCTCAAATTACCTTTTGATTTAGATTTTTCGCTCATTTAAAAGCAATCTCCCTTCAGTTTCTGCGTAATATTATCTGTTACGTTCGAATCAGGAAGACCTAGCGCTTTTTGTATGTCGGCATCGGTTAAACCTGTCAAATTGTGGATCACCTCGTGCATAGTCACTGCCATGTTCTGAAAGTAATCTGTATTACTTATTCGGGCAGGATTTAGGTAAATATCGTGACCGCCCAGCTGTGACATTGCTACGGTTCCTTGGTTAGCTGTCACTCCGCCTACAGTTCCACTCGGAATCCCTGCACTCGCTAGCCGCCGATTGATATTCCTTTTGGGCGGGCAGATCCTCGACAAATTCCCGGCTGAATTCAAACGCTGGTGCGCGCAATTGGGCCCGGGAACCTGTCTGGACCTCTTTTTCGAACGATAGCCGAACAACTCCGCGAAACGCGTCCACGCCCGCGATCCCAAACGCAGACCCGCTTTCTCGGCCGCTGATTCGATCATTCCCATTCCGCGCGACATTTGTTCGTTTGACATAAACTCATTCCCACAACCGCACGACCGGCTCGCTCTTCGCACGAAATCTTCAGCCGTACAGTCGGTCCGTGTCAGCCCGCCACTCCTCCGATAGCCTTTTCTATGTTCGCCAGCTCCTCATCCGTCACTTCAGAAAACAGATTGCGCTTATTCTGTGCCAGCCGACCTTTATTCTGCATGATCAAACGCACGAGCAGCGATGCACGTTTGTCGGGCATATCCACAATTTCCTTGGTTTCATCGAGCGCCCGGTCGTGTCTTTGAATGAATCCGATCTCTTCACGCAGATCCTTCTCGATGGTTTCTGCCACGCATTCGTAGAGGTATTCGGCTTGAGCAGTTGCATCGAAATATTGATACAGATTCTTCGTCTCATTCAGGACCGTCATCCGCTGCGCCTCATCCATCCGGTATTCAATAAAAGGTCCTATTTTCCCGGAGAATGCCGTCAGCGCTTTGTCATACTTGGCAAGGTTGCGCAGCATGACGGCCGAAAACGGGAAGACGATGCCTTGAGG
>Ga0193726_1000143_pt1 | contig 99578 bp, 94 predicted proteins | sample H2c1metaG_FD_144928 | JGI IMG/M metagenome (GOLD analysis project Ga0193726, IMG submission 144928) | Soil microbial communities from a riparian zone of the East river system, Colorado, United States - H2c1 | ecosystem: Environmental > Terrestrial > Soil > Riparian zone | place: USA: East River...
GCATCATGTCTCCCGGCATTACGACCGGGGTGGGAGGTGCATCCCTGGACTGGGACAGGCGAAGGCGGGTAACGCCCGTTCAGACCACGTCCCAGGAAGCCTGGCCTGAAGCTGAGCCTTTGGGATGAGATACTCCCTTGGGTGAGAGCCGCGGTGGAACGCCGACAAATGAGCGCGCTGCAAGGCGCGAGCCGCATCGCAAGATGCGGAGGATGAGGATCAGCGTTTGCCGGCGTTCCGCTTCCTTCAAATTTCGTAGCCCGGGTTGAGCGAAGCGAAACCCGGGAGCGGCGACGGAGCCGGACCTTCGTTCCCGGATTTCGCTGCGCTCAATCCGGGCTACGAAACGACGAAACCGCGTAACGGACGAACGAAAAGCAGGCCCACCCCTGCCCTTTCCTTGGACCGGACCGGTTTCGCGTTTGACGTGACAGCAATGTGCAGGCGCGCGATCCATTCCCGCTCGCGCGCCGAAAAACTCGGACGCCATACGCGTCGCGAGAATGCGAGCGCTCGCACCATCCGCCCCCGCGAAGCGGGGGAGGGGGACCACTGGAGCTCGCGCAGCGAGCGAACCGTGGTGGAGGGGGCGCTGGACGCGGAGCTTCGTTAGCGGCGCAGAAATTTCTCGTCGCAAGAAGAAGCGAGCGAGCGAACATGTCCGAAGATCACCGAAACTCCCGCGCCGCGTTGAGTCCGGCGCCCCCTCCACCACCCTGCTTCGCAGGCACAGCCGACGCTTCGCGTCGGCGTTCTTTACGTAAAGTACGGCGGCCGGAGGCCGCCTATGCCCCCTCCCCCGCTATCGCGGGGGCGGATAAAAAATTATCCCGTCCGCGCCTCCAGCACTGCCTGGATCGAGATATGCGACCACGCCGAAATCTTGTCGCGGAACGCCATGTAGGAATCGTGCACCTTGCGCGCTTTGTCGCTCTTGGCGGCAAGCTCGCCGAGCACATCGCCCGCCGTCGTGCGGGCTGCTGCGATAAGATCAGACGGAAAGGTTCGCAGCTGCGCATTGTCGCGTGTCTTGAGCGTCGCCAGCGCTTCGATGTTGAGCCGCTCCATCTCGGCCAGCGCGAAAGCGGCTTCCGCAGCGCAGGCGTGTTTGACGATCGCCTTCATTTCATCGTCGAGCGTTTCCCAGGCTTTCAGCGAAACGATGCATTCGCCGGTGCCGTTCGGCTTATTGAAGCCGGGGCCGTAATAGAACGGCGCGAAGCGGTAGAGGCCGAGCGCGATGTCGGAGCCGGGGCCGACGAATTCGGCGCCGTCGATCACGCCGGATTGCAGCGCGACCAGAATTTCCCCCGGCGACGTTGTCTGCGGGATGGCGCCGAGCCGGCGAAATTCTGGTCGGCCGAGACCGAGCGAGCGGATTTTCAAACCGTGCACATCGTCGCGGCTTTTGAGCTCGCGGCGAAACCAGCCGCCCATGCATACGCCAGTGTTGCCGCCCATGAACGGCTTGACGCCGAACGGTGCGTAAAGCTCGTCCCACAGCGCCTGGCCACCGCCGGCATCGATCCAGGAAACGTGCTCGTTCGGAATGAGCCCGAACGGCACCGTGGTGAAGAACGCCGCCGCCGGCTCCTTGCCCTGCCAATAGAACGCGGCAGTGTGGCCCATCTCGGCGACGCCAGAGCCGACCGCATCGAGCACTTCAAAAGCCGGCACCACTTCGCCCGCGGCGGAGACTGTTATTTCAAGGCGACCGCCCGAAAGAGAACCAATTCGCTCGGCGATGCGTTCCGCCGACATGCCCGGCCCAGGCAGGCGTTTTGGCCACGACGTGATCATGCGCCATTTGCGCTTGTCGCCTTGCGCCAGCGCCGGCGTAGCCAGCGCGCCGACGAGGCTGGCCGCGCCGCCGCGGGCAAGCCCGCGGCGTGTGATTTTGCCCATCATGATCTCCTTCAAGACCAATTCTAATGTGTTGGCCTGCGACTTCAAATCGTTGCGGAAATCCGGCCAGGACGGCGCGCTCCCACCTTGCACCGTCAGGTATTTTCGGACACAGGTGGGCAGCGCGTAAATGCAGGGTGGGGAGAGCGCCATGGGAGCGAATTTCGGCATCGCGGGGGTGGATTGGCAGCAGCGGGTCAACTGGGACCGGCTGCGCACATACCGCACCGAGCGGGCCCGCGAGATGATGAAGAAGCACGGCCTGGGCGCCGTGCTCTGCATGTACGACGAGAATGTGCGTTACATCACCGGCACGCTGACGCCGGGCTGGAACCGGCTCAAGCCCGGCCTGCGCTACGCCATGTTGTGCGGCGACGGCGCGCCGATCCTGTTCGAGCAAGGCGATCTCGGCTTCCAGATCGAGCGCCACTCGCCGTGGATCCCGAAAGAGAACGTCCGCCACTCGTTCGCCTGGATCAAGGGCGCGGCTGGCCCGGCCTCGACCCAACAGGTGACGAAATTCACCAAGGCGGTGCTGCAGGCGATGAAGGAGAACGGCGTCGCCGGCCAAAAGCTCGGCGTCGACTTCGTCGACATCAACATGATCAACATCTTCAAGGAGAACAACATCGAGTGGACCGACGGCATGAGCGCGATGATGGACGCGCGCGCCGTCAAGAGCGCGGACGAGCAGGAATGCTTCCGCATCGTCGGCGCCATCGGCGACGCCACGCACTGGGAGTGCATGAAATTTTTGCGCCCCGGCATCACCGAGAATCAGGTGACGGCGCATCTGATGCAATATCTCTACAACATTCCGGGCATGGAGGACGTGGAGGACGTGATTGTGTCGTCCGGCCCGAACACCTGGCCGAACTGGCGCAATTTTTCCGACCGCATCATCCAGCCCGGCGACATCGTGTTCATGGATTTGGCGGCGCTGACCTGGAACGGCTACAAATCCTGCTATTACCGCACCTATTGCGTCGGCAAGGAGCCGAGCAAAGAGCAGAAAGAGACTTACGAGACCGCGCTGAAATGGCTCTACGATTCGATCGGCGCGGTGAAGGCCGGCGCCACCACGCGCGACATCGCGCTGAAATGGCCGTCGGCGATGGAGACCTGGGGCTACGAGGACGAAGACCAGGCCGCCGCCAATCTGTGGGGCCACGGGCTGGGGCTCGCGCAATACGATCCGCCGGTAATTTCGCGCATCTGGTCGCTCGATCATCCGGTCGAGATCAAAGAGGGCATGACGTTTGCGCTCGAGACCCAGCACGGCAAGCAGTTCCGCTACGGCGTGCGCATCGAAGAGATGCTGATCGTGCACAAGAACGATATCGAGATCGTGTCGAATTTCCCGGTCAAGCAGATCACCGTGGTCGATCCGCTGCCGGGTTATGGCGATCATGTGAGATGACTCTTTACCTCCCCCTAAAAGGGGGAGGAGGCGAGCGAAGCGAAGCCGGTGGGGGTCCGTCGTTGCGCACTGACCCCCACCAGATCGCCTGCGGCGATCGTTCTCCCCCTTTCAGGGGGAGGAAAGAGTTCGGCGATGAGTTGGAAAAGATGAGTGTGTCCACGTTCATTGTCCCGCTCAAAGATCGCAGCGCCACCGATCCCGATCGCGTGGGACCGAAGGCGGCGAATCTGGCCAAGCTGACACACGCGGGATTGCCGACGCCCGGCGGCTTCTGCATTACGGCGGATGCCTATCGTCGGCAGATCCAGCATCTCGGACTCATCGATGCACTTCGTGAATACCCGAACGCCGATCAACCGACGCAACGCCGCCTGGCGGTCGAGATCAGGCTGAAACTTTATCAGAGCGATCTCGCGCCCGACCTCTTGGCGGACATCCTCACCGCGTGGTGGGAGGAGCCGAAGCCCGCGGCGGTGCGTTCTTCGGCGCTGATCGAGGATCGTGCCGATACCAATTTTGCCGGCCAGTTCGAAAGCTTCCTCGGCGTCAATGACGACACCGAATTCCTCACCACGCTGCGCGCCTGCTGGGCGGCGCTGTGGACCACCAATGCGCGCCGCTACATGGCGCAGCACGATCTCGATCCCGCCGATACCGCCATGGCGGTGCTGGTGCAGCCGCTCGTTGCCGCGCGCGCTTCCGGCGGCGGCTTGAGCGAAACCGCCGACGGCCACATGCTGCTCAGCGCCACCTGGGGGCTCGGCTCGGCGATCGCCCAAGGCGAAGTGGTGCCCGATCGCGTCGTGCTCAGCCGCCACGGCTTTTTGCGCAGCAACGAAGCCGGCCGCAAGCACCATCGCGAAGCTTGCGTGCATGGCGCCGGCACGCTGCCGCAGGCGGTGCCGGAAGAGATGGTCAGCGCGCCGTGTCTTGAAGCCGGCGAGGCAACGACGCTCGGCCGCCTGATGCGCAAAGCCGAAGACGTGCTCGGCATGCCGGTCGAGATCGAATGGGCGCTCGACGATGTGGGATTTAAATTATTGCAGGCGCGGCCGCTGCGCGTCGCCGAGCCCCATGTGACCGACGAGATTTGGCTGAAACATCCCGGCCTCAACGGCCATCCGGCCGGCATCGGCTGGGGCTCCGGACGCGCAGTCGTCGTCAATTGCGAATGCGAGCTCAGCCGCGTCGCGCCGGGCGACATTTTGGTGACGCGCGTCGCCGGGCCGGCGCTGAGCCATATTCTGCCGAGGGTCGCCGGCGTCGTTGCCGAGCTCGGCGGCTCGACGTCGCACTTGGCATCGCTCGCTCGCGAGCGCGGCATTCCCATGGTGCTCGGCGTGCTCGACGCGACGCGAAAAATTCCCGACGGCGCCCAGGTCGCGGTCGACGGCGTTGCCGGCGTGGTGCGGTGGCTCGCCTGATGCGCGCCAACAAGCCGCGGATTTTTGTGACGCAGCCGGTGTCCGAGCACGCGCTCAAACGACTTCGCGCGGTGGCGAGCGTCAAGGTGTTTGCCGATTCGAGCCGCATCATCCCCAAGCGCACGCTGATCGACGCCGTGCGCAAGGCCGATATCCTGTTCTGCCTGCTCCACGACGCGATCGACCGCACCGTGATCGAAGCCAATCCGGACCTGCGCCTGATCGCGGCCCAGTCGATCACGCCGTCCAACATCGACGTCGCCACGGCGACGGCGCGGCGCATTCCGGTCACCGTGACGGCGCCGCTCACCACCGAAGCGACCGCCGACCTCACCTTCGGCCTGATGCTCACGGTGGCGCGGCGCATGATCGAGGGCGACCGCATGGTGCGCGCCGGCAAATTTCCCGGCGGCCAGTCGGCGCATCTCATGGGCTCGTACGTCTGGGGCAAGACCATCGGCCTCATCGGCGGCGGCGGCCTGATCGGCAAGGCGGTGGCGCGGCGCGCCCACGGCTTTTCCATGCGCGTGCTCTATTGGACACCGCGGCGCAAGCCGGAGCACGAGGAGCGCGAGGCCGGGCTCACTTACGTGCCGCTCGATCAGTTGCTGCGCGAAGCCGATTTCGTCTCGATCCACTCGCCGCTCAACAAGGAAACGCGGCATCAGATCGGCGCGCGCGAGCTGCGGCTGATGAAAAAGACCGCATACATCGTCAACACCGCGCGCGGCCCGATCATCGATGAAGCCGCCCTCGTTGGCGCGCTGACCAGAAAACAAATCGCCGGCGCCGGCCTCGACGTGTTCGAGCACGAGCCCAAGATCGACAAAGCATTGGCGAAAATGCCGAACGTCGTGCTGACGCCGCACCTCGGCAGCGCCACGCCGGAAGTGCGCGAGGCGATGGCGAACATCGTCGTCGACAATATATTGGCGTTCCTCGGCGGCCATAGACTGCCGAACTGCGTTAATCCGCAGGTTTTTGCGTTATAAGGATTGTCATGCCCCGCGAAGGCGGGGCACCCAGTAACCACGGAAGTCGAAGTAAATACGCGAGCGTCGGCGGATACTGGATCATCCGCCTTCGCGGATGATGACAAGAGAAACCAATGCGGCCCACGATCGCCATCACCGACAGCGTCTTCCCGTCGCTCGACCCCGCGAAGAAAGCGCTGGCACGGCTCGACCCCGAATATCGCATGGCGAAGAGCGCATCCGCCGACGACATTCTCGCCGTGGCGCGCGATGCCGACGCCATCCTCGTCACCTATGCAAAACTTCCCGGCGAGCTGTTGCGGCAGCTCACGCGCTGCAAGGCGATCGGCCGTTTCGGGCTTGGCGTCGACAACATCGACCTGCCGGCGGCGAAGGAGCTCGGCATCGCCGTAAACTACGTGCCGGATTATTGCCTACGCGAAGTGTCGGACCACGCCATGGCGCTGTTGCTGGCGCTCGCCCGCAAGGTGACCTTCTCCAACAAGCTGGTGCAGTCCGGCCGCTGGGAGGTGCCGCCGATCGTGCCACTGCGGCGCCTCGAGGGCCAGGTGCTGGGGCTGATCGGCTTCGGCAATATTCCGCGCGCGCTGGCGCCGAAGGCCAAAGCGTTCGGATTCAAGGTTCTCACCCATGATCCTTATGTGAAGCAGGACGCGCTCGGCGCGGCCGGCGTCGAAGGCGTGAGCTTCGACGACTTGCTGGCGCGTTCCGATTTTATTTCAGTTCATGCGCCGCTGTTGCCGGCAACGCGCGGGCTGATGAATGCCGCGGCCTTTGCCAAGATGAAAAAGGGCGCCTATCTCATCAACACCGCGCGCGGCCCGCTGGTCGACGAGCCGGCGCTGATCGCCGCGCTCGATTCCGGCCATCTCGGCGGCGCTGCGCTCGATGTGGTGACGACGGAGCCTCTGGCGAAAGACTCCGCCCTCGTCGGCCGCGATAACGTGATCCTTACGCCACACACCGCGTTCTATTCGGTCGAAGCCCTGGAGGAATTGCAGACGAAATGTGCGAGCGACGTCGCGCGCGTGCTCAGCGGAGAAAAAGCGATCTACCCGATTTCGGCTTAGGCGCTCGATCAGTAGCGCAGCGCCTGGCCCTCGATGGTGCAGCGGCGCATCAGCCGCGGCTCTTCGCGCGGAAAATCCTTGCGCGCATGGATCGAGCACCAATTGTCCCAGACCACGAGATCGCCGAGCCGCCATTCGTGCTCGTAGACGATTGCCGGATCTTCCGCGATATCGAACAGCTGCGCCAACGCCGCCTCGCTGTCCTGCGGCGAAAAGCCTTCGATGCGCGCCGACATCAGCCGGCTGACATAGAGCGCCTTTCTGCCGGTCGCCGGATGGGTGATGATGATCGGCTGCTCATGATGCAGAATCTTCTCCAGTTCGACGCGCGAAAGATCGAGGCGCTCGCGCCGTTTGTAGTCGTGCACCTGCAGCACGTTGCGGCCTTCGAGGCGGTCGCGCAACACGCGTGGAATGTTTTCATAAGCCTTGTACATATTGGAGAAGCAGGTCTCGCCGCCCGACGACGTGAGCTGCATCGAATACAAAAACGTCGCGCGATGCGGCTGCGGGTAATAGCTGGTGTCGTGATGGAACCACATCTCGCCGTCGCCGAAGGCGCCGGCCGACTTTCCGTTCTCGACGATGTTGGTGACCATCATGAACGGCGTATCGTAGTCGCCGCCGGGGGTGCGGCCGTTGGCCGGGCGGCGGCGGATATGGACCTTGCCGAAATAGCCGGCGGCGCGCAGCTGGTCGGCTTCCGACAGATCCTGATCGCGAAACACCACGACGACGTGTTCGTCGAACGCGGCGTTGATGGCCTTGACCGTGGCGTCATCCAGCGGCCGGCGCAGATCGACACCCTTGATCTCGGCGCCGAGCGCCGGCGACAGCGGCTCAACCGACATCGTCATGCGTTTCCTCCATTCTGCATCCGGGATAAGTGCATCCGGGACAAAACTCGGACTTTGGCGAATATTCGTGCTTTTCCGCTTCTGCCGCAAGCCGGCGCTTGTCTGGCGTCGCTCGCCAAGCGATATTTCTCGCGCATGCGGCACCGTCGACCAGATCGATTTTTTGAAACTTTTCTTTCTGCCGTTATCGGCGCGGCTTTGCTGTCGGGATCGAACATCGCGCCTCACGCCGCCGAGCCGGAAGCGTTTTACAAGGGCAAGACCGTCATCCTCTACATCGGGTTCGCTCCAGGCGGCAGCTACGACTACTTCGGCCGTCTCGTCGCGCGGCACATCGGCCGGCATCTTCCCGGCAACCCGACGGTGATCGCGGAACAGATGCCGGGCGCCGGCAGCTTCACCGCGGCGAATTTTCTCTATGCGCGCGCGCCGAAGGACGGCACCGCGTTCGGCATCGTCAGCCAGACCATGGCAATCGAAGAAGCGCTCGGCACGCCGGGCGTCCAGTACAAAGCCGCCCGGTTCAACTGGATCGGGCGCGCGACGTCCGTCAACGAGGTCTCATTGACCTTCCATAGCTCGAACACGAGGACAATTCGCGACGCGATCGCCAATGAAACGACGATGGCCAGCACCGGCGCCGGCTCGCCATCGGAAACCTATCTCAAATTGCTCAATGCCGTAGCAGCGACCAAGTTCAAGCTGGTCGGTCCGTATCCCGCGTCCAACGACGCCATGCTGGCAATGGAGCGCGGCGAGGTCGACGGCGCGTTTACCTCCTACAACACGCTCAAGGTCGCTCGACAGGATTGGCTGCGCGACAAAAAGATCAACATCCTCGTGCAATACGGCGAGCGCTCGGCCGATCTGCCGGGCGTGCCGTATGCGGTCGATCTCGCCAAGACCGAGGCGGACAGGCAGCTGATGGCCTTCTATGTCAGCTCGGAAGCGGTCGGGCGCGCCTTCCTGGCGCCGCCGGAAATGCAGGCCGAGCGTGTTGCAGCCTTGCGCAAGGCCTACGACGAGACCATGCGGGACCCGCAATTGCTGGCGGAAATCGACCAATCGCATTCGGAATTCAGCCCGCTGTCCGGCGACGAGCTGCAGCGGCTGGTAGCGGCAACCGCGGATGTGCCGGCCGCGATCGTTGCGCGCATCCGCAACATTATCGGTATCGGCCGATGAAGTGGCTCAACGAGGTCAACTATCGGAAAGCGAACGACCGCTTTTCTCGGCATCCCCGGAACCAAGCGGCCTCAGTACTGCCCTTTGGGCTCGAGGCCGAGCAGGTGCTGGCCGAACATGCTGCCGGCCGCATCCCAATTCAGGCTGATATGGGAGCCCGCAGCGTGGGCGTCGCGCCAGAAACGCTGCAGCGGATGATCGAGAAACAGGCCCTGGCCGCCGGCGGCGAGAAACAACAGATCGATCGCTTGCGTGAGCAACTTCACGCAGAACGCCTGGTCGCGGCGGTTGCGCAGCCGCATGTCGATGCCGATGGCTTCGCCGCGCGCCGTCGTGTCGTATGCTTCGGCCAGATCGCGAAACATCATCAGCCGCGCGGCATCGATGCAGGCCGCCGCTTCGGCGGCGCGCAACTGCACAGTCGTCAGCTCGGCCATCCTGCGATTGCCGCCGCTCACCGCGCCGCGCGTGGTGCGGACCTGAGCCATGTCGAGAAACACCGCGAGCGCGCCTTCCGCCATGCCCAGCACCGGCGCCACGATGGCGATCGGCAGGGCGGCGAGGAACGATTGCTTGTACAGCGGGTTTGCGGACAGCCGCATGCCGGGCGCGGCGGCGTTCGCCAGTTCGGCGAAGGCCAGCGCGCGGTGGAAAGGTACGAACGCATTGTCGGCGACAATGGTCTTGCTGCCGGTGCCGGCGAGCCCCATCGTGCGCCAGTCGTCTTCTATGACGATGTCCGCGGTGCGCAGCAGAAAGAATCCAGGCTGCGGCGGGCTACCGGCTTGCGGGATCATGCCGCCGAGGAATTGCCACTGCGCATTGTCGCAGCCGCTGCAGAAGCTGCCCGATCCGGAAACCAGATAGCCGCCATCCGCCGCGACCGCCCGCGCCACCGGCGCGTAGGTGCCGGCAGCGAGTGCGTTGGGGTCGCGCCAGACTTCATCCTGCGCGGCTCTCGCAAAGCAGGCGATCAGCCATTGATGCGAGGCCAACAGGCCGTAAACCCAACCGGTCGAACCGCAGCCCGATGCCAGCGTCGCCTCGACTTTGGCAAAGACGTCGAAGCCGTATTCGAAACCGCCGTAGGCTTGCGGCTGCATGACGCGGAACAAATCCGCCTCCCGCATGCGCGCGATCATGTCGTCGCCGACCCGACGCGCCGCTTCGGTCTGCTGCGCCTGCGCGCGCGCAACGCCGGCGATGTCGCGTGCCCGATCGAGCAGCACGGTGACGTCCGGCCTATCGAGCGGCGGCATGGCGGCGCGCATGGCTTAAGCCTTCTCCCGCTGCCACACCACGATGACCCGCACCGTCTTGTCGTTGATGTTCGGATGCGGCATCGGCGGGCTCTCGATGTAAAGCCTATCGCCCTCGAACCTGATATTGCGCACTTGCTCGCCGCCGACCCAGGCTTCGTTCCATGCCGCTTCGACCTTGGTGATGACCTGGCCGTTTTCGACGCGGTAGCGGCCGGTATAGGCGATCATGGATTTGAGCGCCTGTGCACGATCCGCGTCGTTTTTTGGGATCGCCCTGCCCTCCGCTGTCATCAGCGCGAGCCAGCGGCCCTCGGGCGTCGCGATCTGAATGCCGCGCGGATGTTCGCCGTAAACCGGCGTGCGTTCTCCGGTCGCAACGTCTTCATAGACGACCGAAACGAGCGCCCAGGTGCCGACGATCTGCCGCCGGAGCTCGGCGTCATCCATCTCAGTCACTCCGCGGTCCAGCCGCCGTCGAGCACCAGCGCCGAGCCGGTCATCAGCGACGAAGCGTCGGAGGCGAGGAAGACGATGGCGCCGGTGAGCTCGTCGAGCTGGCCGAGGCGACCCAGCTTGATCTTCGACAGCACCTCGTCGCGGAATGCCTTGTTCTCGAAGAACGGTTTGGTCATCGGCGTTTCCAAAAACGTCGGGCCGAGGCTGTTGACACGGATGTTGTGCGGCGCGAGCTCGATCGCCATCGCCTTGGTAAAACCCTCCATGGCGTGCTTCGACGCGCAATAGACCGTGCGCCGCGCGGCGCCGACATGGCCCATCTGCGAGGAGATGTTGATAATCGAGCCGGGCAGCTTCGCCTCGATCAAGCGCATCGCCACGGCCTGTGCCATGAAGAACGCGGCGCGCACGTTAAGCGCAAAGATCGCATCGAAATCCTCGACCCTCACATCGAGCAGATTAGCCGGCCGGTTCATGCCGGCATTGTTGATGAGGACTTGAAACGGTTCGGTTGCGGCGACTGCTTTCCGCGCGGCTTCCACGTCGGTCACGTCGAGCACCAGCGCGTCGGCCTTTTCGCCGCGGGCACAGATGGCGCTCGCCGCGTCCTCGATTTCCTGTTTGGTGCGCGCGGCGAGCGTGACATGGGCGCCGGCCGCGGCCAGCGCCGACGCCGCCGCAAGCCCGATGCCGCGGCCGCCGCCGGTGACAAGCGCGCGCCGGCCGTCGAGGCGGAAGCTGGGCGTCTTAGCGAGATCGGTCATCGCTCGTTCTCAGGCGGCGCGCATCATTCGCCGGGGCCGGCGAAGAGTAGCAAATTCCCGTCGGGGTCCCTGACGATAAAATTCTTGGCGCCCCACGGCTCTTTGCGCAACGTCTGGAAAAACGTAACGCCTTTGGCCTGAAACTCAAGAAAGAGCTGCTTGATCTCCTCATGGCTATTCACGCCCATGTCGGACGACAACAAGCTTTCACGGTCCCGCAGCGCCGGGTCGATGGCCGGCCGGTCCAGGCATCTGAGGTTTAGCAAGCCGCAGTCTCTTCTCACTTGCGCGTAGAATGGCGGCTCGCCATAGACGAAGACGATCGAGAAACCGAGTTTCTGCGTGAAGAAGTCGCACGACGCCGTGATGTCGGCGACGAACAATTGGGCGGCGGTGACGGTGATGATCGCTTTGCTGTGCGGCTGGCTTGCTTGCTGGGGCATGATGTCGATCCCTGATTTGAGCGCCTGCCAGCTTTCGAATCCCGCTTGCCGGGCGATCATTTCCTGCGCGTCGCTGAGCTTGAAGCTTCGCGCGAGGATTTCCGGATCGCTCAAATGCCGATAGCGCGGCAGCACCGCCCTGATCTGCGCGGCGACCGGATAATACCGCTCGCGATGCCGGCGCAGAATCAGCTTGGCCTGCTTTTTGAGATTCTCGAGATTGGGCATGGGCGCATGAGGTTTTAGCGTCTCGTAGGTGGGCTTTGCCCCTTCGGCCAATGGGCCGATGCGCCCTACAGCAGCACGCTCACTATGCCACGGACGGCGGGATCAGGCAACGCAGCATCGCGCCGTCACTTCGCGCCCCTGCCCTTGGCATAGCGTTCGAGCCGTTCGGCGAGCGTTCCGGTATGCAGCTCGAACAAATGATTGTCGTCGTCATAAAAATAGATCGAACGGCCCTCGCCCAGAACACGCTGGCGCGGCCGGCGTATTTCAAGCCCCATCGCCTTGACCTTTGCCTCGTAGGCTTCGAACTCGGCGTCCTCGATCTTGAAGGCGACATGATTATAGGTCCGCGACGGCAGCGGCTCGCCCTCCATCACCGCGATCCAGAGATCGCCGACCTGGAAGAATTTTTCGCGCGCGACGGAGAATGTCTCTTCGCCGCTGGCATAGACTTCCCGGGCGCCGAAAATACCGGTCAGGATGCGCGTCATTCGCTCCAGATCGCGGACGACAAAGGTCATGTGCGACAGGCCCGCGATCACTCCGCCGCCTCGGCATAAGGCACGTTGCGGCCGCCGTAACGGCGCACCCGGACATTGGCCTGCTCGGCATGGGCGACAAAACCTTCGAGCATGCACAGCCGCGAGCAATATTCGCCGATCATGGCGCTCGCCTGGTCGGTGAGCACTCTCTGATAGGTGCAGGTTTTGAGGAACTTGCCGACCCACAGCCCGCCGGTATAGCGCGCCGCCTTCTTGGTCGGCAGGGTGTGGTTGGTGCCGATCACTTTATCTCCATACGCAACGTTGGTGCGCGGCCCGAGGAACAGCGAGCCGTAGTTCTTCATATGGCTGAGGAAATAATCCGGATCGCGCGTCATCACCTGCACGTGTTCCGATGCGACACGATCGGCCTCGCGCACCATCTCGGCCTCGTCGTCGCAGACGATAACCTCGCCGTAATCGGCCCAGGCCTTGCCGGCGGTTTCGGCGGTCGGCAGGATCGACAGCAGCCGGTCGATTTCCTTCATGGTGTCGCGGGCGAGTTTTTCCGAATTGGTGATCAGGATCGCGGGCGAGGTCGGGCCGTGCTCGGCCTGGCCGAGCAGATCGGTCGCGCACATCTCCCCATCAACAGTGTCGTCGGCGATGATCAGCGTCTCGGTCGGCCCGGCGAGCAGGTCGATGCCAACCCTGCCGAACAATTGCCGCTTGGCCTCGGCGACATACGCATTGCCCGGCCCGACGATCATGTCGACGGCGGCGATGGTCTCGGTGCCGAGCGCCATGGCGGCGACCGCCTGCACGCCGCCGAGCACAAAAATCTCGTCGGCACCGCCGAAATGCATCGCCGCGACGATCGCCGGGTGCGGCCCGCCATGAAACGGCGGCGCGCAGGCGATGATGTTCTTCACGCCGGCGACGCGCGCGGTGACGATCGACATATGCGCCGACGCCACCATCGGGTAGCGGCCGCCCGGCACATAGCAGCCGATCGAATTCACCGGGATATGCTTATGGCCGAGCACGATGCCGGGCAGCGTTTCGACTTCGAGATCGCGCAGCGTCTCCTTCTGCTTCTGCGCAAAATTGCGCACTTGGGCCTGGGCAAACTTGATGTCGTCGAGATCGCGCTTCTTCATCGCCCCGATGGCGCGCTCGATCTCTTGCGGCGTCAGCTTGAACGACGCCGGCGCCCAGTTGTCGAACTTTTTCGACAACTCGCGGACGGCAACGTCCTTGCGCGCGTCGATATCGGCGAGGATCGCTTCGACCGTCTCGCGCACCTTGGCGTCGGCCGCCTTGATCGCGCTCGCGTCCATTCCACGCTTGAGATGGCGGGCCATGAACTCCTCCGGAGTTGGACGACAGACGACGGATGACAGATGAAAAGCTAGCGGGCGCTCTTATCCGTCCTCCGTCGTCTGTCCGCCGTTGTCTGTTACTTGATCGCCTGCGGGTTTATCGGCGAGCCGGTGCCGCCGGTGATGATGAGCGGCGGCCCGCAGAAGAAGAAATCGTAGACGCCGTCCTCGTGGCAATCCTCGGCAAGCTCCTTGAGATAGAAAATCTCGCCCATGCACAGCCCCATGGCCGGGATCACCACCCAGTGCCACGGCTGGTTGGCTTCCGAGGTCTCGTTCGGCCGCACCTCGACGCCCCAGGTGTCGGTGCAGATCGCCGCGATCTTTTTTTCCTGGCACCAATAGCAGTTCTCGAATTTGACGCCCGGCGCATCGCCGCCGGCATAGCCACCCCATTGCTTCTCGCTGATGCAGCGCTCCATCTGTCCGGTACGGACCAGGACGAAATCGCCGCGGCCGATCGCGACGTTCTGGTCCTTGGCGCATTTGTCGAGTTCGTCGTTGGAAATGCTCTCGCCGTCGGCCATCCACTTCACGCCGCGAAAGCGCGCGATGTCGAGCAGCACGCCGCGGCCCACCATCTTGTTTTTCGAATGCTCGATGCCGAGCACATTGAGGCCCTTGGCGTCGATCAGCTTGGCATCGTGGCCGTTATAGGCCTTGTCCTCGTAGAACACGTGGCCGAGCGCGTCCCAGTGCGTTGCGCCCTGCACGCACAGCATGAGCGTGTCGTCGGCATAGCGGATCCGGTTCCAATCCTGGCGGCCGGCGATGGCGTCGGTGCCGGTCGCCAGCATCTGGTGGATCGGATTGAAACGGCCGCCGAACAGGCCGTTCTGCGGGCCGCTGGCATCGAGCGGAATGCCGAGCGCAAACACCTTGCCGGTGCGGATGAGGCTTGCCGCCTTGACGATGTCCTGCGGCGTCACTTGGTTGAGCGTTCCGACGTGATCGTCTTTGCCCCAGCGGCCCCAGTTCTTGAGCTTTTCCGTCGCCTCGGCGATCGCCTTTTTGCCGACCTTGATGTCCATCCGACTGCTCCCGTTTCCCCTGGTGTCTATTCCCGTGGCGGTCAGAGGGCCGCCGGAGGGTGCGGCGCCAGTTTGGCATAAATGCTTTGCAGCGTGCGCGGAAAATATCCGGACGCCCCGACGAGCACGCAAAAGTTGATCGCATGCGCAACAGACGTTGCGCCGTCACGCCGCGGGTGAAATGCGAAATGCCGCCGTCTGTTCGCCGGCGGCATCGTCAATGCCCGCCGTGACCACCCGATTGCGGCCGGCCTTCTTGGCCCGATAGAGCGCATGGTCCGCCGTCTCGACCAGCACAGTCGCCCCGGGCATCGTGGCCGACGGTAACGTGCCCTCGCGGGACAAGGTGGCGGCCAATTCCGGCAGATCCGCGATACTGGCGGCGCCCACGCTGACGGTAACATAGGACGCGGCCTCGGAATGTTCATGAGCGATCTCGCAATCGCTTACCGCCGCGCAGATCACTTCGCCGAGCTTCTTCGCTTCTGCGATATCGACATGGGGCAACAGCACGGCGAACTCTTCGCCGCCGTAGCGGGCCGCCATTTCGCCCGCCCGTCGCGCCTTGCCGGCCAGCACTTGCGCCACCGTGCGCAGACATCGATCGCCGGCGACGTGACCGTAGGCGTCGTTGAAACGCTTGAAACAATCGACGTCGACCATGAGCAAGGACAACGTCGTGCCGTGCCGCATCATCCGCCGCCATTCCTGGTCGAGCGCGTTCTCGAAGGCGCGGCGGTTCGCGATCCCGGTCAACGGATCGATGGTGCTCAGCCGCCGCAGTTCGTCGGTCTTCTCGCGATCGCTGTCACGCAGCTTGAGCAGTTGGACGTATAGCTTGCCGTGCTCGTGCAGCAACACGACCAGCACAAAACTTGCCGCCAATAGCCCGTAGATCCGGCCGGCATAAAACCCGAGATCGTAACGGCCGGCGTTGAGCACCGCGCTCAACGCGATATCGAACAGCCACGCACACATCGTCACGATCAGCCAGAGATCGAGCATGGAATAGGGCCGGCGGCGCGACAAGCCATAGAGCGCCAGCAGATTCAATAGCCACACCGCCGACACCACGATAATCAACGCCGGCGCGTAGTGATTGTCCTGCATGATCGCAGGCAGCAGAGCCTGGCCCACGGTCGCCAGCAGGCCAAGACCGCAAACCAGAGAGATGACCGAGCCGACTGTGCTCGCAATCGTGATGCTACCTTCGCCGGCCGGCTGTTCCTTCAGCCCGTATCGCGTATAGGCGATGACGAAAAGCGGGAACCCGCCGTGCCAAAACACGTAGAGCCAGGCCGTGGTCTGCGGCCCGGCGTTGAGCAGCCCGGTTGGCGCGAACACGCCGGGAAATGACAGCGCATGTACGGTCGACATCAGCGCAGTGAACAGATAACCGCCGGCGAGCAGGCTCAGTCCGTGCGAGCGCGACAGCTGGCGCTGCCCGAGCAGGAACACCGCCGTGATCAGGTCGTTGACCAGCAGCGCCGATTGATAGATCGGAATGAATGCCGGCACCGGCCGAAGCGCCATCTTGGCGAACGGCACCAGGATGAGAAAAGCCACGGTGGAGGCGGCCATGACCGCCCAAGCGAGCCGGCGCTGGCGACGGCCGGCCGGCAAGTTCGACAGGAAGTCCGTCCGTTCCTCCGCTGTAACATCGAACACTGCAACATCGATCATGGGTTTTCGCCACAGGTTGGGCATCGCCACATGACGGCAACAATCGCGCCGTGGCGCGGTTGCGTGAAACAAAAAAATCTTTGCCCGCATCCTTGATGACAGCGGGTATGATGCCGATCCAAATCGATAAAAATTTGAAAGGTTTGTTCCCGTCACCCTGAGGTGCTCGCGCGCCGCGCGAGCCTCGAAGGGCGACGGCATCCAAGTCGGCTGTAGCCGACTTGGACACTAAACGTTCCGAAATCGGGTAATCCCGATTTCGGTTGGCGCCTCGGCCGCATCCTTCGAGGCTCGCTTCGCTCGCGCCTCAGGATGACGGATCGTGCGCTCTACGTCCCGTCCTTATTCTCAAACGTAGTGACGTGCGGCGCCGGCACGATCTCGCCGCAGCACGTGCAGTGCCATTTCCGCACCAGATAGCTGAAGGTGTTGTTATGCAGATCGGGGCGATTGGCGCGGGAGCGTTTCTTGTCGAGGTCCTTGCCGTCGGCGACGAGTTTTGGCCCGCCGGCGGCTTCCGCCAGAAGCTGCGCCTGGCAGGCCTTTTCCAGCTTGATGGCGCACCACACCGCTTCCGCGATGCTACCGCCGGTGGCGACGATACCGTGGTTGCGCAGGATCAGCGCCGCGTGCCCGCCAAGACAGCGCGCCACCGCCTTGCCGCGCTCCTGATTGATAATGAGGTCGGTGGTTTCGGAAAAAATCGGCAGTCGGCCTTCGGCGAAATATCCCGCGGCGTTGCTGACCGCAACCAGCGGCTTGCCGAGCGAGGAAAACGCCACCGCATGGATCGGATGGCTGTGGATGACACACTGCACATCGCTCCGTGCCCGTAAGACCTCGGAATGGATGAATACCTCGTTGTGCCGCGGCATGGTGCCGTCGACCTTCTTGCCCTCGATATCGACGGTGATGATGTTGTCGGGCCGCATTTCCTCGATGCCGATGCCGGCGGGCTTCATCAGGAAGCGCCCGGAATTTTCTGGCAACCGCACCGAAATGTGTCCGGCGACATAATCGCCGTGGCCCTCCATGGCGAGCACGCGGCCGGCGTCGGCGAGCGTCTCGCGCAGTCGGTCGGTCATTGAACGTTCTCCTCACCTTGCCGTAGAGCGGCCGGACATTACACTGCGGACCCAACGCACAACAGGCGCGGCCGGACAACCGGTGCGCGCGGCGCATAGGGAGCGGTCAATGAAGCTTTTGAGTTTCGTCGCCGACGGCAAGGAATTGTTCGGCGCAGTAAGCGGCGACGGAATCGTCACCATGAACGACCGCGTCGGGCAAGCGAGCTTGCGCGCCGCGCTCGCCGCCGGCGCCATGGAAGCCATGCGCAAGGCCGCGCAGGAGGCCAAGCCCGACCGTAAGCTCGCCGACGTGAAATTCCTGCCAGTGATCCCCCATCCGGAAAAGATCCTCTGCGCCGGAATCAATTACCGTTCGCACGCCGCCGAGACCGGCCGCGAATTGCCGAAGCAACCGAGCATGTTCATCCGCTTCACCGACACGCTGGTCGGCCATGGCGGCGAAATGATCCGGCCGACGGTATCGGACAATTTCGATTTCGAGGGCGAGCTTGCCGTCGTCATCGGCAAGGCCGGCCGCCACATCAAGGCTGAGGACGCACTCGGCCACGTCGCCGGCTACACCTGCTTTGTCGACGGCAGCGTGCGCGATTTTCAGAAATTCTCCGTCACCTCGGGCAAGAACTTTCCCGGCACCGGCCCGCTCGGCCCGTGGCTCGTCACCACCGACGAGATTCCCGATCCCAGCAAGTTGATGCTGATGACGCGGCTCAACGGCAAGGAAGTGCAGCACTCGCCGACCGATCTGTTGATCTACGCGATCCCGCAGATCATAGCCTTCTGCTCCGACTTCACCGCGCTCTCGGCGGGCGACGTCATCGCCACCGGCACCCCCGAAGGCGTCGGCCACAGCCGCAAGCCGCCGCTGTGGATGAAGGCGGGCGACACGCTCGAGGTCGAGATCACCGGCATCGGCACGCTGCGCACGCGCATCACCGACGAACGTGTTTGATCTTCCCCTCCCCCACCCGGGCCGCGCTTGCGCGCGCCCGAGTGCAAGCTTGTCGGGGAGGGTGGGGGTCGGGAGGTGGTGCACCAACGTCGACGATCACCCTGGCCGAGCCCCTGAGATTTAATGTGCGACGTAGCGCGCGAGATCGAGCACGCCCATGCCCAAGCGCGGCATGCCTTGCCAGATGATGACCCAAAACAACAATCCCTGCGCCACAAGGGCGATAGCCAATCCGGCCACGCCGTCGAGCGCGAGCACCATGGCGACAAGCAGGCGATCGTAGGCCGGGACCGCCTCACCCTCCCTGACCTTGCCCATGAGCCATGACGAAACGCCGGGCACGCCGCGCGCGAGCGAGATGCCGGCGACGAACAGATTGATCAGGCTCGGCAGCATGATCGAGAACAGGGTGGCGTAGATCCACCAATATTCCGGATTTCCCGGGTCGGCCTTGATGGCAACGAGAAACTCGAGCACGGGCGGAAACACAGGTTTGCCGCCGCCGAACACTGCGAGGTCATCGAACAATTGCACCGCGGCGGCCATCACCATGGCCAAAAAAACCATGACCACCAAAGCCAAGAGCGCGGCGATGAAAGCGTAGAGATGAGGCCACCACTTTTGGCGTTCGAGGCCGCGCCGCATCAACGCGCGCGTGACGCCGAGCGACAGCCAGCCAAACAGCGCGGTGACGAGCGTAACCGGGCCAAGGAACAGAAGCTGCGGGCCGAACATCTGCCAATGATCAAGATGCGACAGCAAAGCCACGTTGGCAAAGCACACCAGAAGCATGACAACTAAGATCACGGGCGGAACGATACGTTGCGATCCGAGAACTTTGGAATTTGCCTCCATGAAAAAGACAACGATAGCGCCAACGACAGCGACGGCGAAAGCACCAGCTCCAGCGCCGGTGCCGGCGCCGGCAAAAGCGACGGCGATAGCAAAAGGGACGGCGACAATGTCTGAGCCAGAGCCACCTTCAGTGCTAGCGAAAGCGACAGCGAAGGCGACGGCGAATGCGAAAACGCCGGCAAAAGCGCCGACGCCAGCGACAGCGAAAGCAATGGCGACTGCGCCGGCGACAGCACCAGCGATAGCGACAACGAAAGCGATAATACCCCCTAAAACGCCAAAGAGAGTACCAACGGCGTCGCCGTAGTCCGCTCTGTCGCGGTTGCTGGCGACAGCGTGACCGGCAGCGAAAATGGCATGAACGCCGGCAAGAAATAAAACGGCAGCAACAGCGGCAGCGACAGCGAAAGCCACAGGCAAGGCGATGACGAAAGCGCCAGCGAAAATAAGAGCGCCAGCGACATCGCCAACGCCGGCGCCAGCGCCGGCGACAACGGCACCGACAGTGAGGGCGAAAGCGACAATCAACCACGCCAAGCGACGCAATCCCTTGGCATGCACGGCACGCCTTGCGGTCAATGCCAAGAAACCGATAGCGACGAGCGTCGCCGCACGGCGCCAATCATCCGTGGCGTGTAGCCCGAGCGCCGCCTCAGCCGGTCCGACATGGTTGCTGACGGCCCAGATGACCACGATCGCCGCGATGAGATAAAAGAGGGCGAGCATCAGGCAGCGATCGAAGGCGGGCGCGGTCCACAACGGCGCCGGCTTGCGCAAGCCAAAGGCGTGCGGAAATAAGGTTCGGTCCGCCATTCCCGCATCGCCGAAGAAACGGTCGATGGCGTCGAGGAAAACTTCCAGACGGCACGCATAGTCGCCGGCGATCCATTGCCTGAGCGCGGCGTAGCCGTTTCGCTCGCGCATACCGACCAGTTCGGCTCCCGCTCCGAGCACACGGAAATAGTGCAGGACGGCGAAGCAGAATGCGGCAATCGCGACCAGGATTAAAACGCCGATCAGCGCGATTAGCGGCGCGCCAATCGCGGGCTTCATTTCGGCCCAGAAATGGTTCCACAACGGAGCGAGAATTGCAGCGAGAACAGCGGCGAACACCGCGGCGAACAGAGCATCCAGCGCCGGCTTGTTCAAATTCGCCCCCACGAAGCAATGAAATCGCCGGCGTTTGGCAATCCGACCCGGTCACAACCATAGCGCGATTTTACCGGCTTCGAACAGTGCTTGCTTCGATGAGCATCGGCACGCTGCGTACGCGCATCATCGACGAACGGAAGTGATCTCTTCCCCTCCCCCTTGTGGGGAGGGGTAGGGATGGGGGTCGGGAGCACGCAGGTATCGACAATGTTTTGGTTGCCTCCCGCCCCCCAACCTACCCTCACCCACAAGGGGGGTTGGGAGGAGATGCAGCATCGCTCAGGCTATCGGCGCCAGCCCGAACAACGCCTCGGCGTTGCGATAATAGATTTTCTCGCGCTCGGCATTCGACAGCGGCAGCGAGTCGAGCACCTTGATGGTATCGCGGATGTAGCCGGGCCCTTTCTCCTTGTCGAACGGGCAATCGGACGCGAACACCACGTGGTCGGCGCCGAAAAAATCCAGGCCGCAGACCGTCGCGGCTCGGGCGCCTTCAACGGCGGTGTCGCCGTAAAAATCCTTGAAGTAATCGTAGGGCCGCTTCTTCAAGGACTTGCGCAGGCTCTCGTAATCCTCATCCGACGTGCGCGCACCCATCTGATCGAAGGAGTGAGCGACGCGGCCTTCGAGATAGGGCACGACGCCGCCGAGGTGGTGGGCGATGACCTTGAGGTCGGGATGCCGGTCCATGATCTTGGAGAACACCAGCCGCGCCAGTGTGACGCCGGTCTCGTACGGCCAGCCGAGCACGCTGCAGATTTCGTATTTCGACACTTTCTCGGTGGGATAATCGGGCATTTCGCGGGTGCGCGCCGGATGCAGCAGGATCGGCTTGCCGGCTGCAGCGATGACATCGAAGATCGGCAGGAATTTCGGCTCATCGAGCGGTTCGCCATTGGCGTTGGTGGCGAGTTGCACCGCATTGGCGCCGTTCTTCAAGGCGCGCTCGGCCTCCTTGGCGGCAGCCTCCGGCGCGTTCATCGGCAACAGCGCCGACCAGCCGACGAAATGCTTTGGATGCTTCGCGGCCACTTCGGCGAGGCCGTCATTGGCAATCTTCGCCATCTCAGGCGATTGCTCCGGACCCCACAACCGCTCGATCGGCGGCAAGCCGTGGGACAGCACCTGCGAATAGTTTTCGAACTGCTCGACGATGCGCAACCGCAAATCGAGATCGGACAAAGCCGGAATGCCGCGCACGCGCTTGCCGAGATCCTTCGATCCCGCCGGCGTCTCCAGCAGCGCGTCGTAATAGCGCTTCGGAAAAAAATGATTGAAGGCGTCGATATAGCGCATGCGGCTCGTTCCCCGTATTCAAGTGTGTTGTTGATGACTGTCAGTGCGCCTGCATCAGCCAAGATGCGATGGCGAAAGCATCGGCGTCGCGATCGAAATAGCCGATCACCTGCAGCCCGAGCGGCATGGCGTCGACCTCGAACAACGGCAGTGACAACGCCGGCACGCCGAGCAGCGATGACGGCACGCCGAATTCCGGATTGCCGGTCGAGTTCAAACCCTCCGGCGCCGCGCCGGGCGCCGCGAGTGTAATGCAGGCTTCGCACACGGCGGCCAGCTCGGCATGGACCGCGCGGATGCGCGTGCGTTCCTTGAGATCGGCGCGATGCTGCTCAAGCGTCAAACCTTCGTATTTCTCCGCCCGCTCCATAATGTTGCGGCTCAATTTGCCGGCATCGCGGTCGCGCATGGAGTGTAGGAACCAGCGGTTTTCCCAGCCGTTGCAACGGTGCGACAGTTCGGTGGCTTTGAGCAATTCGGTTTCGAGCGCGGCGACCTTCTTGTCGGCGTGCCGCGTGCGGATTTCAACGCCGGCCGATTTCAGCCGCGCCAGGGAATCTTCGAGGCACGCTTTCGCGCCAGCCGACGCAGCATCCCATCCGGCCGTTTCGAGCACCGCGAGCGATTGCGGTTTCTTCGCCGCCGGCGCTTTGTCCGGCCCTTGCAGGCCGGGCGTGCCGGCATCGCCGCCGACGCGGGCGACGATTTCATGGGCGACCTGCCAAACGTCTTCGAGCGACGCGCCAAGGATGCCGGTGCAGCTTTGGCTCTGATAATCGTGGCTGCCTTGACGGTTGAGCGCGTTTACCGTCGGCTTGAAGCCGACGCAGCCGCAATAGCTCGCCGGCCGAACGGTCGAGCTGATAACCTGGGTGCCGAGCGCCGCACTGACGATACCGGCGGCGACCGATGCCGCCGAACCGCTCGACGAGCCGCCGGGGGTGTGGGCGACATTCCACGGATTGCGCGTGCCGCGCGGCTCGGATGCCGCGAATTCGGTCGTCACCGTCTTGCCGAGAATAACCGCGCCGGCGTCGCGCAACGCGCGCACGCATGCGGCATCCTTCTCCGAACGCCAGCCGGAAAAAAGCGGCGAGCCCATTTCGGTCGGCATGTCGACGGTCTCGATGATGTCCTTGATGCCGACCGGCATGCCATCGATGGCCGACAGCGGCTTGCCGGCACGCCAGCGCGCGGTCGCGCGATCCGCCGCAGCCCGCGCCGCCGGCACATTGGTGCAGACGAAGGCGCCGATCTTCGGCTCCCATTGTTCGAGCAGCGCCAGCGATCCTTCGAGAAATTCACGCGGCGTTTGCTTGCCGAAAGAAAATTTCTGCGCCGCCGCCAGGTACGGCCGCATGACCGGCTTTGTTTTGTCAGGTGCGAGCATGCCAACCTATTTCTTGCTCTCGTCGTAATAGTGAATCTCATAGAGCACGCAGCCGCGATCCGACTTGAACGGCCCGTGATGGGCGCCCGGCGGCCGGCACGCATAGGTCGGCGCGTCGAATGGCTCGCCGCCTTTGCCTTTGTCGTCGTTGCCGACAATCAGGTCGCCGGAGACCAGATAAACCTCTTCCCAATGATCGTGCACGAAGGGCGCGGTGGTGTAGACGCCGGGCGCGAAGCGCAGCAGCCGCGTGCGGCTACCCATCTTTTTGGTTTCGTCGAGATCGCTGGCCAGGATTTTTTGCTGGATGCCGGACGGGTAACCGGGCGGCGTCACCCAGCCGTTGTCCATGTCGACCTTGTGGAATTCGAGATGCGGCTTGTTCATCGGCATGAGCTTGTCTCCTTATTCCTCAACCGAGCACCGGCAGTGTGCGGATGCCGTAGCGGTGTTGAATTTTCCGCCCCAGCACCGGATCGTCGAGCTCGACCTCGAAAACATCCGACGGCCGCACGCCGCCCTTTGCCGACAGCGTGCCGCAGAACATCAGCGTGCCTTCTGCCAGCCCGGCCTTGCCGGCGAATTTTCCGATCAGCTCCAGCGGGTCGAGCATCGCGGTCACAGCACCTTCCTGATAAAGCACGCGCTTGCCGTTTTCGGAAATGTAGGCGCGCAGCATCAGCTTGTCCCAATGCGGCGCGACCTCGACCATCGGCCAGAATTCCGGCGCGATCGGCTTGTCGCACATCTGCTTCGACACCGACACGCCGTATTTCTCCACCTCGCGGTCGGTATGGTCGGAACCGGCGCCGACCCAAAGCCGGCCGTCCTGCTGCAGCAGCACGAACTCGCCTTCGCCGCTCGACGCCTCGCCGAGCACCTCGATGCTGTCGGCGATCGTCAGCCTCGCCGCCGAGGCGCGATAGAAGATCGGCGTCGTCGCCGGTGGTTTTACGCCGAGCGCGCCGAGTTCCTTGATGTGCAGCTCGACGGCGGCGCGATCGCGGCCGGTCCAGCCGGCCACCACAAGGTGATCGACCGTGACATTGCGGCGCGTCAGCCCGGAATCGTCGTGAAGTAACAGCGGAAGCACGCGCGCCGACACCGGACCTCTCCGCCCGTTGCATTGAATTTGGCCGCATTGTACAGGAGGGGCAAGCCTACGCAATCAAGCGACAGAGAAGCGCGCGAGGGGCTGCAGCAATACAGCGCTGCAGCGGACGCAGCCTTCCTCATCGCCTTAAAGAGGATGCGCACCATGCACGAGATCGCCGGCCAGACGCATTGGCACGAGCCGAGTGGCTTCAAACGCGCCGGCTTCGGCAAATTCAACCGCCCGAAGACGCCGTACGATCTGTTCATGGAAGCGGACGACATTCCGGTCTACCGCGATATCGGAGTCAGCAAAGTGCAGAACCTGCCGCTGCAACCGTGGAAACGCATGGGCGGCCGCGGCAGCTACATCCAGCTGCACGGCACCGAAGGCAAATGGGGCGCCTACGTCGTCGAGGTGCCGGGCGCCGGCGCGCTCAATCCCGAAAAGCACATGTACGAGGAAGTCTACCTCGTCGTCGAAGGCCGCGGCTCGACCGAGGTCTGGCTCGAAGGCGACAACAAGCGCCACGTGTTCGAGTGGCAAAAGGGCTCGCTGTTCTCGATTCCGGTCAACGCCATGCACCGCATCGTCAATGCGAGTTCCGCGCCGGCGCTGCTGCTCGGCGGTACCACAGCGCCCAACCTGATGAACCTCATCAACAATACCGACGTGATCTTCAACTGCCCCTATCAGTTCCGCGACCGCTTCTCCGGCGCCGACGATTTCTACAAATACAAGGACGACATCGAGCCCGATCCGGTGCGCGGCCTTGCCATGCGGCGGACGAATTTCATTCCCGACATCGTCAATTGCGACCTGCCGCTCGACAATCGCCGCTCGCCGGGCTGGCGTCGCGTCGAGCCGTTCATGACCGGCAATACGTTCTATCTGTGGGTCGGCCAGCACGAGAACGGTCACTATTCGAAGGCGCACGCTCACACTTCGGCGGCGGTGCTGATCTGCATCAAAGGCAAGGGCTACACCTACACCTGGCCCGAGCGCCTCGGCTTGACGCCGTGGAAGGACGGCAAGATGGCCGAAGTCAAACGCGTCGACTACGAGCCGGTCGGTATGGTGTCGGCGGCGCCGGGCGGCGCGCGCTGGTACCACCAGCATTTCGGCGCCTCGAAAGAAGCGTTCCGCCTCACCGCCTGGTTCGGGCCGCACAATCCCGGCCGCGAGCCCGGCCCGCCCGGCGAGAAGCACACCGATTACACCGCGATGGACATTCCGGAAGGCGGCACCGCGATCCCCTATTACATGGAGGATCCGTTCCTGCGGCAGGAATACGCCGAGACCATGAAGCGCCAAGGCGCCGAGAACCGCATGCGGCCGGAATATTACGAGCGCGATTACCGCGGGCTATTGCCGAAAGAATGATGCCACCGCTTTGCAGTGACGTGTCGGCATGACCGAGGAAGCCCAAGAAGAAGCGCAAGGCGGGCGCATTTTCTTTTCCTCGACCGGACGCACCTTCGGCGAAGAGGACGAGCTATGCGTGCTCTCGGTCGGCGTCGACATCGGCTCGTCGACCTCGCATCTCGTATTCTCGCGTATCGTGCTGGAGCGGCTCGACAGCCGCTACGTCGTCACCGAGCGGGAAAGTTTTTATCAGTCCGATATTTTGCTCACGCCCTACTCCGCCGAGGAGACGATCGACGCCGATGCGCTCGGCGCCTTCATCGCGCAGCAATATAAGGACGCCAAGATCGATCCCGATGAGATCGATACCGGCGCGCTGATCTTGACCGGCGTCGCCGTGCGCCGCCGCAATGCGCGGCGGATCGGCGAATTGTTCGCGGCGCAGGCCGGCAAGATGGTCGCGGTCTCTGCCGGCGACAGCCTTGAAACCGTGATGGCGGCCTATGGCTCGGGTGCGGCTGCACGCTCGATCCGCAGCGGCGCGCCGCTGATCAACGTCGATATCGGCGGCGGCACCTCGAAGATCGCGGTCTGCGCCGAGGGCAAGGTGATCGATGTCACCGCACTCGACGTCGGCGCGCGTCTGGTGGTGCTCGACGATGCGCGCCGGATTATCCGGCTCGAAGAAGCTGGACGGCGATTCGGCGCGGAGCTCGGCCTGAAGCTCGAGTCCGGCGTCACGCTCTCCGAACAGCAGGCGCAAGCGCTGGCGGCGCGCATGGCCGACAGTCTGTTCGAGGCGATGAAGGGCGGCTCGCCGCGTGCCGGCGGCGCCGATTTGTTGCGGCTCGATCCGCTGACGTGGCGCGGCGAAGTGTCCGACGTGAGTTTTTCCGGCGGCGTCTCCGAGTACATCTACGGCGGCGAGGCCAAAGCCTTCGGCGATATCGGCCCGCAGCTCGCCGCGGAAGTCCGCGCGCGGCTGCGCGATTGGGGGCCGCAGCTGGCGCGGCCCGACGCGCGCATCCGCGCCACCGTGATCGGCGCCTCGCAATATACGATGCAGGTCTCCGGCAGCACGATCTTCGTGTCGCCGCTCGAAACGCTGCCGCTGCGCAATGTGCCGGTGATCGCTCCGACCCTGCCGCTCGACGAGGAGAGCGTCGATTCCGCGGCGATCTCTGCCGCCGTCAAAGCCGCTTTGAAGCGGCTCGATCTCGGCGACGGCCAAAGTGCTGTCGCCATCTTCGTGCCGTGGCGCGGTTCGGCGACCTTCCGCCGCCTCGACGATTTCTGCAAGGGCATCGCCGACGGATTGGAGACGGTGCTGGCCAACGGCCATCCCATCGTTCTCGCCGGCGACGGCGACGTCGGCGGCCTGATCGGCATTCACTATTGCGAAGAGATGAAGTTGAAAAATCCGATCGTCTCGATCGACGGCCTCGAGCTCAAGGAGTTCGACTATATCGACATCGGCGCCATCCTCGACACTTCGGGCGCCGTTCCGGTGGTCATCAAATCGCTGATTTTTCCGACGACCGCGGGCGTCGGCAAGGACTGGAAGACGGAGCGGACGATCGCCGCCGCTAACGCGACATAGCCGCCGCCGACTCATTCACCGAATTATTGCACTGCACAATGAGCGGGCGATGTGCGGTCAAAGCAGGCAACCGGCCCGCAGGCGGAACCGCAATTAACTTTTCGTTTTCCCTAAACCATTGAAATATATGACCTAAGGTCGATGCCGCGAGATGGCATCCATCTTGCTGTTTACACCTCAGAGGCGTTTTGCGCCGAGCCGCGGCAACGAGCAGTGCTGCCCCGGCTCGGTGCGCCGTCAACGATGACCATCGAAGGAGACGAACGATGGACTATGTGAAAACAGCCGATGTCGCGGTGGCCATGGTCGAGGCCGGCCGGCGCAAGCTTGCGCTGGCCCCGCGCGATCTTCTCATTCGCGGCATGCTGTCGGGCGCCATCCTTGGCGTCGCGACCAGCCTCGCCTTTACCGGCGCGGTGCAGACCAACGTGCCGCTGGTCGGCGCGCTGATCTTTCCGGTGGGCCTGGTCAGCATCGTGCTGCTCGGCCTCGAGCTCGTCACCGGAAGTTTTGCACTGGTGCCGCTGCCCTGGCTCGAGCGCGAAGCCAGCGCTGGCTCCGTTCTCGTCAACTGGGGCTGGGTTTTTATTGGCAACCTGATCGGCAGCGTCGCCTATGGCGCGCTGCTCGCCATCGCGCTGACCAATATGGGAACGGCAGCGCCGGCCGGCGTCGCCGCGCGCATCGTGCAGATCGCCGAGCTCAAGACCACCGGTTACGCGGCCATCGGCTTTGCCGGGCTGGTCACCTGCTTCGTTAAGGCGATGCTTTGCAATTGGCTGGTCTGCCTCGCCATCGTTCTCGCCATGACCACGACCTCGACCATCGGCAAGATCGCCTGCGCCTGGATGCCGATCTTCATCTTCTTCGCCCAAGGCTTTGAGCATTCCGTCGTCAACATGTTCATCATCCCGACCGGCATGATGATGGGCGCCAAGGTCACGGTCGCCGATTGGTGGCTGTGGAATCAGATTCCGGTGACACTCGGCAATCTGGTCGGCGGTTTCACCTTCACCGGCCTCGCCATCTACATGACCTACAAGCCGCGAGCGGCCGGCAAAGTTTTGGCGCCGACGCCGACCGGCGTTCCCGCCGAATAGCGCGAACCCCTCGACACATTCGACGAATGGAGGTCGTGAGCAAACGGAAGAGCTGAATGTCGGGAGATTTCGAGCCAGAGCAGAAGCGCTATTTGGAAGGTTTCATGGCCGGCCTGCAGATCGCGAAGACGTCGCGATCCGCGCTTGGCAATGGCGCCGCAGCGCCCCCAGCTAACGCAGTAGCAGCAGAGCCCGTTGGACCCGACGCCGCGGCGTTGCGCGCCCAGGATCGCACCATCAAGGCCGGCGGCAAGCTGTCTGACCCGGAAAAATTCAAGCGCGAGCTGCATCCATTCGACGGCTACGAGAAGCTGAAGGACCAGGCCGCGAAGAACGAGCCGCCCAAGCCCGACGACAATTTCCGCTGGCGCTTCTTCGGCCTGTTCTACTGCGCGCCGACGCAGAAATCGTATATGTGCCGGCTGCGCATTCCGAACGGCATTCTTTCGCACTGGCAGTTCACCGGCGTCGGCGATCTCGCCGAGCGCTATGCCGGCGGCTATGCGCATGTGACCACGCGCGCCAATCTGCAAATGCGCGAGGTCGAGCCCGAAAACGCCGTCGCCATGGTCGAGGCAATCCAGGATCTCGGCTTAAGCTCGCGCGGCTCCGGCGCCGACAACATCCGCAACGTCACCGGCACGCCGACCGCCGGGATCGATCCCCAGGAATTGATCGATACGCGGCCTTATGCCCGCGAATGGCATTTCCACATCCTCAACGATCGCTCGCTCTACGGCATTCCGCGCAAGTTCAATGTCGGCTTCGACGGCGGCGGCATGATTCCGGTGCTGGAAGACACCAACGACATCGGCTTTCAGGCCGTCGCGGTGAAGGACGGCTTCGGCGTCGAGCCGGGCATCTGGTTCAAGCTCATGCTCGGCGGCATCACCGGGCATCGGGACTTCGCCCGCAGCACCGGCGTCATCGTCAAGCCCGAAGACGCCACCAGGATCGCCGACGCCGTAGTGCGCGTCTTCATCGACAACGGCGACCGCACCAACCGCGCCAAGGCACGGCTCAAATACGTCCTCGACGCCTGGGGTTTCGAGAAATTCCTGGGCGTCGTGGAAGACAAGCTCGACCACAAGCTCACCCGCGCACCGGAGACAGCCCTTGAAACACGACCGCCCTTCGACCGCCTCGCTCACATCGGTTCACACCCGCAGAAGCAAACGGGCCTTCATTGGCTCGGCGTCGTCCTTCCGGTGGGCAAGATTACCGCCGAGCAGATGCGCGGCATCGGCAAGATCGCCGAAGAATTCGGCGACGGCGATATCCGGCTCACGGTCTGGCAGAACCTTTTGATCTCGGGCGTTGCCGAGGACCGCGTCGCCGCGGCGCAAGCCGCCATCGAAGCGATCGGGCTCTCGACCAAAGCGACATCGATCCGCGCCGGTCTCGTCGCCTGCACCGGCAGTGCCGGCTGCCGGCTCGCCTTGTCCGACACCAAACGCCACGCCGAGGAGATCGCGCACTGGTGCGAAGCTCGCGTGCAACTCGACGGCCCGCTCAACATCCATCTTACCGGCTGCCCGAATTCCTGCGCGCAGCATTACATCGGCGACATCGGCCTCGTCGGCACCAAGGTGCAGGTGTCCGAGGACGGCGATCAGGTCGAGGGCTATCACATCCACGTCGGCGGCGGTTTTGGCCCCGATGCCGCCTGCGGCCGCGAGGTTTTTCACGACGTCAAAGCCGACGATGCGCCGCAGGCCGTCGAGCGCATGCTGAAAGCCTATCTCGGCCACCGCGCCTCGGCCGACGAAAGCTTTTTGGCCTTCACCCGCCGTCACGAGGTCGATGCGCTCAAAACGCTGTTCGAAACGCAGGCGGTTGAATGACGCAGACCACGCCGCCGCCGATCCCGACTCTCATTCCGGACTCCGCGCCGTTCTCGGCCGAGCAGCGCACCTGGCTCAACGGTTTCTTCGCCGGCCTGTTGTCGCTCGACGGCGGCGTCAACGCGCTGTCGTCCGAAGAGACCGCGGCCCTGATGAACGACGTCATGGGAACGGGCGCGGCGACGGCGCGCGGCCCGCTCGATGACGGCGATGATGGGCAAACGCCGTGGCATGACCCGGCCATGCCGATCGGCGAACGCATGCAGCTCGCCGACAGCCGGCCGCTGCGGCGGCGGTTCATGGCGGCCATGGGCCAGCAGGATTGCGGCCAGTGCGGCTACAATTGCGAGGATTACGCTAACGCCATCGTCCTGAAAAACGAGGAGCGGCTGAACCTTTGCGTGCCCGGTGGCAAAGACACCACGCGCATGCTCAAGACGCTCTATGCCGAGTTCGGCGCCATCCCGGCGACAGACAAGGCGCCGGCGACCGTGCCCACGCCTGCCGCCGACGCGGCGCCCTCACCGTCACCGACGCGGGACAATCCGGCCGAGGCAACTTTCGTCTCGCGCACCAAACTCAACAAGCCGGGTTCGCAGAAAGAGACGTGGCATATCGATATCGATCTGGCGCAGAGCGGGATCGACTATGCCGTCGGCGATTCGTTCGGCATGTTTCCCCATAATGAGCCGGCGCTGGTCTATGCCGTGCTGGCCGCGCTCGGCGCGCCGCCCGATTTTCCGATCGCAGGCCGGCCCTTGCGCGACGTGCTGACCGACGGCGTCTCGCTGGGCGTGGCGCCCGATATGCTGTTCCAGCTCATCTCCTACATCACCGGCGGCGAGCGGCGGCAAAAGGCCAAGGCGCTCGGCTCCGGAGGCGATCCGGACGGCGATGCCTCAACGCTCGACGTGCTGGCAGCGCTGGAGAAATTTCCCGGCATCCGGCCCGATCCCGAAGCCTTCATCGAAGCGCTCGATCCGCTGCAGCCGCGGCTTTATTCGATCGCGTCCTCACCAAAGGCCGCGCTCGGCAAAGTGGCGCTCACCATCGACACCGTGCGCTACAAGATCGGCAAGCGCGCCAGGAGCGGCGTCGCCTCGACCTATTTCGCCGACCGCATCGCGCCCGGCACCAAGATCAAGGCCTATATCCAAAAGGCGCAACACTTTGGTCTGCCGGACGACCCGTCGATCCCGATCATCATGATCGGCCCGGGCACCGGCATCGCGCCGTTCCGCGCCTTCCTGCACGAGCGCATGGCGACCAAGGCGCCCGGCCGCAACTGGCTGTTCTTCGGCCACCAGCACCGCGACTACGATTTTTTCTATGAGGACGAGCTCAGCGGCATGCGCTCAGCCGGCGTGCTGACGCGGCTGTCGCTGGCGTGGTCGCGCGACGACAACCAGAAATTCTACGTGCAGGACCGCATGCGCGAGGTCGGCCGCGATTTTTGGGCCTGGCTCGCCGAAGGCGCTCACGTTTATGTCTGCGGCGCCATCACCATGGGCAAGGACGTCGAGCGCGCCATGGTCGACATCATCGCGGCCCATGGCGCGCGCAGCATCGATCAGGCGGTTACGTTCCTCGCCGAGCTGAAGAAAGACCACCGTTATCATACCGACGTGTATTGAGCGTGCGGCATCCGCCCTCGCGAGCGGGTGGGAAGAAGCCAGGGCTGCCCCTCACTCCATCTTCGCCCCGGACGCCTTGATAATCGCGGACCATTTCGGAATCTCCGATGCGATATAGGCGGTGAATTCATCCGGCGTGTCGCCCACAATATCGATGCCGAGCGCGGCGAGTTTTTGCCGCACACCGGGGTCTTGCAGCGTTTCGACGATCGCGCGGTGCAGCGTCTCGACGATGTTTTGAGGCGTGCCGGCCGGCGCGACCAGGCCGTGCCATGTCGTCGCCTCGAAGCCCCGAAGGCCGGCTTCGTCCATGCTCGGGACGTCGGGCAAAACGGCGGTGCGCTTGAACGTGGTCACGGCGAGCGCGCGCACTTGGCCGTTGCCGAGAAACCCCATGACGCCGGATGTCGTCGCGAACATCATCTGGTCGGAGCCGGCGATGACGTCCTGCAGCGCCGGCGCCGAGCCCTTATAGGGCACATGCACGATGTCGATATGGGCCTCGGCTTTGAACAATTCGCCGGCCAGATGCGCCGCCAGGCCGTAGCCCGAGGACGCGAAGTTGAGCTTGCCCGGATTGGCTTTGGCGAGCGCGATGAGCCCGGCGAGCGAATGCGCCGGCACATCGAGGTTGACCACCAGAACATTGGCCTGGGTGCCGATCAGGCTGATCGGCGCAAAATCCTTCGCCGGATCGAAGCCGATCTTGCTGTAGAGGCTGGCATTGGTGGCGAGGATCGCGTTGTTGCCCAGCAGCAGCGTGTAGCCGTCGGCCGCCGCATGCGCCACGACCTCGCCCGCGACATTGCCGCCCGCGCCCGGACGATTGTCGACGACGAAGGGCTTGCCGAGCACGCTGCCAAGCTTGTCGGCCATGATGCGCGCCAGAATGTCGCTGGCGCCGCCGGGCGGGAAACCGACCACGACGGTGACCGGCCGTTCCGGATAGTCGGCGGCGCCGGCAATAGCCGTCACGCACAACAGCGCGAGCGTTGCGGCAGCGGCGCAGATCAGTCGCTTGAGCATTCCGTTCTCCCTGGCGCGACTTTAGGGCCGCGGCAAATGCAGGCCAAGCGTCGGCGCCTCGCAGCCCTCATGCAGCTTTGGCCGATGACACGCGCTCCAGGCCCGCGCTACAACTCCGTATCCGATCCGGAAGAGAGTGGCCGATGCGTACCGGTGCCGAATACTTACGTTCGCTCAACGACGGCCGGCGCGTTTTCGTCGACGGCGAGAGCGTCAAGGACGTCACCGCGCATCCGGCCTTCCGCCAGGCCGCGCGATCCGTCGCCAACCTGTTCGACATCGCCGCCGATCCGGCGCTGCGCGAGCGCATGACCTTCGCCTCGCCGAAGACCGGCGCGCCGGTGTGGCGCGCCTGGCAAATTCCGTGCACCCACGCCGATCTGCGCGCCCGGCGGTTGTTCTCGGAGACCTGGGCGGAAGCGACCTTCGGCCTGATGGGGCGATCGCCGGATCATGTCGCCGGCTTCTTCGCCGGTTACGCGGCGACGCCGCAGGTGTTTGCCACCGCGGGGCAAAAGTTCGCGGACAATCTGATCGCGTTCTACGAGTTCATGCGCGACAATCACATCTACGCCAGCTACGCCATCGTGCCGCCGCAGATCGACCGCTCGAAGCCGGCCCACAAGCAGAGCGATCCGACGCTCTATGCCGGCGTCGTCAAGGAGCGCGACGATGGCATCGTGATCTCCGGCGCGCAGCAGGTCGCGACCGGCGGCGTGCTGTCCGACTGGATTCACTTGAGCTGCATCCACCCGCTGCAGCCCGGCGACGAGAACTACGCCAACTGCGTCGCGGTCCCGGTCAATGCGCCGGGGGTGACGCTGATCCCGCGGCGGCCGTTTGCGCTGCACGCCGACAATGCCTTCGACTATCCATTGTCGAGCCGGTTCGACGAGTCCGACAGCTACGTCGTGTTCGACAACGTCTTCGTGCCGTGGGAGCACGTCTTCATCTACCGCAATCTGGAATTGACCCGTGACCAGTGGTTCAAGACGCCGTCGCATTCGCTGGGCAATCATCAGGCCCAGGTGCGCTACGTCACAAAACTGCGCTTCATGATGGGGCTCGCGCAACGCACCATCGAGATGATCGGCAGCTCAGGCCTGCCGCCGGTGCAGATCGCCATGGGCGAGATCGCGGCGCTGGTGTCGATCTACGAGGGCATGCTGCTGGCCCACGAGGTCGCCGCGCCGATCAAGGACGGCGTGCTGTGGCCGTCGGTGATCACGCTTTATGCGGCGATGGCGATGCAGTCGGAGTTCAACGGCCGCATGCTCGAGACGATCAGGGAGCTGGTGAGCTCTTCGGTGATCTCGCAGCCGTCGTCGCTTGCCGATTTCGACAATCCGGACGTCGCCCCACTGATCGAGCGCTACATGCGCTCGGGCACCATGGACGCAAAATCGCGCACCGCGTTGGCGCGGCTGTTGTGGGACTTCCTCGGCACCGAATTCGGCAGCCGCCACCAGCAATACGAAAAATTCTACGGCGGCTCGCCGTCGATCGTGAAGCAGAATGTTTATCGCAATTTCGATTGGAAGCGGGCCACCGCCTTGGTCGATCGCGCGTTGAATTTGCCGCCGCTGGAGTAAGCGAGGCGCCAATTGTGCGCCCTCTCCCCTTGCGGGAGAGGGCTCCTCGGCATTTGAGCAACAAGAACGGGTGAGGGGTTGGGCGCGTCCGCGCGCCCTCACCCATCAGAGTACGCCAAGACCCATGCGCCGCCCTCTCCCGCAAGGGGAGAGGGCATGCCCTTTACGCCTCGGCGTCCGCCAGCTGCGGCACGGCAGCCGAAGCCTTTTCCGCCGCCTTCGGCTCCAGCGCCGCCGCCACCGCTTCCTCGACCCGTTCGAGCCAGACGAATTCCATCTCGCGGCGCGCGACCTCGGGGATATCATCGAAGTCGCGGCGGTTGCGTGCCGGCAGCATGACGCGCTTGATGCCGGCGGAGTGCGCGGCGACGACCTTCTCCTTGATGCCGCCGACGGGCAGCACCAGGCCGCGCAGGCTGATTTCGCCGGTCATCGCCGTGTCGCTGCGGATCGTGCGCTCGGTCATCAAGGACACCAGCGCCATGAACATGGCGACGCCGGCGCTCGGCCCGTCCTTCGGGATCGCGCCCGCGGGCACGTGGACGTGGATGTCGCTCTTCTCGAAGCGGTTTGGATCGATGCCGAGCGCGACGGCGCGGTTCTTGACGATGGAGAGCGCGGCTTGCGCGCTCTCCTTCATCACGTCGCCGAGTTGGCCTGTGAGGATCAGCCGCCCGGAGCCGGGAATCCGCGTCGCTTCGATGAACAGGATATCGCCGCCGACCGGCGTCCAGGCGAGGCCGGTGGCCACGCCGGGCACGCTGACGCGCATCGCCACTTCGTTTTCGAACCGCGGCGCGCCGAGAATCGTCAAGAGATCCTCGCGCGCAATCCGGATCGGACCGCTTTGCCCTTCCGCAATCCGCACCGCGGCGTGACGCAAGACCTGGCCGATCTGGCGCTCCAGACCACGCACGCCGGCTTCGCGGGTGTAGCCCTGGATGATGTCGCGCAGCACGTCATCGCCGACCTCGACCTGGCCAGGCTTGAGCCCGTTTGCCTCGAACTGGCGGCGCACGAGATAACGATGCGCGATCTCGAGCTTCTCGTCGGCGGTGTAGCCGGAGAGGCTGATGATCTCCATGCGGTCGCGCAGCGGACCGGGCACCGTGTCGAGCATATTCGCCGTGGTGATGAACACCACGCGGCTCAAGTCGAACGGCACGCCGAGATAATTGTCACGGAACGTATTGTTCTGCTCCGGATCGAGCACTTCGAGCAGCGCCGCGCCGGGGTCGCCGTGGATGCCGGCGCCGAGCTTGTCGATCTCGTCGAGCATCATGACGCAATTGCGCGAGCCTGCCTTGCGGATGGCCTGGATGATGTTGCCGGGCAGCGCGCCGATATAGGTGCGGCGATGGCCGCGGATCTCCGCCTCGTCGTGCACGCCGCCGAGGCTGACGCGCACGAACTTGCGATCCATGGCGCGCGCGATCGATTGGCCGAGCGACGTCTTGCCGACGCCGGGCGGGCCGACGAAGCACAGGATCGGCGCCTTGCCCTGGGGGGCGAGCTTGCGCACGGCGAGATATTCGATGATGCGGCGCTTGATCTTGTCGAGGCCGTAGTGGTCCTCGTCGAGGATTTTTCGCGCTTGGGCAATATCGATCGGCTTTTCCTCGGGCAAGGCCCAAGGCAGCTCGATCAGCCAATCGAGATAGGTGCGCACCATACCGTATTCGCCGGCCGCTTCGGGCATACGCTGCAGCCGGCGCAATTCCTTGCGCGCCTGGTCTTCGATGTCCTTCGGCATGCCGGCCTTGGCGATCGCCGCGTCGAGCTCGGCCATTTCCGCGGCCTTGCCCTCCTCGCCTTCGCCGAGCTGGCGCTGGATCGCCGCCATCTGCTCGCGCAGCAGCGCCTCGCGCTGCCGCTCGTCGAGCGCGACCTTGGTTTGCCGGCCGATCTCCTGCGACAGCCGCAACACCTCGATGCGGTGGGCGAGCAGCCGCGAGACCTTCTCCATGCGCACGGCGATGTCGACGGTCTCCAGGATCTCCTGCTTTTCCTCCGGCTTCACGTCCATATAGGCGATCGCCAGGTCGGCAAGCGCCGGCGGCGCCTCGATCGACTGCACGGCGGCCAACAAATCCCCCGGCACCTGGGGCAGCAACTGGATGGCCTCGATAGTCTTCGCCTTGAGATCGACAAAACGCGCTTCGATCTCCGGCGTGCGCAGGCCGGGCTCGGGAATCTGCACGACGCGCGCCACCAGGAACGGCCAGCCGGAAAGATATTCGCCGATCTGGAACCGCTGCTCGCCCTGGCAGACAATGTGGTTGGTGCCGTCGGGCGCGGTGATGTAACGCACGATATTGGCGACCGTGCCCATGCGATGCATGTCGATCGAAGTCGGATCGTCAACGTCGGCTGAGCGCTGCAACAGGATGCCGACCTGGCGTTGCTCGCGCACCGCCTGCTGCGCCGCCGCGATCGACTTCGGTCGGCCCAAAGTGATCGGCAGCACCAGGCCGGGAAACAGCACGGTATTGCGCACCGGCACGATGATCAGCGCGTCAGCCGGCAATGGCGGCAAGGCGCCGCCGCCCGTTCCGTCTTTTGCAAGCACGTCAGCCACGAGTCCCCACTTTCTGCAAAGTAATCACCAAACAGCCGGCGGCGGCGGCGCGACGCACCGCACCGTAGCGGCCGGGCGGCAGCCGCAGCCGCCGGTAGAACCGCCCTTGCGGCAATTCCAGCCGATGGATGATGGCCGTGCGCAGTTCGACCGGCAGGACGCGCGTTCCCGTGACCACGAGATCGCCGTCCTCGATCACGGCTTGCGCATTGTCGGCATCGACGCCGGGCAATGCCACCAGCGCCAAAACCTCGAATTCGGTTTCCAAAATGTCGACCGGCGGCTCCCAGGCCGGCAGGCGCGCCTGGGTGCCGGCAGGCCGGAACAGCTCCCGGTGCATGCGCTCGGCCCGCGCCAGCATCTCGCAGGCTTCCGACCACATCCAGTCGCGGGCCACGTCGCGGGCCATGGTTCATTCCCTCCAGCTTCGGAGGGGATATGTGTGGATCGGGAACCTGGAATTCAACGCCGACGATTATGCTGGCCAGCCAGCCGCTAAACGCGGCCGGCGCGCACGCCTCCGGCAAGCTCGCGAACAAGGCCGGTGACGGCCGGCACCGTCGCGGCCGTCGGCTTGTCGCCGGGGCCGAGGCTCTTGCGCACTGCATCGATCAGCGCCGAGCCGACCACGACGCCGTCGGCGTTTTCCGCGATGGCGCGGGCCTGGTCCGCCGTGCGCACGCCGAAGCCGACGCAGACCGGAAGTTTTGTATGCCGTTTGATGCGCGCAATCGCTGAGGAAACCGCGGCCGGGTCCGGCGCAGCGGAGCCGGTAATGCCGGCGATCGAGACGTAATAGACGAAGCCCGATGTATTGGTGAGCACGGTCGGCAGCCGCTTGTCGTCGGTGGTCGGCGTGGCGAGGCGGATGAAATTGAGGCCGGCCTTGAGCGCCGGCAGGCAAAGCTCGGCGTCCTCCTCCGGCGGCAGGTCGACGACGATAAGCCCATCGACGCCGGCGGCCTTGGCATCGGCGAGAAATTTTTCCACGCCGTAGACGTAGATCGGATTGTAGTAGCCCATCAGCACGATCGGCGTCGCGTCATCACCGGCGCGGAAGTCGCGCACGATGGCGAGCGTCTTCTTCATGTTGGCGCCGGCATGAAGCGCGCGCAGGCCAGCCGCCTGGACCGCCGGACCATCGGCCATTGGGTCGGTGAATGGCATACCGAGCTCGATCACGTCGGCCCCGGCTTTCGGCAGCGCCTTGATAATGGCGAGCGACGTGGCTTCGTCAGGGTCGCCCGCCATGGTGAAAGTCACGAGCGCGGCGCGGCCGTCCTTGCGGAGCGCGGCAAAGCGCCGATCCATCCGTTCGGTCATCGCGCTTTATTTCCCAGATGCCGCGCTACCGAATCGAGATCCTTGTCGCCGCGGCCGGAGAGATTGACCACCATGAGGTGATCCTTCGGCTTTTGCGGCGCCAGATCGAGCACCTTGGCGATGGCGTGCGCCGGCTCGAGCGCCGGGATGATGCCTTCGAGCTTGGACAACAGCTGGAACGCGTTGAGCGCCTCATCGTCGGTCGCCGACAGAAACGTGACGCGGCCGGCGTCGGCGAGCCAGGCGTGCTCGGGCCCGATGCCCGGATAATCGAGGCCGGCCGAGATCGAATGCGCTTCGTTGATCTGGCCGTCCTCGTTCATGAGCAAATAAGTGCGATTGCCGTGCAGCACGCCGGGCCGGCCGCCGGCGATGGAAGCGGCATGCATGCCGGTGTCGAGGCCGTGGCCGGCCGCCTCGACGCCGAAAATTTCGATTCCGGCATCGTCGAGGAACGGATGGAACAGGCCCATGGCGTTGGAGCCGCCGCCGATGCAGGCGATCAGCGAATCCGGCAACCGGCCTTCGGCCTGTTGCATCTGCTCGCGCGTCTCGCGGCCGATGATCGATTGGAAGTCGCGCACCATCATCGGATAAGGATGGGGACCTGCGATGGTGCCGATGCAGTAGAACGTCGAGCCGACATTGGAGACCCAGTCGCGCAGCGCCTCGTTCATGGCGTCCTTGAGCGTCTTGGCGCCGGATTCCACCGGCACGACCTTGGCGCCAAGCATGTGCATGCGGAACACGTTCGCCTTTTGCCGTTCGACGTCGACGGAACCCATATAGACGATGCATTCGAGGCCAAAGCGGGCGCACAGCGTTGCCGTTGCCACGCCATGCATGCCGGCGCCGGTCTCGGCGATGATGCGCTTCTTGCCCATGCGCCGCGCCAAGAGAATCTGGCCGAGCACGTTGTTGACCTTGTGCGCGCCGGTGTGATTGAGCTCCTCGCGCTTGAGATAAATCTTTGCACCGCCTGCCGAAAGGCCGGAGGCCGTCTGTCTGCAATGCTCGGTAAGCCGTTCGGCGAAATAAAGCGGCGACGGCCGACCGACATAGTGCGTCAGATAGCCGTCCATTTCTTTCTGGAAAGCTGGATCGGCTTTCGCCTGCGCGTAGGCCTGCTCCAGCTGCAAGATAAGCGGCATCAGCGTCTCGGCGACGAAGCGGCCGCCATAGATGCCGAAATGCCCGTGCTCGTCGGGCCCGCTGCGGAATGAGTTTGGCCGCTGAACGGTCATGCCGGGCTCGCAACGGACGCGGCCGCAACGCGAGCCGCGCGCACGAAGTCGCGAATCTTGTCGGGATCTTTTTCGCCCGGCGCGCGCTCGACGCCCGAGGAGACGTCGACACCGGGCGCGCGGGTGATGCGCAATGCCTCGCCGACATTCGCCGCATCGAGGCCGCCCGACAGCATGAACGGCACACCCGGATCGAGATTTTCCAGGAGATGCCAGTCGAACGGCCTGCCGAGCCCGCCCGGCCGCGTCGCCTCCCGCGGCGCACGCGCATCGAATAGCAGCCGATCGGCGATACCGGCATAACGGGCGATGCCGTCGAGATCGCTTTTCGCGGCGATTGGCAAGGCTTTCATCACCGGAAGACCGAACATGCGCCGAACAGCCTCGACCCGCACTGGGGGTTCGGTGCCGTGCAATTGCAGCATGTCCGGTTGCAACGCCTCGACCACCGCGTCGAGCAGCGCATCGTCGGCATCGACGGTCAGCGCGACCTTTTGCGCGCGCTCCAGTACGCGCGAGGCAAGCGCGTGCGCCCGCTCGAATGTCAGGTGCCGCGGCGAGGGCGGAAAGAACACAAAACCAACCATGTCGGCGCCCGCTTCGAGCGCGACATCGAGGGCCTCGGGTGTGGAAAGGCCGCAGATTTTGACGATGACCGACATGCCCGCCTGAGGTCGCCTGTCCTTGATTGGCGCCCTTCTACATCCCTGCGCGGGCTTTGTCTTGCTCGGGCCGACCGCGTCCCTACTGGACCGGCGCCCGCAGCCGAAGCCGTTCCGGCGGCTTGCCGGCCTCCGGCACGTCGGCGACGTTGCCCGAACTTCGCCTGAGCGAAGCGACTTCGCTGCGCAACTGCTCCGCCTCGCGTTCCAGCCGCCGCGCGACGCGCCGCCACTTGGCTTGCCTCAGCCACGCCGCCACGCCGCCGATCACCACGCCGGCGATCAGCAGCACGAGGATCAGCGCGAACAGCGGCAAGGTCAGCGACGACGCCGGATGCTCCGAGCTGAACGGGTCCAGCGACACCGTCACGATCTGACGGTTGGCCACGGCGAAGGCGATGATGACGATGGCGAGCGGTATGAGAATGACAGCCGCAACGATCTTGCGGAGCACGCTGCCGGCCGATCGCGGTTCGCGGCTCAACCTTGGCTCGAGCGATTGAGCCGTTCGCGCATTTCCTTGCCGGTCTTGAAGAACGGCACGCATTTCTGGTCGACGGCGACATGGGCGCCGGTGCGCGGGTTGCGGCCGGTGCGCGCCGGGCGCTGCTTCACCGAGAACGCGCCGAAGCCGCGCAACTCGACCCGGTCGCCGCGCGCCATCGCCGCGATGATCTCGTTGAGAATGGCGTTGACGATGTTCTCCACGTCGCGCTGGTAGAGATGCGGATTCTGCGTGGAAATGTGCTGAACCAGTTCGGACTTGATCATTGTCGCCGCCTTGTCGCCCGCGAACGCTGCCTCAGTTCGCCGCCGCAGGGTGCCAAAGGGCCAACAGACCGTCAAGATTGAACCGCTCTACCTCGGCAACCATGCCCCAGTCGCCGAGCCGGCGCGCCAGCGCCGAAAGGCCGGTGGCGTCGAGCAGAGCCAGGACGGAGGCGTGCAGGAACGGCAGGTCGCTGAAGCGGCTGCGCAGCTCATAATCGCGCACCGGCAACTTGGCATCGACGTTCTTTTCCTTGGCCAGCCAAGCCAGCGCGGCCCGCTCGTCGCCAAGCTCGTCGATCAGCTTCAGCCCGATCGCCTGGTGGCCGGTGAAGACGCGGCCGTCGGACACCGTCTGCAGCTCGCTGTCGCTCAGGTGACGGCGATCCTGCACGAGACCTTTGAACCAGGCGTAGGAATCCTTGATGATCGACTCCAGCGCCGCCTTGGCTTCCGGGCTGGTCGGCTCAAAACCGTTCGGCGCCGCCTTGAGCGGGCTCGATTTCACTCCCTCGACCTTGACGCCGATCTTGTCGAGCAGCTCGGAAAAGTTCGGAAATTGGAACAGCACGCCGATCGAGCCGACCAGCGAGGTCTGCTGCGCCACGATGTGGTCGCCGGCGAGCGCGGAGATGTAGGCGCCGGAGGCGGCGAGGCTATCGACGACGATGACGACCGGTTTCTTGTCCCGCAGCCGCGACAGCGAGTCGTAAAGCTGCTCGGAGCCGGCAGTGGTGCCACCGGGGCTGTCGACATGGACGATCACGGCGCGCGCCAGCGACGAGCGCGTGAGCCGGTCGATCGCCTGCACCCGGTCACGGTCGCCGCGGATCAGGCCCTCGATGGTGACGCGGGCGATATACGGCCGCACGCCGGTGAAGCCGGCGCGATTGCTGCCCAGCACCGCCACGCCGGCGACGGCGAGCACGATCACTCCGATGGCGATGACGCGCCAGAACGTGAGCTTCCTGCGCATGCGGCGGCGGTCGACGATCAGGTCGGCATCAAGCGACATGGCCGGGCTCCTTATTGATTGTCTCCCTCTCCCCGTTTACGGAGAGAGGTAATGGTTATTTGTCGGCGTCGTCATCGGCGTCGTCGTCGCCCTTCTCGTTCTCCTCGCCCTTGCGCTTGAGCGCGGTGCCGAGGATGTCGCCCAGCGTTGCGCCGGAGTCCGAGGAGCCGTATTGCGCGATGGCCTCCTTCTCCTCGGCGACTTCCAGCGCCTTGATCGAGACCTGCACTTTGTGGGTGCGGCGATCGAACTGGATGACGCGGGCGTCGACCTTCTGGCCGGCGGCGAAGCGATCCGGGCGCTGCTCGGAACGGTCGCGCGCCAATTCCGAGCGCTTGATGAAGGAGGAATAGTCGGTGCCGACGATCTTCACGTCGAGGCCGCCTTCCTTCACGTCCATGACTTCGCAGGTAACGACGGCACCCTTCTTGAGCTCGCCGGCAGCGCCGGCTTCGGTCGCGGCCGCCGCGCCGGCGGCGCCGCCGCCGGTCAGCTGCTTGATGCCGAGCGAGATGCGCTCCTTCTCGACGTCGACGTCGAGCACCTGCGCCTTGACCTTGTCGCCCTTCTTGTACTCCTCGATGACCTGCTCGCCCGGCCGTTTCCAGTCGAGATCGGACAGGTGCACCATGCCGTCGACGTCGCCGTCGAGGCCGAGGAACAGGCCGAATTCGGTCTTGTTCTTGACCTCGCCCTCGACCTCGGTGCCGGCCGGATATTTCTCCAGGAACACTTCCCAAGGGTTACGCATGGTCTGTTTGAGACCGAGCGAAATGCGGCGCTTGACCGGATCGACCTCGAGGACTTGCACCTCGACTTCTTGCGACGTCGAAACGATCTTGCCGGGATGCACGTTCTTCTTGGTCCACGACATTTCGGAGACGTGGATCAAGCCCTCGATGCCGGGCTCGAGCTCGACGAAGGCGCCATAGTCGGTGATGTTGGTGACGCGGCCCTTGAAGCGCGCGGCGACCGGATATTTGGCCTCAATACCCTGCCACGGATCGTCGAGCAGTTGCTTCATGCCGAGCGAGATGCGGTGGGTCTCGTGGTTGATCTTGATGATCTTGACCTTCACCTGCTGGCCGATATTGAGCACCTCGGACGGATGATTGACGCGCCGCCAGGCAATGTCGGTGACGTGAAGGAGCCCGTCGATGCCGCCCAGATCGACGAAGGCGCCGTAATCGGTGATGTTCTTGACCACACCGTCGATGACCTGGCCCTCTTCGAGGTTCTGCACCAGTTCCTGGCGCTGCTCGGCGCGGGTCTCTTCCAGCACGGTGCGGCGCGACACGACGATGTTGCCGCGGCGGCGATCCATCTTGAGGATCTGGAACGGCTGCTGGTTGTTCATCAGCGGTGACACGTCGCGGATCGGCCGGATATCGACCTGCGAGCGCGGCAGAAAGGCCACGGCGCCGTCGAGATCGACGGTGAAGCCGCCCTTGACCTGATTGAAGATGACGCCTTGGACCTTTTCGTTGTTCTGGAACGCCTTCTCGAGCTTGCCCCAGCTTTCCTCGCGGCGCGCCTTGTCGCGCGACAGCACGGCTTCACCAAGGGCATTTTCGATGCGTTCGAGATAGACCTCGACGGTGTCGCCGATCTTGATCTCGTTGTTGCGGCCGGGCCCGGCGAATTCCTTCAGCGCCACGCGGCCCTCGGTCTTCAAGCCCACGTCGATGACGGCGAGATCCTTTTCGATCCCGACCACCGTCCCTTTGACGACAGAGCCTTCCTGGAGGTGACCATCGCTGAACGATTCTTCGAGCAGCGAGGCAAAATCTTCGCGCGACGGCGCGGCGGCGGCAGCTTGAGCCATAAATACTCCGGACCCCGTGGATTGAATTGGTCCCGAACGCGCGGCAGCCACCGGCTAAGCCGGCGGTTGGGGTCTTCAGCCAGACGATCGGGACGAAGCTTCATCCGGGTCGCATAGACGAAGCGGCAAACGGGCTAACCTCCAATGACGAAAGCGCGTCAACCGCGCTTTCGGCCCGTTCGAGCGGCCTCGATGATGGCAACAGCGGCCCGGAACGCCGCGTCTATACCCAAATGAGTGGTGTCGAGCAAGTGCGCGTCCGGCGCCGCCTTCAGGGGGGCCGCAGTGCGCCGGGAATCGCGCTCGTCGCGGCGCAGGAGGTCGGCTAGGACTTCTTTCTCGTCCGCTTCTTCGCCCCTTGCCCGAAGCTCGAGGACGCGCCGGGCGGCACGCACCTCGGGGCTCGCGATAACGAACAGTTTTACGTCGGCGCCGGGGGCGATCACGGTGCCGATGTCGCGGCCGTCAAGCACCGCGCCGGGCGGCTTCGTGGCGAATTGGCGCTGATAGCTCATCAACGCCTGGCGTACTTGCGGGATCGCCGCGACCACCGACGCCGCCTCGGTGATGGCCTGCAATTTCAGGGCATTGTCGTCGAATTTCTTCGGGTCGAGCGCCACCGCTGCTTCGATGGCGCGCGCGGTGTCGTCGAGCGGATAGCCGGAATCGAGCATCGCCTTGCCCACGGCGCGATAGAGCAACCCGGTATCGAGATGATGCAGGCCGTAGACCTGCGCCAGGTACCGCGCGATCGTGCCCTTGCCCGAGGCCGCGGGTCCGTCGATGGCGATGATCATGACAAATCCGCCCCAAGCCCGCGCATCAGTTCGACGAAGCCCGGAAAGCTCGTGGCGATGAATGTGCCGTCGTCGATCTGCACCGGCTTGTCGCTGGCGAGCCCTAAAACCATCGCCGCCATGGCGATGCGGTGATCCATATGGGTGGTGACGACGCCGCCGCCCGCGGCGTGGCCCTTGCCGTGCACAATGAGATCGTCGCCTTCGATATCGACGGCAACACTGTTGGCGCGCAGCATCGCGGCCGTAGCGGCAAGGCGATCGGATTCTTTGACCCGCAGTTCCTTGAGCCCGCGCATTACCGTGGTGCCTTCGGCGAAAGCGGCGGCCACCGCGAGCACCGGATATTCATCGATCATGGACGGCGCGCGCTCCGCCGGCACTTCGACGGCGCGCAGCGCGCCTGAGCGGACGCGCAGATCGGCGACGTCCTCGCCGCCCTCCTTGCGCCTATCGATCTCTTCGATCGAGGCGCCCATTTCGGCGAGTGTCGTGATCAGGCCGATACGCAGTGGATTCATCATCACGCCGTCGAGGATCACGTCGGAGCCGCGTGTGATCAGGGCTGCGATCATCGGGAATGCCGCCGAGGATGGATCGGCGGGAACCACGATCGGCTTCGGCACGAGCTCCGGCTGGCCGGTCAGCGTGATGCGGCGGCCGTTGCCCCCTTCCGGCTCGACGCGCACCTGAGCGCCGAAATGGGTCAGCATCTTCTCGGTGTGGTCGCGCGTCGCCTCGGCTTCGATCACGACGGTTTCGCCCGGCGCGGCAAGGCCAGCGAGCAGCGCCGCCGACTTCAACTGGGCCGACGGCACCGGCGGCCGGAACACAATTGGGATCGGGTCGCGCGCGCCGGCGAGCGTCAGCGGCAGCCGGCCGTCGGTCGAGGCCAGCGTGCGCGCGCCGATCCGTTCCAAGGGTTCCAGCACGCGGCGCATCGGCCGCTTGCGCAGCGAAGCATCGCCGTCGAACGTCGCCGTCACCGCGCAGCCGGCGACCGCGCCGAGCATCAGCCGGCAGCCGGTTCCCGAATTGCCAAAATCGAGCGCGGCCGCTGGCTCGGCAAAGCCGCCGACACCGACGCCGCGCAGGAGCCATTGCCGCTCGCCGGTCCGCTCGACATGGGCGCCCAAGGCCCGCAGCGTCTGCGCCGTATTGATGACGTCCTCGCCTTCGAGTAACCCGCCGATCCGGGTCTCGCCGACCGCCAGCGCGCCGAGGATCAGGGCGCGAATCGAGATCGACTTGTCGCCGGGCACGCGCGCCCGGCCGGCCAGGAGGCCGTGACGGCGGGCGGTGAGCGGAGCGGGGTCGGCGGTCATAGCGTGTAAATCCAGCGCGCGTGCTCTAGCACGGCGAGCCATTGCCCGTCATTCCGCGGTTTTTTGCGAAGAAATCGGGCGTAATCGCTGCCGATACTCTATTGACAGGGGCGCCACGACTAGCCAAGTGAAGCTCCCAAATCGCCAAGGATCAGGATCGTGGCCAAACCCGAGCTCGGCACCAAACGGCTCTGCGCTAGTTGCAGCGCCAAGTTCTACGACCTCAACAAAGACCCGATTCACTGCCCGAAATGCGGTGTGGTGTACGAGATTGCGCCGGTGGTTACGCGCGGCCGGCCGGACGCGGCAGCGGCGGCAGCCGCCGCGGCCGCAGCGGCGCGACCGGCGGCTGTGGCCGAGGAAGTGGCCGCGCCGGAACCGCAGGATGCCGAGTTCGTCTCGCTCGAAGAGGCCGACGCCGAGGCTTCCGGCGCGAAGAAACCGGCCGATGGCGCCGAGGCTGAGGGCGAGGAAGAAGTCGAGTTGGACGAGACCCTCGACGATGCTGCGTTCATCGAGGAGCAGGAAGAAGAGGACGCCGATGTCACCGACATCATCGGCGGCGACATCGAGACCGAGGAGGAAGGGTAAGCGGAGGACGGACGACAGAGGACAGACGTCGGATTTGCTAAAAACTTATCTGTCCTCTGTCGTCCGTCCTCCGTCGTCTGAATCGGGGCCATAGCTCAGCTGGGAGAGCGCCTGCATGGCATGCAGGAGGTCGGCGGTTCGATCCCGCCTGGCTCCACCACCTTCCGCTAGCAGCGCGTGGCGCCACAAGCGAAAGCTGCCACTTTGAAGCGACTGGATGACTTCTGAATTTACTCCGTGGCGCTATCGCGGGGGCACATTATTTTTCAGAAGCTACGCTTCGCGGCGAGTGCAGCCGCAAAATCGGCAATTCAGTCTAAAATAAATATGCAGTGTTCCGATGATCGGCTCCAACAATGCCGGGTCGTGGAAAGTCTTCGCCCGATTTTTTGGCAGGCGAATGACAATATGTGCGGCGGTGGACGGCGGCGGCCATGCTATGCTGGGACGGGCTTATTGAGGGAGTCGCAAATGCGTGGATATCGGATCGGCGCGGCGCTGGTCGCCGGTTTCGTCTTGATGCTTGCCGGTTCATTGTCGGCGCAACAGCGCCAGCAGGCGCCGGATTCCAATCTCAACGCCGAAGACCAGCTCTCGCCGTCGCAGATGGCGCAGCCGATGCCGGGCGCGGTCGCGGCGCCGAGCGGCACGCCGGGTCACGCGCCGGCCAAGCACACGGCGACGGCCGGAGCGCCGGCGGCCGCTGCGGCAAGATCAAACGCAGCGATTGCTGCCTCGCGCGTCGTGGCGTGCAGCGGTCCGTTCTCGAAGGATTCGAGCAATCTCAAGCTCGCCATGGTGTTCGATTCGCGCAACGTCACTTTTGAAGACGTCGACGTCGGCGGCACCAAGGTCGGGGCCTCGATTCTGTTCCCGAAGGATCCGAAGCACCGCCTCGAAATCTGGTGGGCCAACCCGGCGAGCCGCAGCGGCACCTATCTCATCTTGATCAATGCCCAATCGACCTGGGCCGCACCGGGCGGCCTGAAGCTCGGCATGACGCTCGCGGAGCTGGAAAAGCTCAATCACAAGCCGTTCAAGCTGAAAGGCTTCGACAAGGACAACAACGCTACCGTCAGCGACTGGGATGGCGGCGCATTGTCGAAGATCCCGGGCGACTGCAAATCCGGCGTCACCTTGCAGCCCGACTCGAAAGCCTCCGCCGACGCGGTGAAGGAATTGACGGCCGATAAGGAATACAGCTCCTCCGACCCGACGATCCGCGAGCTGAAACCGAAAGTGACCGAAATTCTGATCGGCTACTAGGATTCAGGGATCAGTAATCAGGGATCAGGGATCAGGGATCAGCAATCTGGATGAGATACTGACTGCTCGTTGCTGATCCCTGATCGCTGATCCCTGTCAACGCTTCGACTTCGGCGGCGGGCCCAACGGGGTGCCCAGCGCATCCTGTGGCTCGGCGGTGCGCATGGCCCGCACGTCACGGGCCATTTCCAGGCAGGTCAACAGCTCGGTGTAGCTCGACTCGCCGCCCATCGTCGATTCATTCGTGCAGTGGACCTTGTCGGAGGCATTGAAGCCCGTCCACTGCTTGGACAGCTCGTCGCGGATGGCCTGCTCGCTGTCGAGGCAATCCTTTTTTTCCTGGGCGATGGCGGAATCGTGGAACGTGACCCCGCCCTGCTGGGCGATGCCGGTGCAGACCTGCTCCACATTGAGGGTCGGCACGCTGTCGACGACCGGGATCATGAGCTGCGCGCCAAGCGCCAAGACTTTGGGGAGGATCATTGTCGTGCTCCGTACTACCGCCGCGTAATTATAGCACGCCCGCCGCGCCGCAGTAGCCGGGCCGCGGGCGGCTGTCCCGGAAAATCATTGACCTGAAAACCATTGACCGGCGCCGATTCGGACCGCTATGGCTGGGAGCCGGGGCTTGGGGGAATCGCATGATTCTGACGCCGCTTTTCGGCACGGTGCTGACCATCGCCGTGGCCACCGGCCCGTTCGACGCTTCAAACGGGCCACCGATGCTTACGGCGCAGCAGAAGATGGCCGCCACGGCACCGCTGGTCCGTTCGGCAACCGAATGCATCGTGCGCGCCGTCGTCGCCGATCCGCGTTACGGCACCGAGCCGACAGCCAAGCTCGGCGACCTTATTGTCGCGTCGATGCCGTCCTGCGTCACCCCCGTGCGCGCCATGATCGACGCCTACGACCGCTATTTCGGCCGCGGCACCGGGGAAGCATTCTTCATGGGGCCTTATCTCGACGTGCTACCCAAGGCGGTCACGGAAGGCGCCAAGAACGAGCCTGAATAGTATCCAAGCAGCGCGTCACTGTTGCGGCTGCGGCCCGATCGTGTCGACCACGCGCATCCTGGTCGGGTCGACGAGCACGACCTTGTCCCCCACCACGGTGCATTGGTAGAGCTTGGCCGCGGGATTGCCGGCCACGATGTCATCCGGCAGAGCGTAGAGGTTGATCATCGGTGGCACCTCGGCGCCGATCACGGCGGGAAATCGTTGCGGCGACACTTTGCTCCGATCTTTGCTGACCGCGGCATAGATTGCGTTGCGCTGCGCCGCCGTCAGTTCGAGTTTTTGGGAAACACCGGCGTCATCATTCTGCGCATGGATATTTTGGGCGCCCATGGCGAGCACGAACGCCAATGTCACAACCGCGATACGAGCGGTGCTGTATCCTTTCATCGGCTACTCCTTGCAAAATTCAGACGCGCCCCGCGGCGTGTGCGGCGCGCGTCCTCGGCAAATCTCGGCGGGTCCTTAAGCCTAGCGCGGGATCGCCTGGATCGCGATGTTGGTTGCCGGATCGATCACCAGGATGCGGTCGGGCTCGTAGACATAGCGATAGATCGGATACGCCGCGCCGGCAGCCGGCACCGCATTATTGATGTAGGTATCGTCCACCGTCGGGCCCGGCGCGACGACGTCATAGAGCGGCGGCGCATAGGTTCTTGCCACCAGCGGTGCCGGCGGCACGACATCGTAGAGCGGTTGCGGAGCAACGGCGCGTTGGCTGACCACAGTCTGCCGCGTGGTGGTAACGACCCGCTTGCGCACGATAGGCCGCGCGCCGGGCCGTACCGTGCGCACGGTCTCGGTGGTCTGGACCGTCTGCACCGGTTGTTGGGTAATGACGGTCTCGACCGGTTGGTCGGAAATGACCGTCTGCGCATTGGCTACGGTCGGTCCGGCGGCGACGGCAACGCCGAGCGCCGTCAACGCGGAGATGATGTTTCTCATGGCCTGCTCCATATAGGGGAGCCCGGGGTTGCGTGCCGGGCACGCAACTCAACGCGCGTTTGCCGCTAGCGTTCCTATTGGATGCGAGATCGCGTGGGGTCGCTGCGATTGTTCCAGGAGCGCAAAATTGCCGCGCTCATGCCATGCCGGAACCATATCCGCGCGGCAACGCCGGCCGCAGCAGCGCTGCAAGCGGCAGCGTGAGCAGCACCATGACGGCGACCAGCGTCAACGCCTTCCAGACGCCGAAGGCATCGCCCACAAGGCCGTAGAGCGTGGGCGCGATCGCGCCCGAGCCGATGGTGCCGGTATAAAAAATGCTCAGCGCACGCGTCCGCCGTTGCGGCGCGACTAGGCTCGGTACCGAACCGTAGAGCACCGACGACGTGCCGTTGAGCGCGACGCCGATCAGCGGCAACAGCACCAGCGCGGCGGGAAGCGGCAGCGGTATCAGCGCCAGAATTCCGACCGCGGTCAAACCTTCGGTCAGCCAAACGGTGCCGATGGCGCCGATGCGCGCGCCGATAAAGGCACAGGCGAGCTTGCCCGCGGCGCCGCCGGCGAACACCAGCGTCATCGCCAAGCCGATGGTTTGCAGGCTGGCGCCCTTTTGCGTCAGCACGAACGGCAGGAACAACAGGAAGCCCATGCGGGTAGCGCTGTCGACAACGCCGATCGTCAGCAATAGCGGGAACGCGAACGGCCGCCGCGGCTGGTCGACTGCGATTTTCGTCTCGGCCTTCGGTTCGGCGGTGCCTTCGCGCTCGTAGCGCGGCGTGACGACGAAGATCACCGCGGCCAGCACGAAGCCGAGACAACCGAGAATGGCCAGCGCCGGGCGCCATGCCATCGCCAGCAGCATCAGCGACAACGTGGCCGGCAGCGTCATCTTTCCGATATCGCCGGCGAAATTGTAGGTGCCGAGCGCCGTGAGCGAGCGCGGGCCGGCAAAGGCGCGCGCGACCAATGCGGAGCCGATCGGATGCTGGGTGCTGGCGCCGAGCCCGCCGATGAACAGCGCACCGAGCAACATGGCGAATCCGGAACTCGCGCCGGCCAGGCAATAGCCGAGACCGGCGAGCGCGGTGCCGAGCCCCAGCACCAGCGCGGCGCCGAGTTTTTCAGATGCCAAACCTGCGGGAATCTGCAAGCTCGCCATGGCGCCGACGAATACGCCGCGCAGCACGCCGAGCGCCGCAAAATCGAGGCCGAATTCCGCCTGCCACAACGGCAGCATGATGTAGATGAGGTCGGTGTAGCCGTCGTGCAGCGCGTGGGTCACCGCGGCGATCGAGGCGGCTCGGCGCTGGTCGGGCGAGAATTGCCTTGTCAGCGCCGTAAAATTCTCCCAGTGAAAAACGCGCATTGGGGCCTGCAAGATTGCTGTCGCAAGTCCCTAGGCGCCGATCGCCGGGGCGTCAATTGCGGTCCGGCCGTCGATTGACCGCCGCAATCGCCGAGTGCAGTCTCCCGGCTGGGAATCGCGATTTCGTTTCAAGAGGAGAAATCATGTTCGGCCTCGGCGACCTTTTCCAGTGGGAACGGTTCGTGACGCCCACCGTGATCAAGGTGTTTTACTGGCTCGCGGTCGTCATTTCCGTGCTGCTGGGGATCGCCGGCGCGGTCTCCTCCCTGCAAACCATGGCGTTCAATCCGTTCATCGGCCTCATTCTTCTCATCACCAGCCTGCTCGGCGCCTTCGTCGGCGTCATCCTCGCACGCATTGCTTCCGAATTCGTGCTCATCGTGTTTCGTATCAACGAACACCTTGGCGCGATCAGGAATCAAGGGACAGGGCTCAGGAATCAGTAATCAGGGATCAGATTACAATTTTTGATACCTGATATCTGATTACTGATCCCTGACTCTTACGTCGCGAAGCGAAAGTGCATGACGTCGCCGTCGAACACGACGTAGTCCTTGCCTTCGAGCCGCATCTTGCCGGCGTCGCGCGCGCCGACCTCACCGCCGCAAGTAACGTAGTCGTCATAGGCAATCGTCTCGGCGCGGATGAAGCCGTGCTCGAAATCGCTGTGAATGACGCCCGCGGCCTGCGGCGCTTTGGTGCCGCGCGTCACCGTCCAGGCGCGCGCCTCTTTCGGCCCGGCGGTGAAGAACGTCACCAGATCGAGCAGCGCGTAGCCCGCGCGAATGAGACGATCAAGGCCGGCCTCGTTGAGGCCGACGGCGGCGAGATATTCCGTGCGCTCGTCGCGCGACAGCACCGCGATCTCGGACTCGATCTTGGCGGAGATGACGATCGCGGCGGCGCCTTCCTGTTTCGCTCGCTCATCGACCTTGCGTGAATACGCATTGCCGTTTGCCGCCGACGCTTCCTCGACATTGCAGACATAGAGCACCGGCAGCGACGTCAGCAGTCCGAGCATGTGGAAGGCTTTCTCTTCTTCAGGCTTGCGCTCGGTAAAGCGCGCCGGCTTGCCGTCGCGTAACAACGCGAGCGCGCGATTGATCAGATCGAGCGACTCTTTCGATTCCTTGTCGCCGCCCTTGGCTTTTTTGGATAGCCCGTCGGCCCGCCGCTCCAGACTGTCGAGATCGGCGAGCATCAATTCCGTCTCCACCGTTTCGATATCGGCGACCGGATCGATGCGGCCCTCGACATGGGTCACATCGGTATCCTCGAAACAGCGCACCACATGGACGATAGCGTCGACCTCGCGGATATTACCCAGGAACTGGTTGCCGAGCCCCTCGCCTTTCGACGCGCCGCGCACTAGGCCGGCGATGTCGACGAAGGCGAGCCGCGTCGGCACGATGACAGCCGACTTGGCGAGCGCCGCCAGCGTATCGAGCCGCCCATCCGGCACCGCGACCTCGCCGACATTCGGCTCGATGGTGCAGAACGGATAATTCGCCGCCTGCGCCGCCGCGGTTTCGGTCAGCGCATTGAAGAGCGTCGACTTGCCGACATTCGGCAGGCCGACGATGCCGCATTTAAAGCCCATGAATTATCTTCACCTGTTGGACGGCGATTCACGCTTAGTCGCGATCGCTCTTTAAGTCTGGTCTGTCTCTTCGCCAAAACCCTTCGCCACCATGGCGAGATGAACCTTGTTCTGGAAACTCGCGTCCTCGCCGCGCGTCAGCAGCTCGGCGTTGTCGGCGAGAATTCCGATCAGCGCCTCGACCCAGCCGCGCTCGCTTTTGGCGAAATCGCTCAGCACGTAATGCTGGACCATGTCCTTGTCGCCCGGATGACCGACGCCGATGCGCACGCGGCGATAGTCGTTGCCGATGTGCTCGGAGATCGAGCGCAGCCCGTTATGACCGGCAATGCCGCCGCCGATTTTGACCCGGACCTTGGCCGGCCGCAGGTCGATCTCGTCGTGGAACACCGTGATCTGATCCAGCGGCAGCTTGTAGAAATGCGCCGCCTCGGCGACGGCGCGCCCTGACTCATTCATGAAAGTCCCAGGCAACAACAACAGCGCGCGCTCGCCGCCGATTGGCCCTTCGCAGGCGACACCCTGGAAACGCCGGCGCCACGGCCCGATGCCGTGGCGCTTGGCGATTTCCTGGACAACCATGAAACCGATGTTGTGGCGGTTCCCGGCGTATTTGGCTCCCGGATTTCCGAGTCCGACCAGGAGCAGCATCGGCTTCGTCCCGTGTGACGGAGCCTCACTTCTTCTCGGGCGCGGCGGCAGCCGGCGCCGCTCCAGGAGCGGCACCCGGAGCACCTGGGGCAGCGCCCGGCGCGCCTTCGGCCGGCGTACCGGCCGCTGCGGCGGCGGCCGCCGCGGCCGCTGCGGCGGCGGCAGCTTCGGCCTGGGCCTTTATTTCTTCCGCATAGCCCGACGGCGGCACCACCGTGACCAGCGTGATGTCGCGGGTAGCGACGACGCGCACGCCTTCCGGCAAGGTTACGTCGCTCAGGTGCTTGGAATAGTTGATCTCGAGCTCGCTGACGTCGACGTCGATGCCGGTCGGGATGGCATCGGCGCGGCAGCGCACCTCGATGGTGTGGGTGACGATGCTGACTGTGCCGCCGCGTTTCACGCCCGGCGACTGCTCGGCGTTCCTGACGTGGATCGGAATATTGACGCGGATGGTGGCGCCCTCGCCGAGCCGCATGAAGTCCACATGCAGCGGCAGGTCGCGCACCGCGTCGAGCTGGAAGTCGCGGGGAATGACGCGGTGCTTCACGCCGTCGATCTCGACGTCATGAATGGTGGTGAGGAAACGCCCGGCATAGATGCGGTGGTGCAAATCGGCGTAATCGAGCGAGATCGGCAGCGGCGGCTTGCCGTCGCCGTAGATGATTCCGGGAACGCGGCCGGCACGACGTTCTGCCCGGGCGGCCCCCTTGCCTGCCCGCGAACGCGCCGTCGCCTTGATCAGATTGACGGTCGCCATGATGATATCCTCGTCTAAAGCTCTGTCTTATAAGTGGAATTCCGCGGCGAGCCTCCAGGGGTGCTGTAGCGGCCGCGGACGCCGCGCTTATAGCGGCGCAGGCTTTGAAAAACAAGGAATGACAACGCGGGGGAAGCTCGGGCCGGAAACTGCCCGGATTAACCGCCGCCCGAGATGCCGCCCGTTGCCTTAAGCCGAGGGCGCGGCGCCGGAAGCGCCGGTCTTGGCCAGCGCCGCCTCCAGCGCCGCGACGCGGGTCTTGAGCGCTTCGTTTTCCTCGCGCGCCAGGCGGGCCATGTCCTTGACCGCCTCGAAATCCTCGCGCTTGACCACGTCGAGATCGCGCAGGATGCGCTCCGCCTGGTTGCGGAATAGCGTTTCGACCTCGCGCCGCATGCCTTGCGCGGCGCCGGCGGCGTCGTTCATCAACCGCGCGACCTCGTCGAAGAACCGGTTTGTGGTCTGGACCATGGCTGCCTCCGAACTCCGGGAGTCCCGCTTGATATGCCCGCAGACAATGGCGATGGTGCGGCGCGCTCGCAAGAGGTGCGGCGCGATGAGTCGCGCTGACTCGCCATTCACGAAAGCCAACTGATGCTCACGGTCTTGCCTGCAGTCTTGCCCGTCCTGCCGTTTCCCGCGATCAATCCGATCTTGATCTCGATCGGGCCGCTGGCGGTGCGCTGGTATGCGCTGGCCTATATCGTCGGCATCATTGCCGGCTGGTTTTATGCGCGCGCCATCATCGCGTCGGAGCGGTTATGGGGCGGGCCGGCGCCGCTGACGGTGATCGACTTCGACGATTTCGTCATCTGGATCACGGTCGGCATCATTCTCGGCGGCCGCACCGGCTACGTGCTGTTCTACAATCTTCCGCATTTCATCGAGCATCCGCGGCAGATCTTCGAATTGTGGAACGGCGGCATGTCGTTTCACGGCGGCGTCGCCGGCTGCATCGTCGCCATCGTCGCCTTCGCGCTCAAGCGCGGCATCCCGATGCTGTCGCTCGGCGACGTCATCGCCGCGGTCTGTCCGATCGGACTGTGCCTCGGCCGCATCGCCAATTTCGTCAACGGCGAATTGTGGGGACGTCAGACCGACGTGCCATGGGCGATGATCTTTCCCAATGGCGGCCCGATCCCGCGCCATCCGAGCCAGCTCTATGAAGCGACGCTGGAAGGTGTCGTCCTCTTCATCGTGCTCGGTCTCATGGTGCGCTTTGGCGCGCTGAAGCGGCCCGGCCTCGTCACCGGAAGTTTTGCGCTCGGCTACGGCGTGGCGCGCGTCATCTGCGAATTGTTCCGCGAGCCCGACATTCAGCTCGGCTTCCTCTGGGGCGGGCTGACCATGGGCATGCTGCTGTGCATTCCGCTGATGCTCGGCGGCATCGCCATCCTCACTTATGCGCTCACGTGTGAACCGAAGTCTTGTGAACCGAAGTCTTGTGAACCGAAGTCTTGCGAACCGAAACCGAATGATGGCTGAGGCGACGGCGCTGGAGAGCGAAATCCGCCGGCGCATCGCCGTTGCCGGGCCGATGCCCGTTGCCGACTATATGCGGCTGTGCCTGACGCACCCCAAGCACGGCTACTACATCAACCGCGATCCGCTGGGCAGCGACGGCGATTTCATCACCGCACCCGAGATCAGCCAGATGTTCGGCGAGTTGATCGGACTGTGGCTGGCCGCGGTCTGGCGGCAGATGGGTGCGCCGGAAAACATCCGCCTCATCGAGCTTGGGCCCGGGCGCGGGACATTGATGCTCGACGCGCTGCGGGCGGCGCGCGTGGTGAAAGGTTTCCGCGAGGCGATCGTGCTGCATCTGGTCGAGATCAGCCCGGCGCTGCAAAAGCTGCAGCAGCAGCGGCTGGAAGGCCTCGATGTGCCGGCGCTTTGGCATGAGACGCTCGAAGACGTCCCGGCCGGCCCGAGCCTTATCATCGCCAACGAGTTCATCGATGCGCTGCCGGTGCATCAAGCGGTCAAGCAAGCCGACGGCTGGCATGAGCGCGTCGTCGACATCGGCGCCGACGGCAATTTGTGTTTCGGCCTGGCGCGCGAGACGCTCTTTCACTTCGAAACCGGCCTGCCGCGCGGCTTGCGGCAGTCGCCCGAAGGCTCGATCTTCGAATGGCGCCCCGACAGGATCGCGCTCGAGCTTGGCCGGCGCGTGCGAAGCGACGGCGCGGCGCTGATCCTCGACTACGGTCACGTCAAATACGGCCTCGGCGATACATTGCAGGCGGTCGCCGGGCATGCCTACACCGATCCCCTGCGGGCGCCGGGCGAGGCCGATCTCACCGCGCATGTCGATTTCGAGGCCTTGGCGCAGAGCGCGGAAAGCATCGGCGGCCGCATTCACGGTCCCATTGCGCAGCGCGACCTGCTGCTCCGGCTCGGCATCGAGGAACGTGCAGCGGCGCTCAAGGCCAGCGCCTCGCGCGACAAGGCACTGGAGATCGAACTGGCAGCCTCGCGCCTGACCGAAAGTGGCCCGCAGGGCATGGGAGAGTTATTCAAGGCGCTCGCCATCGCCGATCCAAAACTGGGGCTGCTCCCCGGATTCGAGACGCCGCCATGATGATCGAGGCTCGAACACTCGCGCTCGACGGCATCCGCCACGGCTTCTTCACGCGCCAGGGCGGCGTTTCCGGCGGCCTCTATGCGAGCCTCAATGGCGGCGTCGGATCGAACGATGACCGCGCCCATGTCGCGGAAAACCGCACCCGCATGGCAGCCGCGGTCGGGGTCGAGCCGAGCCGCTTTTTGACCTGCTATCAGATCCACTCGCCGCAGGTGGTGGTCGCGGAAACGCCGTGGCTGCCCGAGGCCCGCCCCCGCGCCGACGCCATCGTTACGCGCATGCGGGCGCTGGCGATCGGGGTGAGCACCGCGGATTGCGGGCCGGTCCTCCTCGCCGACCCAAGCGCCCACGTCATCGGCGCCGCCCATGCCGGTTGGCGCGGCGCGCTTTCGGGCGTCGTCGAGGCCGCGGTCGAGGCCATGGAGCGGCTGGGCGCCGAGCGCGGCCAAATCCGCGCTGCGATCGGGCCGATGATCCGGCAGCCCGATTACGAGGTCGGCCCCGATCTCATTGCCCGCTTTGACGCCGAAGACCCCGCCAGCCACCGCTTCTTCGCGACGGCTACCCGCGACGGCCACGCCATGTTCGACTTGGCCGGCTATATCGGCGCGCGGCTGACCCGGGCGGGCGTCCGCCACGTCGAGGACGTCGGGCTTTGCACCTATGCCGATGCGGAGCGATTTTTCAGCTTCCGCCGCGCCACCCACCGCACCGAAGCCGATTACGGCCGCCATGTGAATGCGATCGCTTTAGCTGGTTAAAACGGCGCCAGCGCACCCCGCCAAACCCATTGCGCTCAGGGCGAAAAAACCTGCGGGGACAAGGCCCTGATTCATGTTGCCAGCCCGGCAGGCGACTTGTATCAGGTCGGCGAAAGCCGCTGCCGGGCGCGCAGGAGAAGAGGGAATGGCGGGCAACAACGGGGCTATCAGGCTCGTCGCCGGCAATTCCAACCCCGCGCTTGCCGAAGCCATCGGCGGTTACCTCGGCACCCCTTTGACCAAGGCGATCGTGCGGCGCTTCGCCGACATGGAAGTCTTCGTCGAAATCCAGGAAAACGTGCGCGGCGCCGACGTTTTCATCCTGCAGTCGACGTCGTACCCGGCCAACGACCATATGATGGAACTGCTGATCATCATCGACGCGCTGCGGCGCGCGTCGGCGCGGCGCATCACCGCGGTGGTGCCCTATTTCGGCTATGCGCGGCAGGATCGCAAAGTCGGGCCGCGCACGCCGATCTCGGCCAAGCTCGTCGCCAATCTCATCACCCGAGCCGGCGCCGACCGCGTCATGACGCTCGACCTGCACGCCGGCCAGATCCAGGGCTTCTTCGACATCCCGACCGACAATCTGTTCGCCGCGCCGGTGATGATGCGCGACATCCGCCAGCGCTTCGATCTGACCAAGGTGATCGTGGTGTCACCCGACGTCGGCGGCGTGGTGCGCGCGCGCGGGCTCGCCAAGCGCATCAATACGCCGCTCGCCATCGTCGACAAACGGCGCGAGCGGCCGGGTGAATCCGAAGTGGCCAACGTCATCGGCGAGGTCGACGGCGGCATCTGCATCCTGGTCGATGATATCGTCGACTCCGGCGGTACGCTGGTGAACGCCGCCGACGCATTATTGGAAAAAGGCGCCGCCGCGGTCTACGGCTACATCACCCACGGCGTGCTTTCCGGCGGCGCCGTCGCCCGCGTCGGCAAATCCAATCTCAAGGAATTGGTGATCACGGATTCGATCCAGCCGACGCAAGCCGTCACCGAGTCCAACAATATCCGCGTGCTGCCGATTGCGACGCTGATCGGCGAAGCCATCAACCGCACCGCCGCCGAAGAATCAGTCTCAAGCCTGTTCGACTGAAACGGCTTTCCGCTCTCGTCATCCCCCGAGTCAACTTGTCGCAGGCCGGTCTGTGGACGGTCACGACCGCAGCATTGTGCGCCAAGGCCAAATCACTTCATGAGTGCCGGGTAGCCGCGGCGCTAGAGGCCCTTGCGTTGAATTTGGTGAGTGGAATCAGGCCGATTATAGTCGGCGTGCGGGCTGATTCGCGGCTTTCGGTCAACCGACGCGTAAATGTCATCCCTGCGTCAAATTGCAGCCGGTATTCGCATAAGTCCTAGTGGTGTGCGCATTTCCACTCAGATGCCGCACTGGGGAGAGGGCATGTCCATCATCGAGATCGCACGCGAGCATGGCAACAATCCCCTCGAGGTCGTCGAGCGGATGGCGTCCGGCAACAACTGGCCGTTCGAGCGCTCGGGTGAGGACGAGATCGCGCTGGTCGTCACCGGTAAGTGGACCAATTACCAGATATCCTTCACCTGGATGGGCGACATCGAGGCGCTGCATCTCGCCTGCGCTTTCGAAATCAGAGTGCCGGAGCTGCGGCTTCCGGAAGTGCAGCAGCTCATTGCCATGATCAACGAGCAACTGTGGATCGGCCATTTCGACGTCTGGATGCAGAACGGCATGGTGATGTTCCGCCATGCGCTGCTCCTCGCCGGCGGCGTGCCGGCATCGGGCCGGCAATGCGAGGCCTCGCTCGGCTGCGCGCTCGATGCCTGCGAGCGTTACTTTCCCGCGTTCCAGTTCGTGGTCTGGGCCGGCAAGTCGGCGCGCGAGGCGATGGAGTCCGCCATGTTCGAGACCTCGGGCGAGGCGTGACGAGCGCAACGCCGGATTTGCGCGATTTCTCCGGCCACCTCGTCCTGGTCGGCGCCGGCAAGATGGGCGGCGCGCTGCTCAAAGGCTGGTTGCGGTTCGGCCTCGACCCAAAACACATCGCCGTTCTCGAACCGCAACCATCGCCGCAAATCTCTACGCTCGAGAGCCGCGGCCTGCGGCTCAATCCGCAACTGCGCGCGCTTACCGATGTTGCCGCCGTCGTCGTTGCGGTGAAGCCGCAAACCGCGGCGGAAGCGATCCCACCGCTCAAGCCGCTGATCGGCGCTTCGACCGTCGTCGTCTCGATCATGGCGGGGCGCACGCTGCAATTCATCGCCGGCGCGCTGAACGCACCGTGCGCGTTGGTGCGCGCCATGCCCAACACTCCAGCTGCGATCGGTCGCGGCATCACGGTCGCGGTGCCGCGCGACGTCAATCCGGCGCAGCGCGAGCTTGCGCATCGCCTGCTCTGCGCCACTGGGACCGTCGAGTGGACCGACGACGAGGCGCTGATGGATGCGGTGACCGCCGTGTCGGGATCCGGACCCGCCTATGTCTTCCTGTTGGCCGAAGCGCTGGTTGAGGCCGGCGTCGCCTCAGGCCTACCGCCGTCGCTCGCCGTCAAGCTCGCGCGTGAAACCGTCGCCGGCTCAGGCGAGCTGTTGCACCGCTCCGACCTCGATGCCGCGGTGCTGCGGCAGAATGTGACCTCGCCCGGAGGCACCACCGCCGCCGCGCTTGACGTACTGATGGGCAAGGACGGCCTTACGCAACTGATGCGCAAAGCGGTTGCCGCCGCGACCAAGCGGTCGCGCGAGCTTGCCGGCTGAGGCCTGGCGTCTCCCTGACGCCGCCTTGGAACCGTCTCACCGCGGGCCTACATTGAACCCGATAGTCGCGCGTATGAGGCGCTGCCCAAAAGTTCGGTGCATAGGAGTTCGGTCATGGTTCGCAAGCCCGCCCGCAAATCCGCACGATCGTCCTCCACCACGAAAGCCGCAGCACCCGCCGCCGCGGGCAGCGAGCGCGAAAAAATCATCGCCGCTTTCCTGGCGCTGCTTGCGGAGAAACCGATCGAGCAGATCGGCTTCGCCGAAATCGCCAAGGAAGCCGGCGTATCGCTCGGCCAATTGCGCGGCGAGTTCGCCTCGACGCTGGCGATCTTCGCCGCTCACATCAAGGCGACCGACCGCGCCGTGCTCGCCGCGGATTTGAGCGACATGGCCGAGGAGCCGCCGCGCGAGCGGCTGTTCGACGTGCTGATGCGGCGGCTCGAAGTGCTGGCGCCGCATCGCGAGGCGGTGCGCTCGCTGTTGCGGTCCGCCCGGCGCAACCCGCCGCTCGCTCTGGCGCTCAATGGATTGGCCGTACGCTCGCAGCAATGGATGCTGAGCGCCGCCGAGATCAACGCCTCGGGACCGCGCGGCATGATCCGTGCGCAGGGCTTGGCGCTGCTGTTCGGTTCGGTGCTGAGCACCTGGGTGCGCGACGACGATCCCGGGCTTGCCCGCACCATGGCGGCGCTCGATCGCGCGCTGGCCCGCGGTCAGCGTTTCTCCGGCTTCCTCGACGATTTGTGCCACATCCCGTCGCGGCTTTGCCGGCTGCGGCCGCGCCGGCGCCGGCGGGATGATGATGCCGAAGAGGAGTCGACCGCGGCGTGACCGGCTTGCCGCTTTACCAACGATTAGCCACGCGCCATTCCACAGCCAAAGCTTAGAATGCCTATAAACAAAGGTTTTTCATTGCATCGCTAAGCTGGCTGCGGTAAAGATAGTTGCAGATCGAACCAATTGCCGCCGGGCCGTCCTGCCATGATCGTGTGTTCTTGTAACGTGTTCACGGACAAAGACGTGCGCGGCACGCTCGCGGCCGGCGAAGGTTGTCCGCGTACTGCCGGCGAAGTTTATCATTGCCTGGGTTGCAGCGCCCAGTGCGGCCGTTGCGCCCGCACCATCCGGCGCATCATGGACGAGGCGCTGGCCAGTGCCGCGCCGGCGGCGTGTTGCGGGACCGCCCAGAACCAGCCCTGACATCTACGCCGATCGCGACGGCTCAAGCCTTCCACAAGCCAAGCCTTCCACAAGCCCGGTGCGGCCTATCGCACTCCACCTTTTAATTGTTATAATTAAAGTCTAGGCCACACGTCGTGCGGCGCCGACGCCCCATTGCAGGAGCACGATCATGAAAGGCGACCCCGGAGTCCTCGATTTCCTCAATAAGGCACTGCGGCACGAACTGACGGCGATCAACCAATACTGGCTGCATTATCGGCTGCTCGACAATTGGGGCTACAAGTCGCTCGCCAAGCAATGGCGCAAGGAATCGATCGAGGAGATGCAGCACGCCGACAAGCTGGTGGATCGCATCATCTTCCTCGACGGCTTCCCCAACATGCAGGTGCTCGATCCGCTGCATATCGGCCAGAACGTCAAGGAGGTCCTCGATTGCGATCTCGCCGCGGAAATTTCGGCGCGCTTGCTCTACCAGGAGGCCGCCACCCATTGCCACGGCGTGAAGGACTACGTGACGCGCGACATATTCGAGAAGCTGATGCATGACGAGGAAGAGCACATCGATTTCCTCGAGACCCAGCTCGACCTGGTCGCCAAGCTCGGGCTTGAGCTCTACGCCCAGCACCATATCGGCGAGCTCGAGAAAGACGAGGACTGAGCCGCGGGCGGCCGCTCGCGCCGCCGCAATCCTTAATAGAGTCTTAACGCAGTTTCGCCGGCGCCCCCGCGGCGGGCGAATTGGCGCGCTCGCGCCCGATCCACTCTGCCATTTCTGCCGGCTTGCTTTGCAGCACACGCGCCGCGGTGGATTAACAATTACGGTTAAATCTTAAGGTTAAGACCCGCTTAAATAATTGCTGGCATCTTCGGCCCGGTTCAACGACGGCGGGCCGCCGCACACGTGGCCCGGCCGAGGAAAGGACGAAGCCATGGTCAGCGTCAAATTCTTCGCTAGCGCTGCTGCGGTCGGCTTGCTCAGCACAGCCGCACTCGCAGCCGATCTCCCTCCCCCCCAGATGTATCAACCGCCACCGCAGGTGGCGTATCAACCCGCGCCGGTCGTATCCAGCGGCTGGTATCTGCGCGGCGACGTCGGCGTCGGCATGCAGACGTTCGGCGATTTCCCGCACTCGCAGACGAATTCAGCTTTCGTCTGGCCGGCGAGCTGGACCATCGTGCAAAAAGACATCCAGGACACCGCGATCTTCGGCGGCGGTATCGGCTACGAGTGGAACAACTGGTTCCGGACGGATATTACGGCCGAATACCGCACCAAGGCGGCGTTCAAGGCCACCGGCCGCTACACCGAATTCTGTGCCGGCGGCGGTAACTGCTTCGACGTCACCGCAGGCAACTTCTCGTCAGCTGTGTTCATGGCCAACGCCTATCTCGATCTCGGCACCTGGTGGTGCCTGACGCCCTATATCGGCGCCGGCCTCGGCAGCGCCTATAACCGCATCACCGGCGTGCAGGACAACGGCATCAACTCCGACGGCACCGCCGGCTTCGGCTTGACGTCGGGAGACTCGGCGAATTGGAATTTGGCCTGGAATGCCCAGGCCGGCCTCACCTACAACGTCAACAACAACTTCAAGGTCGATTTCAGCGCCCGCTACCTGCATCTGGGCTCGCCGGAAACAGCCACGGTGTTCTGCCAGAATACGGTGTCGTGCCCGGGCGCCTTCTACAATCTGAACAACACCAACTCATGGGATTTCAGGATCGGCCTGCGCTGGATGCTGCAGCCCGACATGGTCCCGATGATGGCGCCGCCCCCGCTGATGAGCCGGGGCTGATGCCCAGCGCCTGAACGGCGAAATCAAAAAGCAACAGACGGCGCGGGCAACCGCGCCGTCTTCGTTTTATGGGGCCGCCCCAAAGACCCTGAGCCGACCCGGATGGGGAGACACCAGGTCGTTGCTCGGCCCGTTCCGCCCGGCTGGCCTGAGCTAACGCTCCATTAAGGTTAATGCCTGATGATCGCCCACGTCTGGCCGCGCATAGCGCGCCACCGGGACGGAGAATGCGGCCGATGCGTTGGGTCATCTGTGCTTTGGTCGTGCTTGTTGCGCCGGCCGGTGCGCGCGCCGGGGACTTCGACGTGCTGCGCGGCGCGCAACCCGTGGGCTACGCCTCCTATACGCGCTGGAGCGGATTTTACGGCGGCGGACTGATCGGCGAAGAGTTCGACGCCGCCGATTTCCGTAAAGTCGGCGGCCCCGAGATCACCACCATCTCCGGATTGGATGCGAACTTCAACGGGATTCCGCTGACTAACTTCCCGCGGCTTACTTCGCTGAATACGGAAGCGCCGAGCTACAGCGCGTTCATCGGCTATAACTACCAATTCGAAGCGGCCGTCGTCGGCTTCGAGCTGACCTTTACCAAGACGTCGTTTAACGCCAGCATCAACGACATGGAAAGCCACAGCTATTTCCAGACCGCCAACAACACCCTGTACACCGCGCAATACAACGTGACGACCACGGCAGCAGCCAGGGTGGAGGATTACGGCACCGTACGCGGCCGATTCGGCTGGGCGTTTGGCAACCTTCTGCCCTACGGCTTCGGCGGCGTTTCGATCGCGCAGATCAACTCGATGAAATCGGTCAACATCAATTATTTCGGCGTGGCAGTGCCGTCCGCCAGCAGTCCGCCGCCGCTGCCGCCGCCTATCGGCGGCAATTGGACTTTGGCCGATCAAAACAACGGCAAGTGGTATCTCGGCTACGTCGCCGGCTTGGGTCTCGATTACGCGCTGACGCAGAATCTCTTCCTGCGCGGCGAGTTCCAATACATTCAGTTCGGCTCGCCGGACAATATCAGGCTCAGCGCTTCGAGCGTGAGGGTTGGCGCCGGCGTGAAGTTCTGACCGGCCGCCGCGAACACGACGGCAATCTGCCTAGAACTTTACACCGAGACCGCCGCGAACGGTATTGACATCCACGACCAGGTTCGCGATCGGCGCGAACTGCACATATTCGTATTCGGCGCGCAGGAAGACGTTGCGCGTGAGCGCGACGTCGAGGCCGCCGCCGACGGCGAAGCCAACCATCCATTCGCCGTTCTTTCCGGCAGTGCCGGTAAACGAGAACGGTACGCACGCCGGCGTCGCCGGACCTAAAGGGGTACAGGGCTGACTTTGTGGATTTTGTATCCCCGAAACGGTCGCCGAAATGTTGACGTTGGCGTGTCCCACCGCGACGCCGGCAAAGCCGTAGGGCAGGAAATTGCCCAACGCCCAGCCGGCCCGCGCGCGTAGCGTACCGAAATTCAGATCCGTCACGCTGCCGCTGCCGGTGACGGTCACGTCGTAAGTGTTGCCGCCGGCCGACGTCACCCGCGAGATCGGCGAATTGGGCGCGATGAGCGAGAGGTTGGCCTGGTCGTAATTGGCCTCGACGCCCAGCACGAGCCTTTCGAATTGAGTGTTGTAGCCGGCGAAACCGCCGAAGCCCGCGGCGCTGTGATTGGCCTGACCGAGCACCGGCCAACTGGACGGCTGTTGCTCGCTCTCTAGTGCCAGTTCGCGCAACTGATAAGCGAGCGGCGCCTGCGTGGTGTTGCTGAAGTCACCGCCGGCGCTGCTATAGCTGACCTGACCGCCGATATAGATGCCGGCCCAGCCGTTGACGTTCATGGGCGCCGCCGGTTGCGCACCGGTCAGCCAGCTCAGATCGTCCGCGAAGGCGCTTGGCGCAAACGCAAACGCCAACAGTGCATATATGACGCGACGCATAGGACGCCCTTTCCCCTTGTTGCGGGCGATCTTCGAGCGCGGACATTAAAGGGGGGTTAGCCGGTCAGCCGCCGTTGTCACGGCTTAACCGTTCCAAATATTTAGAATTGCGATGCAGCAACAAAACGGCGCGCGATTTTTCCTGAAAGCCGTACCGAGAATTCTGCCACGTTTTCCGGCACTAAGACGACGCGGCCGCGCGTGCGCAAATTCTTGGCAATGAGCGCGACGAACGCGATTCAATAAGCGCTAACCGCAAATGATCTTAAAATTGTCGCTGACGCAGTAGGTAAATCCACGCTGAACGCGCGCGCCACATTTCAGGTTACGAAATCGTTTGCGTGCGGCGGCGGCCGCGCCGTTCGCGATTGTGACAATGTTTTCACCGCCGCCACCGCGGCCGCAAGCGCCGCCAATGCCGATGTCGACCCGCCGCGATGCAGGCCGACGCCGCAACTCGCGCTTGACGGCGGCAGCTCAAATCCTTAATTCCAGAGGTGGGACACCCCTCCCCAACGAGGGGCGACTATCTGGAAGGATAGATCATGACGATTGCCAAGCCCTCCCTGCGGCCAAACGTGCCGCACTTTTCGTCCGGCCCTTGCGCCAAGCGCCCTGGCTGGACCCCGCAAGCCCTTTCCGACGCTTTTGTGGGACGCTCCCACCGCTCGAAGCCGGGCAAGGCCAAGCTCAAGCGCGCCATCGATCTGACCCGCGAGGTGCTGCGCGTGCCCGCGGATTACCGCATCGGCATCGTGCCGGCATCCGATACCGGTGCCGTCGAGATGGCGCTGTGGACGCTGCTCGGCGCGCGACCGGTGACGATGCTGACCTGGGAATCTTTCGGCGAAGGCTGGGTCAGCGACGTTGCCAAAGAGCTCAAGCTCAAGGACGTCACCGTGCTGCGGGCGCCGTACGGCGAGCTCCCCGATCTCGCCAAAGCCGATCCGGGAAGCGACATCGTGTTCACCTGGAACGGCACGACGTCCGGCGTGCGCGTGGCCAACGCCGATTGGATCGCGGCCGACCGCACCGGGCTTACCATTTGCGACGCCACTTCAGCCGCTTTCGCCCAGCCGCTTGAATGGAGCAAGCTCGATGTGGTCACGTTCTCCTGGCAGAAGGCGCTGGGCGGCGAGGCGGCCCATGGCATGCTGATCCTGTCGCCGCGCGCGGTGGCTCGGCTCGAAAGCTATACGCCGCCGTGGCCGGTGCCGAAGATTTTCCGCACCACCAAGGGCAGCAAGCTCAACGACGGCATTTTTCAGGGCGAGACCATCAACACGCCGTCGATGCTGTGCGTCGAAGATTATCTGGACGCGCTCGAATGGGCGAAGTCGGCCGGCGGCTTGCCGGCGCTGCATGCCCGCGCCGATGGCAATGCCAAAGTCATCGCCGATTGGGTCGCGCGCACGCCGTGGATCGATTTTCTGGCGCGCGATCCGGCGCTGCGCTCCAACACCTCGGTCTGCCTGAAGGTGGTCGATCCGGATGTAACGCGGCTCAACGCCGAGGCGCAGGCGGCGTTCGTCAAAGGCATCGCCGCTGCGCTCGATAAAGAGGGCGTCGCTTACGACATCGATGCTTATCGCGACGCGCCGCCGGGATTGCGCATCTGGTGCGGCTCGACCATCGAGCGCGCCGATGTCGAGGCGCTGACGCCGTGGCTCGACTGGGCCCATGCGGCGGCCAAGGAAGCGCTGGCGAAGGCAGCTTGATCGCTCATGGCTTCGGCTCACATGTTCGCCGATCCTCTCACCGAGCGGCTGGTGGCATTCGTGCGCGGCATCGGCATCGAAGTGCGCACCGCCACGTTGCCGGAAAAGACGGTCCTGCCCGGCCTCGACATCCGCCATGGCGCAATTCTGGTCGATGCGGAGCGCTTGGCCCATCCCGGCGATATCCTCCATGAGGCCGGCCATCTCGCGGTCACCGATCCGGCCACACGCAACGCGCCGACGCTGTCGCCGGACGGCGGCGACGAGATGACGAGCATCGCCTGGTCTTACGCCGCGCTACGTTATCTCGAACTCGACCCGGCGATCGTCTTCCACGACCGCGGTTACAAGGGCGGCGCGGCCGCGCTGATCGAGAATTTCACCGCCGGCAACTATTTCGGCGTGCCGCTGCTGCAATTCTACGGAATGGCCGTCGAGCCCAAACGCGCCGCCTCAATCGGCGTCGAACCCTATCCCCACATGCTGCGCTGGTTGCGCTGATCGCAAAGGAATGCCGCCATGACGCCCCGTGTTCTGATCTCCGATGCGCTGTCGCCCGCCGCCGTCCAGATTTTCAAGGATCGTGGCGTCGAGGTCGAATTCCAGCCCAATCTCGGCAAGGACAAGGACAAGCTCGCCGAGATGATCGACGGCTTCGATGGTCTGGCGATCCGCTCCGCGACCAAAGTCACGGCCAAGATGCTGGAGAAGGCCAAAAGCCTGAAAGTGATCGGCCGCGCCGGCATCGGCGTCGACAACGTCGATATCCCGGCGGCGACCGCGCGCGGCATCATCGTGATGAACACGCCGTTCGGTAATTCGATCACCACGGCGGAGCATGCCATCACGCTGATGCTGGCGCTGGCGCGGCAAATCCCGGAGGCTGACGCCTCGACGCGGGCCGGCAAATGGGAGAAGAACAAATTCCTCGGCGTCGAGATTTTCTCAAAAACGCTCGGCATCATCGGCTGCGGCAATGTCGGCTCGATCGTCGCCGACCGGGCGATCGGGCTGAAGATGAAGGTGATCGCCTACGATCCGTATCTGTCGGCCGAGCGCGCGGTAAATCTCGGGGTCGAGAAGGTCGAACTCGATGAGCTGTGGCGGCGCGCCGATTTCATCACCTTGCACACGCCGCTGACCGACAAGACCCGCGACATCATCAATGCCGAGACGCTTAAGCTTGTCAAAAAAGGCGTCCGGCTGATCAACTGCGCGCGCGGTGAGCTCGTTGACGAGGCGGCGCTGTGCGAGGCGCTGAAATCCGGCCATGTCGCCGGCGCCGCGGTCGACGTGTTCCGCGAGGAGCCGGCAACGCAAAGCTGCCTGTTCGGCCTGCCGAACGTGGTCTGCACGCCGCATCTCGGCGCCTCGACCATGGAGGCACAGGAGAACGTGGCGCTGCAGGTCGCCGAACAGATGGCGGACTATCTCTTGCGTGGCGCGATCTCCAATGCCGTCAACTTTCCCTCGATCAGCGCCGAGGAAGCGCCGAAGCTCAAGCCTTTCGTGGCGCTGGCGGACAAGCTCGGCTCGTTCGCCGGCCAGCTCACCGAGAGCGGCATCAGCCGCGTGCAGATTTCCTACGAGGGCGGCGTCGCGCAGCTCAACACCAAGGCGTTGACCTCGGCCGCGGTCGCCGGCCTGCTGCGCCCGATGCTCCAAGACGTCAACGTCGTCTCGGCGCCGATCGTCGCCAAGGATCGCGGCATCGTCGTCGAGGAGACGCGGCGCGAAGCCGAGGGCGACTACGAGAGCCTGATTACGGTGACCGTGACCACCGACCGGCAAACGCGCTCGGTGTCGGGCACGGTCTATGCCGACGGCCATCCGCGCATCATCAACATCAAAGGCATCCGCATGGATGCAGCCTTCGGCCCGTCGATGCTCTACGTGACCAACCAGGACAAGCCCGGCTTCGTCGGCCGCTTCGCGACGCTGCTCGCCGGCGCCGGCATCAACATCGCGACCTTCCATCTCGGCCGCGAATCCGCCGGCGGCGACGCCATTGCGCTGGTCGAGGTCGACGGCATGGTGCCGCCCGACGTGCTCGCCGAGGTGCAGAAAATCCCCAACGTGCAGCAGGTCAAGACGCTGCGGTTTTGAGCGACGGGGTATGTCATGAGCCAACCCATCGTTATTCACGCAGATTGGGATCCCGAAGCCGCGGTTTGGGTCGCGACGACGCGTGATCTTCGAGGACTTGTTACCGAGGCGGAAACAATCGAGGCACTTCGGGCAAAATTACCCGGAATGATCCTTGACCTGTTCGAGGAGTATGGCGACTCCGATATTCCTGCCTCGATAGAAATTATTGCACGCGTAAGCGATCGACTGACTCGGCAAATTCCACCAGTCAATTCTTCGTCGCCGTCGTAATCCCGGTGAACACCAACCCATAGCCGACGGCGTGGTAGAGCTCGAAGCGCTCGCCCAACAGCACGATCGCCAGCACTGATCCGAATACCGGCACGAGGTGGATGAACGGCGCGGCGCGGTTGGCGCCGATGAGCTCGATGCCGCGGTTGAGGAACAGATAGCCGAGCAGCGACGGGAAGATACAGATGAAGGCGAAGCTGAGAAAGCTCTCGGCATCGAACACCATCGTGCGTCCGCTGGCGATTTCAAGCGCGACGAGCGGAATGAGCAGCACCGCGCCGCCGCCCATGCCGGCGGCGAGAAACGACAACGGATGGATCGGCGGCCGCTTGCGCAATATGGCCATGTAGAAGCCGTAGAACACCAGCGCGACCACGAACCAGACGTCGCCCTGATTGAACGCGATGCCGAGCAGGATCGCGAGACTGCCGTGGCAGATGATGACGATGACGCCGGTGAGCGAAACGCAGATGCCGCCAGCTTGCCGCAAGGTGAGGCGGTCGCCGAACAACGCGAAGGTCCACAACGCGACGAACAAAGGCCCGATCGATTGCAGCAGCAATCCGTTGATCGCGGTGGTGTATTGCAGGCCGTAATAGGCCATCGTGTTGTAGGCGGAGAAGCCGGTGAACGCGAGCAACGTCATCATCCCGGCGTGTTTGCGGATGATCGGCCAATCGCGCCGCAGATGGCCGGCCGCGAACGGCAACAGGATCAGGAACGCGCCGGCCCAGCGGCCGAACGCAAGCGTCATCGGCGGGATATGTCCGACAACGAAGCGGCCGAGCACGGTATTGCCGGCCCAGAACAGCGAAGTCAGCGACAGCAGCAGATAAGGCTGGTCGGACAACCAGCCGCCGACGCGGGCGGAAGTGGAAGCGGGCGCGCCCGGCATGGCGGCGTTCCTTTTGTCGATCTTGCAACGACCGCGCAGCGATCGAACGGCGGCCCGCTTTGTAGAAACTTCAAAACCGCCGCACCAGCCCAGGGGCGGCATGGCTGCCCTGGCCGTGCCCGCGCTTTGCGTCAATTTGCCCGGGGCTAAGCCGCATTGTCGCCTCAGCGGCACGGCAAATCCGCAACTAGGCGACAAGGCTAACGGCAAATTCTCTGTGGAAACAATCGTTTGGCGGAAACGACGCGGTCCGGCGGCAGCCGCTTTTCCTTGCTTCCCGCGGTTTCATCCTTTATCCGAAACAGTCGGCTACGGCCGGTATCCGATTCATGTGATGTTTTCATCGGCCTGTCGGGGTCAGTTCCTCATGGCGAATGTTGTCGTGGTCGGCTCCCAATGGGGCGACGAAGGCAAAGGCAAGATCGTCGACTGGCTCTCCGAGCAGGCCGACATCGTCGTCCGTTTCCAGGGCGGCCATAATGCCGGCCACACCTTGGTGATCAACGGCACCACCTACAAGCTGTCGCTGTTGCCTTCGGGCGTGGTGCGGCCGGGCAAGCTTTCGATCATCGGCAACGGCGTCGTGCTCGACCCGCATGCGCTGCTCAACGAGATCGCCACGCTGAAGAAACAAGGCGTTACCGTCACGCCGGAGAATCTGCGCATCGCCGAGAACACGCCGCTGATCCTGCCGCTGCATCAGGAACTCGACGTCGCGCGCGAGAAGGCCTCGGGCAAGGGCGCGATCGGCACCACCGGCCGCGGCATCGGGCCGGCCTACGAAGACAAGGTCGGCCGGCGCGCCATCCGGCTGATGGATCTCGCCGACTTGCAAATGCTCAACGGCAAGATCGACCGCCTGTTGGCGCATCACAACGCGTTGCGCCGCGGGCTTGGCATGAGCGAGATTGCGCCGCGCACCATCTACGATGAATTGGCCGCAGTAGCGCCGAAGGTGCTGCCCTTTATGGACTCGGTGTGGTCGCTGCTCGACGACCGGCGCCGCGAGGGCAAGCGCATTCTGTTCGAAGGCGCCCAAGGCGCGCTGCTCGACATCGACCACGGCACTTATCCGTACGTCACATCGTCGAATACGGTGGCGGCGCAGGCCGCGACCGGCTCCGGGCTTGGGCCCAACGCCATCGGCTATGTGCTCGGCATCTGCAAGGCCTACACCACCCGCGTCGGCGCCGGACCATTTCCGACCGAGCAGCTTAACGAGGTCGGCAAGACGCTCGGCGAACGCGGCAAGGAATTCGGCGTCGTCACCGGCCGGCCGCGGCGTTGCGGCTGGTTCGACGCGGTGCTGGTGCGCCAGACCGTGCGCACCAGCGGCATCCGCGGCCTCGCTCTGACCAAGCTCGACATCCTCGACGGCTTCGAGGAGCTCAAGGTCTGCGTCGCCTATCGGCTCGACGGCAAGGAGATCGATTATTTGCCGGCGAGCGAGCATGCCCAGGCGCGCGTCGAGCCGATCTACGAGACCATCGCCGGCTGGCAGGAGAAAACCGCCCGCGCCCGCTCGTGGGCGCAATTGCCGGCCCAGGCCATCAAATACGTCCGCCGGATCGAGGAACTGATAGGCTGCTCGGCGGTGTTGTTATCGACAAGTCCCGAGCGCGAGGACACCATCCTGATGCAGAACCCGTTCGAAACCTAAGCGATGAAATTTAAAGAGGGCCAGCGTAAGCTCAATCCATGACCGACTACCAACCGCTCATAGCGCGAGCCATAGAGGGGCTTGGCAAAAGCACCGGCGAAGCCCGCCGGACGCTCTATGAACGTGCGCGCTCGGCGCTGGTCACGCAGCTGCGCTCGGTCGAGCCGGCACTCTCCGAATCCGAGATCACCCGGGAGCGCCTGTCGCTCGAAGAGGCGATCCGCAAGGTGGAGGCGGACGCCGCGCGCAAAGCCCGCATGGAAGCGCGCACCGAGCCCCGCTTCGAACCCCGCCCGCTCAAGCCGCCAAGTCGTCCGGCTCCTGCCGCAATGCCGGCGCCGCCGCCACCGCCTGCCGCGGCCTCACCGCCGCCCGCTGCCGAACCGCCGCGCCCGGACCCCCTTGAGGACCAACAAGACGAGCTGCCGCAGCAGCCGGAAGATTTTGACGAGCCGGAGCAAGCTGCGCCCCCGCCCCCGCCGCAGCCACCGCTTCGGCCCGTGCCGTCCACTGCACGCGGCCGGCTGTTAAGCGCGCGCACGCCTTCGCTCGGCCGGGAAGGGCTCAGGGGCTTCCGCGACGTCGTCCACGATGTCGACGATCTCGGCTCCGCCAGCGCCCGCGCGGCCCAATCCGCGCGCGACACCCGCGACACTTATGAGCCGCAACCGCGCCGCTTGCCGCGCGACAACGATCCGCCGCCGGCTCCCTACGAGCCTGAGCTCGATCTGGATGATTTCGGCGCGCACGATGACGATGCGCAGCACCCGCAGAGCCTCGAACAATCTTTTGAGCTCGACGAGGAGCGGCCGTTTCCGTCGCAGCCGGCGCGGGGCCGTTCGGCGCGCCAGGGCGGGTCGGAAGACGAGTACGAGCACGCGCCGCCGCCGCGCTCCTATGTCGGCATCATCAAGCTCGTCGTGATGGCGTGCATCATCGGCATTGTCTTGGCGATTGTCTTCTGGCAATTGCCGAACATGAAACGCATGGTCGCGTCCTTCGGGGCGCGACAGCCGGCCCAGACGACACCGGCGCCGGCGCCGTCCGAACCAAAATTTTCCGGCAGGGTCCCGCAGGAGCAAACGCCCGGACAGGCGGCCAACAGCGGCGCGCCCGGCAATCAGGCGGCTCCGGCCGTGGCGCAACGGGTCGTGCTTTATGAAGAAGACCCGAACGACAAGAATGGCAAACGCTTTGTCGGCTCGGCGATCTGGCGCACCGAGACTGTTTCGCCAGGCGCGGGGCTGGCGCCCGAGCTCGCGGTGCGCGCGGATATCGAAATCCCGGATCGGCGGATGACCGTAACCTGGTCGCTGCGCCGCAACACCGACAAGGCGCTGCCGGCGAGCCACACAATCGAGATCATGTTCAACCTGCCGGCCGATTTTCCCGGCGGCGGCATCGCCAACGTGCCGGGCGTGTTGATGAAGCAGGCCGAGGAGGCGCGCGGCACGCCGCTTGCGGGGCTGGCGGTCAAAGTCACCAACGGATTCTTCCTGATCGGCCTGTCCGCGGTCGACGCCGACCGGCAACGCAATATGCAGCTGCTCAAGGATCAGGAGTGGTTCGACGTTCCCATCGTCTATACCAATGGCGGCCGCGCCATCATGGCGGTGGAAAAGGGCCCGCCGGGCAACCGCGCCTTTGCCGACGCCTTCGCGGCGTGGGCCAAGTGACTGCAACAAGTGAGCGTAACAAGTCAGCCGAACAAGTAAGCGGAACAAACCAGCGCAACAGGCAAGCGCAATTATTGCTATAGTCGGCCGGACGTAAGGCTCGTGTACTGGGAGTGGTTCATTGGCGACGCGTGCGAAAACAAGTGCACCTGATGCCGGCGCGATGCAGCCGGCCGCAAGCCCGCACATCGCTTCGGCACTGCGCACACTGGACACCGAGCGCGACGGCGTCGCCGCGCTGGCGGCTGCCATGTGCGATGGCCTTGGTGCTCCCTTTGTCGCCGCCGTTGAAACAATCCGCAACGCGCGCGGCCGCGTCATCGTCACCGGCATGGGCAAGTCCGGCCATGTCGGCAGAAAGATCGCCGCGACGCTGGCCTCGACCGGCACGCCGGCATTCTTCGTGCACGCCGCCGACGCCAGCCACGGCGACCTCGGCATGATCACGCCGGACGACGTGATGCTGGCGCTGTCCTGGTCGGGCGAGACCGAAGAGCTCAAGGACCTGATCAATTACTCCCGGCGGTTTCGCATTGCACTGATCGCCGTCACGGTCAGCGCCGACAGCACGCTCGGCAAGGCGGCCGACGTCGTACTGGCCCTGCCGGAGACGCGCGAAGCGTGTCCGCATAATCTCGCGCCGACCACGTCGTCGCTGATGCAGCTCGCGCTCGGCGACGCGCTTGCGATCGCACTGCTCGAAAGCAAAGGCTTTAGCGCGATGGACTTCGGCGTCTTCCATCCGCGCGGCCGACTGGGTGCGGCGCTGAAATTCGTCCACGACATCATGCATTCCGGTCAAGCCGTGCCGCTGATCAAACGCGGCGCGCTGATGTCGGATGCGATCGTCGAAATGTCCGCCAAGGGTTTTGGTTGCGTGGCCGTTACCGACAACAACGGCAAGCTTGCCGGCATCATTACGGATGGCGACTTGCGCCGCCACATGCGAGCCGACCTGCTGCAGCTGACCGTCGATGCCGTCATGACGACATCGCCGATCATTGTGCGGCCCGACCAATTGGCCAGCGAGGCGCTGCAGCTGCTCAATTCATTGAAGAAGCAGGCGCTGATTGTCGTGGAATCGGACAGGCCGGTCGGTATCGTGAATTTTCACGATCTGCTGCGCGCCGGCGTGGCATGAGATGGCGCGCCGCCCGAGCGCGGCGGCTAGTACAGGCCGCCGCGCCTGATCGCCGCGTCATCATCGCTCTGAGGTTCGGCGGTCGCGGGTGCAGGGGTAGCGGGCGCATTCGTCGCAGCGTTGGCGGCAGCGGGCTTCGCCGGTTCGGTTTCGGCTTGCCGATGCGCAACGTAGTCGTCGTAGCCGGGAGTGCCCGGCCGCGGCGGAATGCCCCCGGGCAAGCCGCCGGCCCAGTGCGGCCAATGATCGGCCGTAAATCCGGCGACGGGCCCGCACGATCCCAGAGCCAAGCCGAGACCGAGCCCCATCAATGCCACGGAGAGCCTTTTGACCATCATGCCAGCCGCAGGGTTGGGCCTCGATCTACTGCTATTTGGACGTGCGCTGCTTTCGTGGCGGGACTGTGATGTCCTGAAAAGGCGCAGGTTCCGCTTCCCCGATGGCAGCGCCGGACCCGTTGTTTGGCGCGCGATTTCGAGCAACTAAACTTCTATGATCTCGGTGTGAACGATTTCCTAACCTGCCGTCAATGGCGCCGATGACGTATCGACGACGCTCCGCGATGCCGCTGCAGCACACCACGCTGCGCGTGGCGCTCGTGCTGATGCTGGTCCTGTTGGCAGGATGCAGCAGCTTGGCAGGTCCGCAAGACGGCGCCGCGACCGCGCCTTTGAATTCGGATTACCGCCGCATGATCGCCGCACATCTCAAAAGCACATTCACGAAGTCGCCGCTGACCGGCCCGGCCGAGATATCGGACCCGCGATGGGTTCTGGCCAACAAGGGATGGAGCTGGCAGGTCTGCGTTCGCTTCCAAGATCGCGGTCACCAGCGTACATATGCGCTGTTCTTCAAAGGTTCGGAATTCCTCGATGAGCGATACGCGGTTTTGACCGATGCCTGCGACGCGCAAACCTATTCCGAGTTCGATCTGGGTTCGGGTGTGATGAGGCCGGGGGCTGTGGGCGATCCGGGGCCGCTGTATTAGATGCGCCCGATAGTCGGCGACAGGTCCGCGCGATGAACGACGGCAGCGGCAATATTTGGCTCGTGGGCGGCGCGGTCACCGTCATTTTCGCGGCGTTGATGAGCGCATTGCTGATCGTCGCACTCTACCCCTGGCTTGAGCGCTATGCGCTCGCCAAGCCGAATGCCCGGTCGTCGCATCGCACGCCGACCCCGCAAGGCGGCGGCATCGCCGTCATCGCTGCGACAATAGGTGCCGTCGGTGTCGCGCTGGCGATTTTCTCGCTGGGCGCTTCGCCCGACTTGAGCCTGCCGAAAGTCGTTGCCGCGGCGTTGCTCATGACTTGCCTCGGCGCGATCGACGATATTCGGCCGCTTCCCGCCGGACTGCGCTTGATCCTGCAGGCGGTCGTGATCGCGGGCATCATCTATACGCTGCCCGATCAGCTTCGCGTGGTGCCGCCATTGCCGTGGTGGATCGAACGGCTCCTGCTGCTGATCGGCGGCTTATGGTTCGTCAACCTGGTCAATTTCATGGACGGCATCGACTGGATGACCGTCGCGGAAGTGATACCCCTCACGGCGACCCTCACGGTGCTCGGCATAGCGGGCGCGCTGCCATCCTACGGTACGGTGCTGGCGCTGGCGCTCGGCGGCGCCATGATCGGATTTGCTTATTTCAATCGCCCGACGGCCAAAGTTTTTCTTGGCGACGTCGGCAGTCTCCCGATCGGTCTCATTCTCGGCTGGCTATTGTTGCTCGTCGCCGGCGGCGGTCATCTGGTCGCCGCTGTCGTGATGCCGCTCTATTATCTCGCCGATGCCACGATCACCTTGTTCCGGCGCCTCATCCGGCGCGAGCCGTTCTGGGAAGGGCACCGCAGCCATTTCTATCAGCGCGCCACCGATAAGGGCTTTACCACCATGGCTGTGGTCGCGCGCGTGTTCGCCGTGAATATCGGCCTCGGCATTCTGGCGATCATATCCGTAATCGTGCCGGGCCGGCCGAGCGAGATCGCCGCGCTGACGGTTGGCGCTGTTCTCGTTGCCTGGCTGCTCGCCGCGTTCGAGCGGGGCCGCACGTGAGTCGCGTCCTGGTCACCGGTGCATCCGGTTTCATCGGCAGTGCCGTGGTCGCGGCCTTGGCACGAGACGGCCACACGGTGCGCGCGGCGGTGCGGCGGCCGCAGCTGTCGTTCCCCGACGGCGTCGAAGTGATGCAGCATCCGGATTTGGCGGAAGCGTTCGACTGGCAGCCGCTGCTGCAAGGCATCGATCAGGTCGTTCATCTCGCCGGCATCGCTCACACCCGCGGCGCCGATGCGGCGTCATACGATCGCGTCAATCGGCTGGCGACGGCGCGGCTGGCAACGGCCGCAGCGCTTGCGGGCGTCGGGCATTTTGTCTTTATTTCCTCGATCCGTGCGCAAAGCGGGCCGGCCGCCGATCATGCCCTGACCGAGCGCGACCCGCCGGCGCCGACCGAGATCTATGGCCGTTCAAAACTCGCCGCCGAGAAGGCTGTTCGTGCATCCGGCGTGCCGTTCACCATCCTGCGCCCGGCGCTGCTCTATGGCCCGGGGGTGAAGGGAAATCTGGCGCTGCTCGCGCGAGCCGCCGCGACGCGGTTGCCGCTTCCGGTCAAGGATTTCGCCAACCGCCGCTCGCTGCTTGGCATCGACAATTTCATCTCGGCATTGGCCTTCGTGCTGGCGACGCCGGCCACCATCGGCGAGACCTATGTGGTCGCCGACCCCGGGATTCCGCCGCGGCTGTCCGATGTTTTTGTAACGATGCGGCAGGCTCGCGGCCGCCGCGCGTTTATCATGCCGATGTCGCCGGATTATATCGAGCTGCCGCTGCGCCTGTTCCGGCGCACCGATCTATGGCATCGCATCGGCGGCAATTTGCGGGTCGATGCCGGCAAGCTGATCGCGGCGGGCTGGCGGCCGGCGCACGATACAAGCGGCGGCCTCACTGCCATGGCTCAGGCGGCGGCGCCGCGAAAGTCCGGCACCGCATCGCGCAGCACGCGGTAGATCGCCTCGCGTTCCTCCCGCGCCAATCCCTGCTCCAGCATGGCGAGCCAGCCGCGCATCGAGTCGAGCGGCGGCTGCACCGGACGCGCGGCGACGACGCCGACGAAGCCGATGTCCACCATCGGCTCCTCGCGCGCGAACAGGATTTCCTGCATCCGTTCGCCCGGGCGCGTCCCGGTGAACACGATATCGATGTCGCGGCCCGGCTCAAGGCCAGCGAGCCGGATCATGCGCTCGGCAAGATCGACGATCTTCACCGGCTGGCCCATGTTGAGCACATAGACCGAGACGTCGGAGCGATCGGGCCCAAGCGCGTGGCTCGCCGCGGTAACGACGAGATCGCACGCCTCGCGAATGGTCATGAAGTAGCGCACCATGTCGGGATGGGTGACGGTGACCGGACCGCCGGCGTCGATCTGCGCCTTGAACTTCGGCACCACCGAGCCGGTAGAGGCGAGCACGTTGCCGAACCGTACCGCGATCAGCCGCATCGTCGGACGTTCGGCTTCGCCGCGGCGCGAAAAATCGGCGTCGAGCGCCTGACAATACATTTCGGCAAAGCGCTTGGTGGCGCCGAGCACCGAGACCGGCTCGATCGCCTTGTCGGTCGAGATCATCACCATCGCCGCGGCACCCGCCGCGGCGGCGGCGTCGGCGACATTGACCGAGCCAAACACGTTGGTCTTGATGCCCTCTTCCCAGTTCGCCTCCAACAGCGGCACGTGCTTGAGCGCCGCGGCATGGAAGACGATGTCGGGCTTGAAATCCGTCATCAGCCGGAACACGCGATTGCGGTCGCGGACGTCGGCGATGCGGCCGTCGATCACCGGCCGCGCCTGTTTGGTGGCAAGAGCTTCCAGCACCGCATGCAGCGCCGGCTCGGAATTCTCGATGATGAGCAGCCGCGACGCGCCGAACGCGATGACGCGGTCGCAAATCTCGGCGCCGATCGAGCCGCCGCCGCCGGTCACCACCACCGATTTGCCGTTGAGGAAGGTTTCCAGCCGCGCGTAATCGATCTTCACGATAGGACGCAGCAACAAATCCTCGACGTTGACCGGCGCCAGCCGCGGCATTTCGCCGGCGTCATCGAGCGAAGGCAGCCGGCTGACCGCAAGCCCGAGACGGCGCGCATGCATCAAGGTCGCTTCGGGTTTTGCATCCGGCTCGAATGCCGACGGCGTGAAGATCACCCGCGAGATCGCAGTGTCGCGTTGCGCAAAGTCGTTGACGACGGCATCGAGCGCCGAAAAATAACCGAGAACGGGAATACCGCGAATCGACTGGCCTTGATCGCCAGCGGACTGCGACAGCACGCCGACCGGCCAGATTTTCTTGACCGCGCCGCTTTCGATGGCGCGCAGCAGCACCTCGGCGTCGGCGGCACGGCCGAGCACGAGCGCGGGATTGGCGGCCTCCGCGCGGGCGTGATGCCGGGTGCGCGTGTAGCGGAAATAACGATAAGCCAGCCGCGGTCCGCCGAGGAAGACGAATTGCAGGACCCAATACAGGACGATGGTGATCTTGCCGAAGAAGAACTGCCCGAGCACGTTGGGCGCGACCAGCACGTAATCGAGCACCAATAGCGACACGGCGAGCACCGTCGACGCGCGCAGGATGTTCATCAAATCCGGCAGCGACGCGAACCGCCATTTCGCCTCGTAGAGATGGAACAGGTAATAAACGATCGCGGCATAGGCGACGAAGCCGGGCAAGAACAGGAGCAGCGGCTTTTCGCGCTCCATCAAGCCCGCCGCCTCGAAGCGGATGTAGAAGCTCGCAACGACCGCCGCCGCCGTCATGACCAGGTCATGGGCGATAACCAGCGTTCTGCGCGGGCTTATGTGCAGTCCGTGCATCCTTAAATCCGTGCCGCGGGATGGATTATCCCGGCTTTTCAATACCGGGCTTTGTTCCAAGGCGCCACCCCAGCGCGGCCGCCCTAGGCCGCCCGGCGCACCGCAAGTGCTTGATTTACAGCCGTTATTACCTGGACGGCAGAAAGCTCGTCGAGGCACTGACTGAAGCTGTCGAGGCGCCGTTGGCAGCCCTCGAGCTGGCACGGCAGGCAGGGCAAGGGGTTTTGCACCAGCCACACATTGCCGCGCTGTTGGATGGTGCCGGCGGCCGCCCACGGCCGGTCGAGGCCGCCCATCGGCCAGGGCCCCCAAAGGCGCGGATCGGTCGGCCCGTAGAGTGCCACCGTCGGCGTGCCGGTGGCGGCGGCGAGATGGGTGATGGCGGTGTCCGGACCCACATAGGCCCGCGCGGCGGCGATGGTGGCGGCAAGCTCCGGCCAGTCCAGCCTGCCGTCGAGCCGCGTGACCTCGCAGTCGCGCCAGACTTCGTCGAGATAGGCGCGGTCGTTTTTGGCTCCGCTGGTGACGACGGCGAGGCCGCGCTGACGCAGCGCTGTGGCGAGCGCCCGCCAGCCGTCCATGGTCCAGCGCTTGTAAGTGAACATCGGCGCGGCGTGGACGACAGCATACGGCTGCGCCGGGATCAGGTTCGATTGCACGCCGCCTGCCGGGCATACGATTTCCGGCACGGCGGGAATGCCGAGCAGTTCGGTGAGGCGGAGCACGTCGCGCACGCGATGCTGTTGCCGGTCGGCGATATAGGAGCGGCTGAGCGCCAGACGCTTCACCGTCGCCGACAATCCATCCGATTCGATGGGCCCGGCGCTTTGCCGGCCCGCGATCCACGCCAACATCGTCGGCCGGTCGCCGGTCTGAGTGGAGAGCGCGACGTCGTAACGCCGCGCCAACCGGCGCAGCAGGGCAAGAGTTTCGCCGGCGCCCGGACGCTGCGGTATGGCGATGACTTCGGCGAGATCGGGGTTGTCGGCTAAAATTCCCTCCGTTCCGGCGAACACCAGCGCCTCGATCGAAGCTGTGGGGTAGGCGCGCTTGATGCTGCGAATGAGCGGCGTCGTCAGCAAAACGTCGCCGAGCCGACGCAACGCCACCACCAGCACACGGGGATTGCTCGGCAAGGCAAGCGGCGTCATGGCGTCACGCCGGGCGATGCGGCAGGCGGGGCAGCGGGCGGTCTTTGGGCGTCGCGCAGCACCGTGCCGCCGACGATGCCGACGCCGAAGACATAGAGCCAGCCCTGGCCGAAATCGAACAAATGTGAATTGACCAGCGACGACAGGAAATTCTGCACGACGATGATGGCGCCGATCGACGCCATCAGTCCGGCCCCGCGAAACAGCAGTCCATGCGCGGCCCACATCGCCAGCAACACCGCGGCGCCGACGGCGCCGAGCTCGATCGCCACGGCGAAAATCTGGTTGTGCGGATTGACCGTGGCAGCGGCCGAAGCCGAACCGGCATCACCGGAGGCCGCGAGGCGAAACTGCTCGGCGATAGATCCCGTGCCGTGGCCGATGAAGGGCGCGGCCTCGACGATGGCCGCCGACTTCTTCAGGTACTCCATGTGCAGCCCGGTTGAATTGGCCGCGTCCGAGTTCTGATAGGTACGAAGCTCAGTGAACGAATGCATTACGCGCACATTGAAATAAGGCGATGCGTTCAACGCCAGGGCGGTAAGAGCGGCCGCGACGATGCCGGCAAGAGCCGCACCTCGCCCGCCGGAATAGCGATAGCCGAGCACAACAGCGAGCAACGGCGCGACTACGACGGTGGTGCGGCTCGTTGCGACGAAGGCGATATTGACGAGGAAACAGGCGGCAGGGCAGAGCAGCGCCGCTATGGTTGGCCATCGGGCTTCGCGCCAGCGCTCGCAGGCCGCGCCGATGAGCCCGAAGGCGCAAATGAGGAAGATACCGCTCTGCCAGATGTAGTCCTTGACCGGTACGCCATAGTCCATGGCGTGTCGGCCAAAGACAGGAATACGCCCGACAAGCCCCGGCGGCATCAGCGCCAACAGCGACGACAGCACGAGCACGACGGTTGCGGAAGCAAGGAAACCATAGCAGGCACAGCACCCGAATTCCGAGCGGCGGAATTGCGCCAGCAGCAAGGGGATGGCCAAGAGACGATGGAAACCGCCGAGGCCATCGATGCGCTCGGCCCACGGCACGTCGGCCCACAGCATGCCGACGGCGGCGAGCACCCAGAGCAAGACCGGCAAGCCACCCGCGGCGGTCAAAAGTTCGCGGCGCATGTCAGCAGCGGCCAAGGTCGGCAGCACGGCCACAAGCCACAGCACGATCAGAATGAGGCTCGCCGACGTCGACCACGGCAGCGACACTACGACGGCTATGGCGAGCCAGTCGGCAGCCTGTTGCAACAACTGCCTATCGAGCGTCATGGCTTAAGCCGCAGCATCAGGTTTTTATGCCGGCTCAGCGCGACAAGCTCATAGCCGCATCCCTGCATGACCGACATTAAATCGACTTTCCAGCTTGGGCGCGAATCCTCGATGATCACGAGCCGCGGCAATAGCCGCGGCGGCGCATCGCGAAAAAATGACGCAAGAATCAGGTCCTCCAAGCCTTCGACATCTATCTTCAAGGCATCGACGGCATCGACACCTTCGCCGGCGAGCACGTCCGATAGCGTTTGCGAAGGTACGCGCACCGTTTCAGTTGGCGGCTGCGCCTGATCGATTTTCTTCGTCCGCGTGCCGCCGCGATCGCGCCGGTCCAATTCGACCGCAACGACACCTGCCTCGTCGCTCAATGCCTTCGGGATGATGGTGATCGGCACGCCAGGATTGGCGCGAACGTTGAATTCCAAGCGGCGAAGGTTTCCCGGCTCCGGCTCGATGGCGAGAATACGCGCCTGCCGCCCCGCGCAGGATGCGACGAACAGCGAGAACAGGCCGACGTTGGCGCCGATATCGACGAAGGTGAACGGCCGCGCGTCAGCTTTCGCTTGGGCAATGTCGCTTTTCAGCTCCGCGAGTTCCTCCGGCTCGTACATCCGCGGCGTGAACAGCAGATTTTTTTCGCAGCCGTTGTCGCGCGGATGCAGCCGCATGTGCAGGCCCCAGCGCTCCACGTCCAAAGCGCCGTCGGGATAAGCGAGACGCATGGTGACGGCGCGGCGCAGGAGGATGGCGAGACGCAATCCGGCCCAAGTGTCGGGCAGCGGTTTGGTCAATGCCATGACCGTCCGATCGAGCCAGTTTGGTGCCAGTGCGCCGAATGCCGGAGTATTCATTGTCGTAAAGCCGTCAGCCCGCGCTCGGCACGGATGCGATTGCTGGAGAGAATGGCGACGAGCCGGCGCTCGTTGTCCGCCAGCCGCGACCGGTCGGCTTCGGCGTGCCACAAATGCAGGACTCCGGTCGCCATGCGGCCGTCTCTGCGCCGCACGCCGGCGCGCATCAGGCGGACCAGAAGATCGGAATCCTCACCTCCCCAACTTGCGAAGTCACCTTCGAAACCATCGACGGCGATGAGGTCCGAGCGCCAGATGCCGAGATTGCAGCCTTGGGCGCCGCGCCAGTCGCGCTGGCGCAATTGGCGCAGCGGCCCGAGCGGCAGCGCGACGAGCGGCGCAAGCCGTTTGATCTCTTTGGCGCGCCGCGTCCGCCACCAATCGGCAAAGGTCCAGCTTTCCGGTTCCAGTTTTTCTTTCAGGATTCGCTCCGAAAGCGCCCGCGACAACAAGAGCCGGTTGCCGGTGACGAACCAGCCGCGCTTGGCCAGTGCGCGATGCGCGGCGACGAAATTGGTTCGCGCGATGCAATCGCCGTCGAGGAAGATGCAATAGTCGCCGGACGCGGCAAGGATTGCGCGGTTGCGGATTTCGGCGAGGCGGAAGCCGTCATCGGGGTGCCAGACATGGTCCAGACGGCCGTTGAACCGCTTTTGCCAGGCGTCGATCAGCTCTTTGGTCTGCCGCGTGGAGCCGTCATCGGCGACCAGCACCTCGAAATCGGGATCGCTCTGGCGCGCCAGCGAGCGCAGCACCGCACCGAGCGCGTCGGGACGATTATAGGTCGCGACGATGACGGAGATGCGTTCGGCCACGACGGCACTGCTCCAAATTGGTACTAGCGACCTCGTCCGAGCGCGGCCCGGAGTTTTTCACGCTGTTTCCGCTTGGCCTCGCGCAGGTGCCGAAACGGAACGCCGAGATAGTGCTTGCGCAAGAACTGCCAATGGCCGAACGGGCTCACCGTCATCGGTGAGTCAGCTGGCACGTACCAGCCATTGATTCCGGTGCGGCGCACCCATTTATAGCCGCGCGACGTCAGCAGTCGATGCAGCTTCAAATTCAGCGCCAGATCCTCGATCAGGATCAGCCGCGGTTGCCAACGCGTCAGCGTCAAGCCATTCAACACTTCGATCTCGTGATTTTCGACGTCTATTGAAAGAAAGTCGATCGGGGTGGGCGCCTTTGCTTCCTCGAGAATATCATCCAGCGTACGCGCGGGCACTTCGATCACGTCTTCCTTGCGCATGCCGGCGACAAAGAAATCCGGATTGAGCGAGGAGTGGAGGCCGGCCACATGCAAGCGCAGCATCTTGCCGGCATTGGACGGCGACGAGCAGGCACAGGCAAACACCTGGGCTTGCCGTTGTTCCTTCAGCTTCTGCGCCAGCGCCGGCTGCGGTTCGACCAGGACGCCGCGCCAGCCCAGACGTTCCAGATGCCAGCTCTGCGACATGTACTCAGGGTCGTTGGCGCCGACGTCGACGAAGTAGCCGGTCCGCGCCCCGCCGAAGAACTCCTCCTTGAGCGGGGTCTCGGCCTTGTCCGGAAAGATCGCGCGCTGTCGTGCGAGCATCAAAGCGCTGCTCCGATCACGATGCCGATTCGGCCGAGCGACGCACCAGCCCGGTGGTCGAGTGGCCGGGCACCAGATCGACGAGCATCACGGTTCCGCCCGCGGCCTCGACCACGTCGCCGCCGACCACCTCCTCGCGCGTGTAATCGGCGCCCTTGACCAGCACCGCCGGCCGCACCCGCTTGATCAGTTCGAGCGGCGTGTCCTCCTCGAAGACGACGACGAGATCGACCGCTTCGAGCGCGGCAATCACTTCGGCACGGCCTTCGGCAGGGTTGATCGGCCGGCCGTTGCCCTTCAGCCGCCTGGTCGAAGCGTCGCTGTTGAGCCCGACCACGAGACGGTCGCAGGCGGTGCGGGCCTCGGCCAGCAATTTGATGTGGCCGCGGTGCAGAAGATCGAAGCAACCGTTGGTGAAGCCGATGCGCAAACCGTGCTTGCGCCATTCGGCAAGCCGCTCGTCAAGCACCGCCCAGTCGAACACGATCTTGTCCTCGGGCGCGAGCGAGGCGGCAGGCAGGATGCGGTGGCGAAGCTCGGCCAGCGAGACCGTCGCCGTGCCGCGTTTGCCCACGACCACGGCGGCGGCGGCGTTGGCGGCGCGCATGGCGGATTCGAACGGCGCCTGCATCGCCAGCAGCACCGCCATCACCGCGGCGACCGTGTCGCCGGCGCCGGAAACATCGCGGATCTTGACCGGATAGGCCGGAATATGGACCGGCGCATGACCCTCGAGGTGGAGCGTCATGCCCTCCTCGCTGCGGGTCACCAGAACCGCTTCGCTTTCGACCAGGCGCGCCAGCTCCGCCGCGGCTTTGGCGATTTCCGTTTCCGTCGCGACCGGGCGATGCACGGCGGCGCCGAGTTCCTGGCGGTTCGGCGTGATCAATGTCGCGCCGCGGTAGACGCTGTAATCGTGGCCTTTCGGATCGACCACCACCGGTTTGCCGTGCCGCCGCGCCGCGTCGATGATGGCGCGGATGACGCGCGGCGTCAGCGTGCCTTTGGCATAGTCGGACAGCACCACGGCGCCGACCTGCGGCATGGTCGTTTCCGCGGAGGCGATGATCGAGTCTTCGCTATGGGCGCTGGTCGGCGCGGTGGTTTCCCAATCGGCGCGCATCAGATGGGTCGAGTGATGCTCGGAGACGAAACGCACCTTGCGCGTGGTCTGCCGCGCCTTGTCGATGACCAGATCGGGCACGATCAGACCGTTGAACTTGCCGAGCGCGTTGGTCAGCGTCAGACCCGCCTCATCGTTGCCGATCAGGCTGACCAGGATGCATTTCGAACCCAGAGAAGCGATATTGCGCGCCACGTTGCCGGCGCCGCCGATCTCGATCGCGCTGTGCCTGACCGCGAGCACCGGCGTCGGTGCCTCGGGCGAAATGCGCGTGACTTCGCCATAGACGAAATCGTCGAGCATAAGATCGCCGACGCAGAGCACGGTCTGCTTCGCAACAAGCTTGAAGGCGTCTTCGAAATCAAACATGCATTGCCCGCGAAAGCCTTTTGTGCCTCTTCACCGGTAGCGATCGGCGCGATCGAGATAAGTCGTCACGTAGTGCCGCACCGCGTCTTCGAGCGGCGTGAATGCCGCATTATAGCCGGCCCGCCGCAGATTTCCGGTCTCGGCTTGGGTGAAATACTGGTAGCTGTCGCGGATCGCGACCGGCGTGTCGATATATTCGATGGCCGGTTCGCGGCCGAGCGCCGCGAACATGGCGCCGATCAGGTCGCGGAAGCTGCGCGCGGTGCCGGTGCCGACGTTGAAAATGCCCGATACTTTGGGCGTGGCGAGCAACCAGCGCACCACGGCGACAGCGTCGTCCACAGAGATGAAATCGCGTTTCTGCTCGCCGTCGGCAATGCCTGAGCGGTGCGACTTGAATAGCTTGATGGTCTTGCCGGCCTTGGCATCGTCGAACCGCTTGGCGACGAGGCTCATCATCTCGCCCTTGTGGTACTCGTTGGCGCCGAAGACGTTGAAGAATTTCAGCCCCGCCCATTGCGGCGGCATCTTCTGCTTGCGTGCGGCGCGCTCGACCACGGCGAGGTCGAACATATGCTTGCTCCAGCCGTAGAGGTTCATCGGCTTAAGCTGCTTGAGAGCGGCAATCGACCAGTCGTCGGAAAAACCTTTTTGGCCGTCGCCGAAGGTCGCGGCCGACGAGGCGTAGATGAACGGCGTGCGCGTCGCCGCGCACCATTCCAACAGGCGCAGCGACAGCCGGAAATTGTTTTCCATGACCGCGTCGCCGTCGGTCGCGGTGGTCGAGGAGATGGCGCCCATATGCACGACCGCCTCGAGTTTGCGGCCGTCGATCCAGCGCAACAGATCGGCCGGCGGCACGAAATCGGCGATTTGGCGGTTTGCGAGATTGCGCCACTTGCCGTCGCTGCCGAGGATGTCGTTGACGGCAATGTCGCTGCGGCCGGCCTCGTTGAGGCTCGCCACCACGTTCGATCCGATGAACCCGGCCCCGCCGGTGACCAACAACATCGACGCTTTGACCGGTTTGCGTCGGACCAGAGCCGACAGCCGCTCCTTTGCCCCAGTCCGGCGCGATGAGCAACACTCGGCAGCTTGATCTGGCGGCCAGGTTTAAAGGGTCGCGCTCCTAAAAATGAATAGTAATTCATAATAATAAAATGAATTTAAATTCATTTTATTAAGCGTAAGGGACTCCATAGACGGCTGGGTCGGCTGCGTATTGCCTTTGGCAATTTCGCGGGCACGTATTACCGCTACACAAAGCGTCACAAGGCAGCGCGGAACCGGGCGCCGCCTGCGGGCAAGCGGCTCAGGCGCGAATAGGATTCTGTGGCGCCAAACGTGATGGATCAAAGGTCCGACAATACATTCGCCGACCACCTCGCCGATGCGAGGCTGGACCGCGGCCCGATATTGATCGTGCCCTATATGTGGATCGGCGACTTCGTGCGTTGCCACACCGTCATTCAGTTGCTGCGGGCACGCTTCCCCGAGCGGCCGGTCGATATGCTGACGACGACGCTGTGCGCGCCGTTGACCGATTACATGCCCGGCCTGCGCCAAGCCATTACTGTTGATCTTCCGCGCAAAAGCCTCGCTCTGGCGCAGCAGAAAACACTCGCGGCGCGCCTCAAGCAGGAGGGCTACGGCACCGCGCTGATCATGCCGCGCACCTGGAAAGCGGCGCTGGCGCCGTTTTTTGCCGGCGTCCCCGAGCGCACCGGCTTCGTCGGCGAGGCGCGGTTTTTCCTGCTCAACGATATGCGGTTTGGCGAACGCGGCTTGCAGCGCATGGTCGATCGCTGCGCCGCGCTGGCGCTGCCGCCCGGCGCCGATTTGCCGGCGCCACTGCCCGTGCCGGAGCTCAAAGTGCCGCCGGCGGAAATCGCTGCGTGGCGAAGCCGGCGTGGGCTCGCTGAGGAGAGCCGGCCTGTTGTCGCGCTGGCGCCCGGCGCGGTCGGACCGTCCAAGCGTTGGCCGAGCGCATCCTATGCCGCGCTGACCCGCCGCCTCCTCGCCGACAGCTTTGCGGTCTGGGTACTGGGCGGCCCCGACGAGAAGGCGCTGGCGGCGGAGATCGTCGGCTCAACCGACGCCCGCGATCTCACCGGACACGACCTGCGCGATGCCATCCTGGCTCTGGCGTCGGCGTCGGCCGCGGTCTCCAACGATTCCGGCCTCCTGCACGTCGCCGCAGCGCTGGGCACGCCTGCGATCGGCATTTTTGGCCCGACCAGCCCCTGGCATTGGGCGCCGCTCAATCCGCTGGCAGCGACGATGGAGACCAAGAGCGTTTTGGAATGCCGCCCCTGCCATAAGCCGACCTGCCGACTCGTCCACCACCGCTGCATGCGCGACATCGATCCGGACGAGGTTTTTGCCGCAACCCGCCGCGCGCTGGCGGCGGCCGCGACTGTCGGTTGAAGTCCGCCGCCGCCTAACGTGGTATTCACCGAATCGGAGTAGGGCTGACCGACATGACAGTCCTGGTCACAGGCGGCGCCGGCTATATCGGCAGCCACATGGTCTATGAGCTCGCCGATGCCGGCGAGCGCGTGGTCGTGCTCGACAATTTGTCGACGGGTTTCGACTGGGCCGTCGCCAAAGGCGTGCCACTTGTCGTCGGCGAGACCGGCGACCAGGCGCTGGTCGCGCGTCTCATCCGCGAGCACGGCGTCGATGCCATCATCCACTTCGCCGCATCCATTGTGGTGCCGGATTCGGTTCGCGATCCGCTCGGCTATTACCGCAACAATACGATGAACTCGCGCGCGCTGATCGAGTGCGCCGTGAACGGCGGCGTGCGTCACTTCATCTTTTCCTCGACCGCCGCCGTCTACGGCAATCCCACCGAGATTCCGGTGAAGGAAGACGCGCCAACGCTGCCGATCTCGCCTTACGGCTGGTCGAAGCTGATGACGGAGATCATGCTGCGCGACGCGGGCAACGCGTACGGCTTGCAACATGTGATCCTGCGCTACTTCAATGTCGCCGGCGCCGATCCGCAGCACCGCACCGGCCAATCGACCAAAGCCGCCACGCATTTGATCAAGGTCGCGGTCGAAACCGTGCTCGGCTTGCGTCCCAAGCTCGACGTGTTCGGCGACGACTATCCGACGCCCGATGGCACTTGCATCCGCGATTACATCCACGTCAGCGATCTCGTGCGCGCCCATGCCGACGCGCTGCGCTATTTACGATCCGGTACACCGTCGTTGACGCTCAATTGCGGCTACGGCCACGGCTTCTCCGTTCTTGAAGTGATCGACGCGGTCAAGCACGTTTCCGGAATAGATTTCAAGGTCGACATCGCGCCACGCCGGCCGGGCGACCCGGCGCAGATCGTGGCGCAGTCCGAACGGGTGCGCAGCAAGCTCGGCTGGCAGCCGCGCTACGACGATCTTTCGACCATCGTGCGTGACGCGCTGCACTGGGAACGCGAGCTTATGAAGCGCCAAACGCGACAGGCCGGCGCGGACCGCAAGGCCGCTATCTGAGCCTGCACCGCAGGTTCCCGTGAATGGACCTTACGGTCCATAAAATCGTTGAATTCACTTGAAAATTCCGCCCCGTCCGGGCATGAAACGCGCTCAAGCACGTCCGCGCGAAGACCGGCCGGGGCGGAGCGAAATGGAACACGCATGACAGCTCCCACGCCCGAACCGGCGGATCAATATTCGACCCGCATTCTGGTGCGCCGGCTGCTGGTCGATGAGGCGCTGAGGCATTGGCCGCTCTACGCCTTCGGCTTCGTGCTGATGGCCATCGCCGCCGCCGTCACGGCGCTCACCGCCTATCTGCTCGGCACGGTGGTCAACGAAACCTATGTGAACAAAAATTTCCATATGGTCGTGATCATAAGCGTGACCGCAATAGCGCTATTCACGGCAAAAGGATTTGCGACCTACGGTGCGACGGTGACGCTGTCGCGGATCGGCAACTGGATCATCGCCGATAATCAGCGGCGCATGTTCGACAAGCTCCTGCAACAAAACATCGGCTTTTTCGCCGACCGCCACTCGTCCGAATTCATCGCCAGGCTCACCACCGGCGCCGCCGCGGTGAGCCAGGTGATCAATCTTCTCATCACCGCAATAGGCCGCGATCTGCTGTCGCTGATCGGGCTTTGTACCGTGATGGTGGTGCAGGACCCGGTGATGTCGCTTGCCGGCGTCATCGTGGCGCCGCCGGCGTTTCTATTCCTACGTAAATTGATCCGCCGGGTGCGTGGCATCGCCCGCATGCAATTCACCGGCGGCACGCGGATCATCGAGGCCATGCAGGAGGCCCTGCAAGGCATGGGGATGGTCAAGGCGTTCGCGCTCGAACACGAGATGCGGCGCCGGCTTGGCGTCAGCGTCGGCGAAGTCGAACATGAATCCAATAAGATGGCGCGCGTCTCCAATCGCGCCAGTCCGCTGATGGAAATGCTCGGCGGCATTGCCGTCGCGCTCGCTACGATCTACGGCGGTTATCGCGTGATCGAAACCGGAGCGAAACCGGGGGAACTGGTTTCATTCCTGTTCGCCTTCCTGTTCGCCTATGAGCCGGCCAAGCGCCTGGCCCGGCTCAATATCGACCTCAACAACAATCTCGTGGGCGTGCGCGTGCTTTACGAGGTCATCGATAGCCCGGCCGGCGAGCCGAACGACGACCACCTGCCGGCACTGGCCCTGACCACGGCACGCGTCGAGTTCGCCGACGTGCAATTCGCTTACCGTCCCGACACGCCGGTGCTGCGCGGCATGAATTTTGTCGCCCAGAGCGGCAAGGTCACGGCGCTGGTCGGCCCTTCGGGCGGCGGCAAATCGACGGTGCTCAATTTGCTGTTGCGGTTCTACGACGTCGGCTCCGGCCGCATCCTGATCGATGGACAGGACATTGCCGGCGTATCGCGCGGCTCGCTGCGCCACGCCATCGCCTATGTCGGCCAGATCACCCACCTGTTCCGCGGCTCCATCCGCGACAACATTGCGCTCGGAAAACTCGGCGCCAGCGAGGCGGAGATCGTCGCCGCCGCCAAGGCGGCGCATGCGCACGATTTCATCTCGAGCTTCCCGGCCGGCTACGACACCCCGGTCGGCGAGCACGGCTTGCAGCTCTCCGGCGGCCAGCGCCAACGCGTCGCCATCGCGCGCGCGCTGATCAAGAATGCGCCGGTCATCCTGCTCGACGAAGCGACCGCGTCGCTCGATTCCGAATCCGAGCGCCACGTGCAGGAGGCGATAGCCGAACTCTGCAAAGGGCGCACCACCCTCGTCATCGCCCACCGCCTATCGACGATCATGCACGCCGATAACATTCTCGTCGTCGAGGCCGGTCTCGTCGTCGAATCCGGCCGCCACGATGAACTCTTACGCAAGGGCGGCCGCTATGCCTCGTTCTACCGGCTGCAGCTTCGCGAGCAGTCGCCGGCTCTCGAACCTGTCACCGCGATCGCTTAAGCTTGGCTGCGCATCGCTTTGACCGCGGTGCCGCCTAGGCTATAAGCCCCGCGTTTCCACTTGTCCTCCAACACGAAACGGCCTCATGAGCACCGACGCAAAGAGTTATGTCATTCCGCAGCCGCCGCAGGCTGCCATTCCGGTGACCGGCACCAATCAATATTTTCCGGTTCGCCGCCTGTGGTGCGTCGGACGCAATTACGTCGAGCACATCAAGGAGATGGGACAGGACGTGCGCGAGCCGCCGTTTTTCTTTGCTAAGCCCGCAGACGCGATCGTGGCCGATGGCGGCACGGTGCCGTACCCGTCGCTAACCAAGGACATGCATCACGAGGTCGAACTGGTTGTGGCGCTCAAAAGCGGCGGCCGCAACATCAAGACCGAAAACGCGCTCGACTGCATCTATGGCTACGGCGTCGGCATCGATCTCACGCGCCGCGACCTGCAGATCGCCTCGCGCGACATCAAGCGGCCGTGGGAGGTCGGCAAGGCGTTCGATCACTCGGCGCCATGCGGGCCGCTCAAGCCGGCCTCCGCGATCGGCCATCCGTCGAAAGGCCGCATTGTGCTCAAGGTCAACGGCAAGGTGCGCCAGGATGGCGATCTCAATCAGATGATCTGGAACGTGCCGGAGATCATCTCGAAACTTTCGGAAATGGTCGAGCTCGCGGCCGGCGACATCATCATGACGGGAACGCCCTCGGGCGTCGCCGCCACCGTCGCCGGCGACAAGATCGAGTGCGAGGTCGAGGGCGTCGGAAAACTCAGCGTGACGATAGGCCAGCCCTTGAAGTGATGGAGGACGGACGACGGACAACAGACGACGGATAAAATACCGTCCTCTGTCATCCGTCCTCTGTCATCCGTCCTCTGTCATCCGTCCTCTGTCATCCGTCCTCTGTCGTCCGTCCTCTGTCGTCCGCTTACTGCAGCCCTTCCGCCTTCAACGCCTCCTGCACCTTCGGGCGCGCGGCGACGCGGTCGACGTAGGCTTTGACGTTCGGCCATTTCGCCAGGTCGATCTCGACGCGCGGTGACCAGCGCAGCACCGTGAACAGATAGGCGTCGGCAACGGTGAACGTGTCGCCCATCAGGTACTGCTTGCCGGCGAGCTGCTTGTCGAGCCAGTCGAAACGCTTGCCGAGATTCTCCTTGGATATCTTCTTGTATTCGTCGGGCGTCGTCGGCCGGAAAATCGGGCCGTAGGATTTGTGCAGCTCCGAAGTGACGAAGTTGAGCCATTCCTGCACGCGATAACGATCGAGCGTGCCGGCTGCCGGCATGAGCCCGGAGGCCGGCTTCTGGTCGGCGAGATATTGCACGATCGCCGGGCCCTCGGTCAGGCGCTGGCCGTTGTCGATTTCCAGCACCGGCACATAGCCCTTGGGGTTGATGGTCCAGAAATCGGCACCGCTTTTGGTCTTCTTTTCGCGATTGTCGACCTGCTCGAATTCCAGCGGTATGCCGGCTTCGCGCGAAACGATATGCGGCGAGAGCGAGCAGGCACCGGGTGAAAAATACAGTTTCATGACGCGAACCTCCTGGGGGCCACGGCTTAGCGCCGTTTCCATGTGTCAATGTCACAGGCATATAGAGCACGGCGGCTCGAGCCACAACGCGCCTTGCGGCTACCGCTCCAGTCAGTGGGAACTGGAATAAAGCTGGCGCGTTGTGAAGCACGGTCATTTGACCGGGCTTGGACTGGAGCTGATTTCATGGCCGCCCGCCGCATTACCTTACGCGTTCAACCCCCCATTCCGTTCGGCGAGTTCACCATGGTGCCGGCGCCGCTCAGCGGCCGGCCCGAGGCGGAGATGGCGCGCGCCATGGCCGCGGCGCTTTCGGATGTCGAGGCGCCGACGGCCGCCGACGTTTACAACCGCCTGCGTCAAGCTTTTCCGATGGCGCCGCTGCGTGCTCGCGTGGTCGCGCTCGGCGTCCTGATGGATCGCTTGCGGCGTATTGCCTGAACGACTTTATAGCCCGAGATAGGCGGTGCGGACGCGGTCGTCGGCCAACAACTCGGCGCCGCTACCCGACAGCGTCACGCGGCCGTTTTCCAGCACATAGGCGCGGCTCGCCAGCTTCAGGGACTGTGCCACGTTCTGCTCCACCAATAAGCAGGTAAGGCCATCGCGATTGAGCTCGCGGACGGTGTTGAGCACGTCGTGGATGATGGCCGGCGCGAGGCCGAGCGACGGTTCGTCGAACATGATGAGATCCGGCGCGCCCATCAGGCAGCGGCCGATGGCGAGCATCTGCTGCTCGCCGCCGGACAGCGTACCGGCGGCCTGGCGGGCCCGCTCGGCCAGCACCGGAAACAGCGCGAGCACGCGGTCCTTGTTTTTGACGCGCCCGGCGCGGGCGCGCGGCAGCATGGCGCCGACGTCGAGATTTTCGGCAACTGTCAGCGTTGGAAAGACTTGTCGCCCTTCGGCGACTTGGCCGATGCCGAGATTGCAGACGCGATAGCTCGGCCAGCCGGAAATATCGGTGCCGCGATAGATGATTTGGCCGCGAATGCGCTGTTGCATTCCAGCGATTGCGCGAATGAGCGTCGTCTTGCCGGCGCCGTTGGCGCCGACGATAGCGACGATGGCACCCTCCTCGATGTCGAGCGAGACGCCGTTGAGCGCCTGCACGTCGCCGTAGAACACATCGAGGTTTTCGACCCGCAGCATCACAAAGCCTCGGTGCCGAGATAGGACCGCACCACCGCGGGATCGCGCACCACATCCTCCGGCGCGCCCGCGGCGATCGCCACGCCGTGATCGAGCACCAGCACGCGGGCGGCGAGCGCCATCACCGCACGCATGACGTGCTCGATCAGGAGGATGGTCAACCCACTCTCGCGGTTTATTTCCCGTAAGGTCGCGACCATGCGGTCGGTCTCGGTCGGCCGCAGTCCCGCCATCACTTCGTCGAGCAGCAACAATTTCGGCTCGGTCGCCAAGGCGCGCGCGACTTCGAGCCGTTTGCGGTCCGGCAAGGTCAACGTCGCGGCGATCTGATTGCGCTTGTCGAACAAATCGAGACGCCGGAGCACGGCCAAAGCGCGCTCGCGCGCCGCGCCGACGTCGCGGTGATGCAGCAACGCGCCGACGATGACGTTGTCCTCGACGCTCAGTGCCGGGAACGGCCGCACCAATTGAAACGTGCGCGCGATGCCGCGCCGGCACACCGCGTCGGACGTCAGACCGTTGATTGCTTGGCCGGCGAACGCGATCGCGCCGTCGTCCGGCGCCATTGCACCCGCGATCATGTTGAACAACGTCGTCTTGCCGGCGCCGTTCGGGCCGATCACGGCAAAGATCACCCCCTCCGGCACGTCGAAGCTGACGGCATCGACGGCGAGGAGGCCGCGGAAGCGTTTGCTGACACGGTCGAGCGAAAGCAGCGCGGTCATCGCTTGCGCTCCGCTACGCCGAGCCGGCGCGCCAGCCACGGCCAAATGCCTTCCGGCAGCGCCACGACGACGAGCAACAAACATATGCCGTAGAAAATCTGCTTCGCGCCCGGCAGATCGACACCGAACGCGGCCAGCGCCGAAGTGACGGATTCGGCAAGCCCGGTGAGCACGAAGGCACCGAGGATCGGCCCGAACAATGTGCCGATGCCGCCGATGATCGGGCCGAGAATCATTTCTATCGAGCGGGAAATATTAAACACCTGCTCGGGAAACAGGTTGTTGTAGAAGAACGCGTAGAACACACCGGCGAACGAAGTAACCGCCGCCGAGATCATCACCGCATACATTTTGTAGCGGAAGGTATCGATGCCGGCGGCGCGCGCCGCTTGCTCGTCTTCGCGGATGGCGAGCCAGAAATAACCCATGCGGCTGCGCAGCAGGAGGCGCGAGAGGATGAGCGCGATCACCGTCGCGGCGAGGATCACGTAATAGAACATGGTCGGGCTGCCGCGCAGCCGCCACAGATCGTTGTGCGACAATTGCGCGACCGGCAGGAACAAGCCGGCCGACGCGTTGACGATGGTCAGGTGATCGAAGCCGATACGGGCAAACTCGGCAAAGGCGATGGTGAGGATCGCGAAATAGACGCCGGCGACGCCGAAGCGGAAGGCGAGAAAGCCGATGATCGCGCCACAGAGGGCGGCAATCGGAATCGCCGCCAGAAAACCGACCCACGGCCCGATGCCGTAGCGGGTAAACAGGACAGCGGGGATATAAGCGCCCAGTCCGGCATAGATCGCGTGGCCGAGCGAAAGCTGGCCGGCGAACCCCATCATGATGTTCCAGGCCTGGCCGGTATAGGCGAGGTAGAGAATGACGATGAGGACGGTGAGCAGATAATCGTTGGCGATCCACGGCGCAGCCAGCAACACCGCGAGCAGCGCGGCGAGGAGACCCAAAGCCCGGCGCGATAGGCCATTGGTGAGGCGCGCGATCATCGCAGCCATCACGTCAGCCTTCTGCCGAGAATGCCCTGCGGCCGGAACAGCAGCACCAGCACCAGGATGCCGAAGGCGAACATGCTCTTGGCGGACGGGGTGAACAGCAAGCCCGCGAGCGCCTCGGTGAGGCCGATCAGCACGCCGCCGACCAGCGCGCCGGGCATCGAGCCGAGCCCGCCGGTGATGACGATGACGAAAGCGAGCAGCGTGTAGCCCGGCCCCAGCGCCGGCGTCACATCGGTAATCAATGTCATCATCGTGCCGGCGGCGCCGACGCAGGCTGCGCCCAAGGCAAAAGTCAGCGCGTACAGCCGGTTGACGTTGAGGCCGACCACCAGCGCGCCGGTATAATTGTCGGCGCAGGCGCGGATCGCCTTGCCAATGAGCGTGAAGCGGAAGAAGGCGAATAGCGCCACAGTGACGACGATCGCTGCGGCAGCGGCATAGGCCTTGGACGCGTCGACGATCACCGGACCGATTTCGAAGCTGTCGTAGGCATACGATGTCTGCACCGTGCGGGCATCCGGGCCGAAGATGATCAACAGCGCATTGACGATGATGATCGCCAAGGCCACCACCAGCAGGAACTGGCTATGCTCCGGACGGGTGATGAACGGATTGATCAGGCCAGCCTGCAGCGCGTAGCCGAACACGAACATCACCGCCGCGATCGGCACCAGCATGACCAGCGGATCGAGGTGAAAGCTCGAGAACAGCACGACCGCGATATACATCGCGATCGACATCATCTCGCCGTGGGCGAAATTGACCACCCGCACCACGCCGAAGATCACCGATAGCCCAAGCGCCATCAGGCCGTAGACCAGGCCGGTCAGAACGCCGGCCACGGCAACGTTCAGATAGACGCCCAGCCCCACCGATCGATCCTAAGCCCGCGTCACGCGCGATCCTGATACGACTTCATCGGCCATTCCGGCTGGCCGTTAGCGGCCTCTTTGGGCGCGATGGTGATCAGCTTGCCGCCGCGGTTCTGAATGGCGCCGCCGATGATCTTGTCGTTCTGGCCCTTGGCGTTGAAAGAGATGCCGGGACCGATGCTGGCATTGTCGGCGATATTGGTGGTCCGCACCGCTTCGGCCAGCGCTTTTGGATCGGTCGAGCCGGCGCGCTTGTAGGCATCGGCAGCCACCAACAAGGCTTCAAACGTATAGACGTGGTTGGTGCTCAGATTGATGCCCGGATAGGCCTTGGCCAATGCGGCTTCGAGCGCCTTGGAGAGTTTTTTGTTCGGGTCGTACCACGGCACGAAGCTCATCGGTCCGTCGGACAGCTTGCCCAGCGTCTTGATGTATTGATCCTCGTACCAGCCGGGTCCCACGCTCAGGATGGCCTGCGGCGTCCAGCGCTGTTTGGCCAATTCGCGGGTGATCAGCATGGCGTCGTTGAGGCGGCCGACGACGAAGATGGCATCGGCGTTGGTGGCCTTGGCCTTGGTCACCTCGACCGAAAGGTCGCGCGCCGCCGGATCGTAGGAAATCTCGTCGGCGATCGTGTACGGCATGTTCAGTTTCGGCATCATCGCGGCGACCGCCGTCGACATGCCGGTGCCGAAGGTGTCGTTGACGCGCATGAAGACCACCGTCTTCGGCGCCTTGCCGACGATGTCGAAGACTGCCTTTTGCTGCAGGAAACCGTCGCGCGTGAGCATTGGCGCGGTTGGGAAGTTGCGGAACACGAACTTGTAGCCCTGCTCAGTAATGGCGGCCGCACCGGCGATATTGATGACGAGCGGAATACCCTTCTGCTCGGCCACCTGCGCGATGGCGGTGGACTGGCCGGAATCGAATGCGCCGACCAGGAGTTGGGCGCCATCGCTGATCAGTTTTTCGGCGTGCTCGCGCGCGGTATCGACGTTCGACTCGGTGTCGCCGTTCATGATCGTCAGGTCCGGCAGGCCGAGCGATTTGAGAATGCCGGGCGCGATATCGACGCCGCGCTGGCAGTCCTGGCCGATGCCGGCCTCATAACCTGAGCGCGGCAAGAGCACGCCGACTTTCAGGGGACCGCTCTGGGCGCGCAGGATCGCGGGTGCGGCAACAGTAGCGGCGGTGGCGGCAGCGCCGGCCAGCAGGTGGCGGCGGTTGGGCAGCATGTCAGTGCTATTCACGGCGATATCCTCCCAGGATTTGGCGAAATGCTAGGAAACTGTTGCGGCGGCGGCAAGCACGATCACATGCCGAAAAGCTGCGCCGTTGCCGCAGCGATGCGTAACAGCCGGTGGTCTTGGCCGTTGCGCGCGATCAGCATCAGCCCGACCGGTAGCTTGGCTTGCAGCGGCAGCGAGATGGCGCAGAGGTCGAAGAAATTGATGATCGCGGTGTTGCGTAGCACCGCAGCGTTGCGCGCGGCAAAGGTTTTGCTGTCCGCCACCTCGGCGATGGTCGGCGCCACGATCGAGGTCGTCGGCATCAACAGCGCGTCGAGCGTAGCGAGCCGGGCATCCATGGCGTGCACCAGCTGGCCGCGTTCTCGCACCATGTCGGCGTAATCCGCAGCCGAAGTGGCGCAGCCGCGCGCGATGCGGTCGCGGACATTCGGATCGATATCGCCGGCGCGCCGGTTCATCCGGTCGCGATGGATGCCGCAGGCCTCGTATGGCGAGATGCCGCCTTTGGCATTGATCTCGCCCATATCGTCGAACAGCGCCAATGTTTCGTGGGTGACGCGCGCGCCGGCATCGTCGAGCCGTTTGACCGCCAAAGCAAACGCGGCGGCGACCGTGTCATCCAGCCGGTCGAGCGGCAGTCCCTCGGCGACGCCGAAGCGCAGGCCGGCGAGCGCAATCGGCTCGAGTGGCAAAATATCCTCGCCGGCCATCACCGCATCGGCCGCGGCGCAACCAGCGACGCTCTTCCCGATCGGGCCCACGGAATCGAGCGTGGTGCTCAGCGGAAAGGCGCCGTCGGTCGGCACGCGCTGCCGGCTCGGCTTGAAGCCGACCAGGCCGCACAGCGACGCCGGGATGCGCACCGAGCCGCCGGTATCGGTGCCGATCGCGATGTCGCACATGCCGTCGGCAACGCTGATTGGCGCGCCGGCCGAGGAGCCGCCGGGCACGCGGCTGCGGTCGCGCGGATTGCCCGGCGTGCCGAAATGCGGATTGGCGCCGATGCCGGAAAAGGCGAACTCGGTCATGTTGGTCTTGGCGATAATCACGGCGCCCGCCGCGCGCAGCCGTTGCACCACGGTAGCGTCGGCCTTTGCCGGCGCCGCTTCCTCGGCGAGAACTTTTGAGCCGGCCCGCGTCGGCTCGCCGGCGACATCGAACAGATCCTTGATGCTGACGATAGTGCCGTCGAACGGTCCGAGCGAGGCACCGCGCGCCGCCCGCGCATCGGCGGCATCCGCCGCGGCCCGCGCCGCGTCGGCATAGACGGTGAGGCAAGCGCGCACCCCCTCACCATTCGGATCGGCAATGCGCGCCAGCGCCTGTTCGAGGCGGTCGCGGCAGGAGGCTTGCTTCATAATCTTTACGCCTTCACCACCATGGACGGCTTGAGGTCCTTGAGCGACGGCGCGCCGATTTGCTGCATGGCAACCATCAGCTCGGTGCGCAGGATATCGAGCACGCGCTCGACACCCGGCTGGCCGAACGCGCCTAGCCCCCACAGATACGGCCGGCCGACGGCGACGCCCTTGGCGCCCATCGACAGCGCCTTGACGATGTCGGTGCCGCGGCGGAAACCGGAATCGATCAGCACCGGCATGGTGCCGGACA